>Ga0129307_1003347_pt1 | contig 10345 bp, 4 predicted proteins | sample P1105metagenome_FD_94437 | JGI IMG/M metagenome (GOLD analysis project Ga0129307, IMG submission 94437) | Capybara group fecal microbial communities from Wisconsin, USA - P1105 metagenome | ecosystem: Host-associated > Mammals > Digestive system > Large intestine > Fecal | place: USA: Wisconsin... | reverse complement strand
ATAATGAAGGAGGAATGCTTACATGCGTACAAGCATAAGCAAGAAGTTACTGGCAGGCGCTTTGTCAGTAATGATGGTATTAAGCCTTGTAGCTCCGACAGGTGCGCAGGCTGCTAGCAAGTACAGCGTAACAGGTTATAAAACTGTTAAAGCTGGAAAGACTTACACCTACAAGATCAAAGGTGTTAAGAAATCCCAGTACGTAAAAGTTCAGAGAAACGTATCTGGTGAAACTGTAAAATACAACAAAAAAGCACTTACCGCTAAGAAACAGGTTAAAGGTACTGGAAAGAACCTTACCTTAAAGGTTAAGTTCTCTGAGAAGAACAAGAACTACACTGGTAAGTTTACTGTTAGAATTTACAATGCAAAATCTAACAAACTTGTTAAGAAGATCGTTAAATCTGTAAACGTTAAAACTCAAGTTGAAGAAAAGAAAGCTGTAGAAAGCGTAACTCTCAGCTCTACCACACCAAAGGTTGGAGATACTCTTACTGCAACTGCAACTCCGGCTGACGCTGAAATTGCATCTTACGTATGGTATGCAGATGGTGTTGCAATCGAAGGCGCAACAACTGCAACTTATGTAGTAGCATCTACAGATCTTACAAAGAAGATTAGCGTAGCTGTAACCGATTCTCTTGGTAACACTGTTACTTCTGAGCAGACAGCAGCTGTTGTTGAAGCAGACAAGAAAGAACTTGAACTGACTGCAAAACAGACTGGTGCTTCTACAATTGAATTGGTATCCAATATCAAATTAGTAAATGATGATGCAATCACAGTTACTCGTGGAACTACCGAGCAGAAAGTAACAAAAGCATTCTCCGAAGATGGAAAAACTGTTACATTAACTCTTGCTACAGCAATTGCTGCTGCAGATTATGTAATCAAGGTTGTTCCTAAGGATACAGCTGTTAAAGAAGCTACTGTAACTGTTAAGGGTGAGAAATCCGTTCTTAAAGAGATTAAATTTGAATCTGACAAGCTTGTTCTTCTGAAGAACGATGGTACACTTGCATCTGTTGTTGTTAATGGATACGATCAGTTTGGAGCAAAGGTTGCATTAACCAGCTCTAACATGACCTTCTACGGCGCAGGCGCGAAGGCAAATAAATACACCACAGATACAGGTGTTCTGATTATGGAGCCATCTGGAGCGTTCCCATTTACCGTAGGAAATGCAATTGCTGTAACTGCTGTATACACAAATGGTACCACAGTTGTTCAGCAGCAGGCTAGCCTTACTGTTTCTGCAGCAGCATATGTTAAGACACTTGAGTTTGGCGAAATTGCTACAACAAATGCTGATCTCAAAGATAAGAAGGTTACCTTAACAAACTTTGCTGATAATAGCTACTATTATCCAATCAAAGCAACAAACCAGTATGATCAGGCACTTACCGCTGAAGACTTAGATACAATGAAGAGCGAAAAGGTTAACACCTTACTTGTAAGCCCTTCCAATACTGGCTATGCATATATTGATTCTTTTGATACTTTAAAGGACGGAACCGTCATTGCAAAAGTGAAAAAAGGATCTGCACAGCTTGTACCAACCACAGTTCCATTAAGCATTATTTCCGTTGGTGGTGGAAGCTTCACAACAAACCTTGTTATTGAAGATGATCCATATATTGCTACTATCGATGCTACCATTCCGGAAACCTATGGTGAAGCAAAAGTTGAAGTAAGCGTAGATGCAAAAGATCAGAACGGCTCAGCTTACGATTACTACAAGACAATTACTCTTGCAAATAACAATAAGACAGTTAAATTTGGTGATACAAACCATTTAACCAACCAGGGATCTAGCCTTGAGGCATCCGAAGGTAAATTTAGCCTTGTTAAAGACGCTAAAGCAAAGACTGTTAAGATTTATTATCAGTACAAAGAAGATCCAGCTAAAGAAGCAACCGACAGCGTAGTAGTTAAGAGTGCAACTCCTACCGTATCTACCATTAAGGTTACAATTAACCCAGCTGGAAAAGTTACTAAAGTTCAGGGTCTCGCATCTGGTGTGGCAACCACACTTAACGCAAAGACTTCTGCACTTAAACTTGGAAATGAATATACATCCAATATCGTTTTCCTTGACAATTATGGTGCAGCAATGAGCAAGCCGACAGTAGCATTTTCATCAGTTGCACCAACCGATGCGTTAGTAATCGGCTTCTACTATATCGTTAAACTCGATGGTGTAATCGATGACGACGGAGAGATTGCATGGAATGCTCCAGCAGAGGCAAAATCTCACACCGTAACAGTAGAGTTATATCAGGTATATGCCACCGATAATGGTAAGGCCGTTAAAAAAATTAACGGAGTAGATACGACACTTAAATTCGAGGCAACTAGTGATTCCTACAACATTTATCTCGCTGGCGGAAGCAAGATGTACGTTGCTGATGGTTCTGGAGATGATGATGAAGTCGTAGTTGAGTACTACCTGGATGGAGTAGAGGCATCCGTTCCGGGAACTCTTACATACTCTGATGATTTGGGTCTTGTTAATAAGACAAACGGAACTGTAAGCGCGGCTGCTGCACGTAACTTGCCTGACAATACAACCGGAACAGACAATATTTATGTATACGTTGACGGAGCAATGGTTGGATCCACAACTGTTGAATATTCCAACGTTGTTCCTACAGCTGCAAAAGTTTCATGGGTTAAGAACGTTGGAACCAAATATGTTGCAGCAGCTGATGCAGAAACAGTTGCAGCAGCAAGCTACACCTTTGATGGATCCGCATTTACAATTGATGGATGCACCCTTAAAGTTGTAGACCAGTACGGCCAGTTATTTACTGATGATGTTTGGTTTAAACTCAATGGTCAGTGGTTAGAAAATGGAAACGACACTATCAACCTTCTGAATAAAGGAAAAGCTAACACTCTGTATGTTGTTTGTGGTGAGGTTGAGAAAACTGTAAGATTTACAAATAACGACTCATCCGACATTGCGGCTGATACTGCAGTGACGGCAGCAGCGACTGCGGCAGAAAGAAAAGCAGCTGTAGAAGCTCTTGTAAACAATGATGTTGCTGTGACTGTAGGAGATACGAATTTAGCAGGAGTTGTTTCAGCATCTGGAAAAACAGAAGGAAATGCAGTGACGGCAATCGCAGCTGATATTTTGGCTAAAATTCAGGCAAAGCCAAGCTTGAGCGGCGTTACGGCATCAAACTTAGAAATTACCTTTAAAAAGGGCGAGAACACAATCAGTGCTAGTACAGACACTGAATTATCAACATCAGGAATTAGCATTGACTTTACTGTAAAGGTTACTTACTCTGGCGGAACAAAAACTCTTACCGGCACGGTTACAGGTGTTGTGGACGCAGATTAATATGTATATCATTTCTCTGCTTAGTAAATTTATTAGAGAATAATTAGAGAGGAGAGGCAAGGATTCCAATAGTAATCCTTGCCTCTTTCTTTTTTATGTAAATAGTACAAAACCCTCGAGCTCCCCAGCTCCGCCTGCCTAAATTTAACATAAAGGCTTTACATTGCCTACTGCGTGCCCAGCCAAGGGGTATCACGCTAACAACTCTTATTAGGAATCATTTTTACGTATCGCGTTTCAAATAGCCATGCGATAAAGGAAAAATCTGTAATTGACTACACCAAAGCCGCTTAGTCTGATAAAAAATAAAACCCAAGCACCACAATTAATCGGGTACTTTTATTTCTTATTCTGCTTTTCTTGATTAAACACATTTTCTCTCAAAAGTGGATCCGTACTTGAAGATATTTTTAGCCGAAAATCCTTTCACCATAGAGTCCCTGACGTAAGACCATTCTTCAATATGCATTAAGGCATTATCCGCAGCAGGGATTCCCTATGATTAAGAACGAATGTTCTTGCAAAATTTCTCTTTCAAACTAGTTCGCACCACTTCCAAAACATGTTATAATGGAATCATGCTGTAAAGGGAGAGCATTTTGAAAAAATTGCTCCAATGAACTAGGAGGCAATAAAATGTATGTTTTGAATGAAATTTGCTATGCAGGTGAACTATGTGAAGATATCCGAATCATAGAAGCCAAACCTTTACGCGGTGGTATGATGCTGGTAACATTTTCTTCCGGAGAAAAGCGCTTATTTGATACGACATTGCTAACAGGAGCTGCTTTTGACATACTGAAAGAAGAAGATGTTTTCGCAAATCCGTCTATTTTTCATGGAGTCCTTACTTGGGATAACGGAAATGTTGATGTTGCACCCGAAACTGTATACCAGTTGAGCTATGCTTACAATGCTGTGGCAATATAAACAATTACACAGAACATATTAAAACAGAAATCGGACGTTGGATGAAACCAATGCCCGTTTTTTTACTGAGAGGTGTTTTGTACTATTTACGGATAAAATAAAAAACCGATAGCATCATTCAGCATAGGAAAAAGTTACTTCCCCACAAACCGGGCATTCCAAACACGGAACATTTTTAACCACAATGATGCAGTCATTATATTCTACGGTAAAAGCCGTTTTCGTTTCTATTTTCTTTTCAGTAAAACAATGCTTGCACATACGACTATCTCCTTGTCTTAAAATCATTGAGCCAGTGGTCGGTATCTGGATAGTATGCTGAAATTACTATAACTGCGCGGATATTTGGAACTTTTGTAATTCCTCACTTTTAACGTTCGTACTCTTGGAGAAACGGATTATACTTCTCATCAATCCTGTAAAAGTCCATTGTTTTTCCCCATAAAAACGAAGCAAGGAGATAGTCCATCTACCTCCCTGCTAAATAATGGTTCGCATTCAAAGTAGCACCGCACTTCATACAGGCAAATCTGCTTCCTCTATGCTTTTTTGTTGAAAATCAACATGAATATACTTATTCGTTAAAACTTTTTTGACTCCTGCTTTAAGAGGAGAGCTAAACGGTTATTCCGCTAAAGGGAGTCGAGCATACTTTTCTAACTTATTTTTCAATGTTGTCCAATTACTATCGATTTCTTGCGTATAAAATATATAATCTTTGTCACTTGCTAATTCATTTGCAAATTGATAATTCGTTAGTTTTATTTCATTGAAATCTCTTTCAGCATCAAAAATTTGAGAGCGCAGAATATAGGAAGCTTTCTATTCCTTTTCTGGTTTAGGCGGATTCTTCAGCGTATCTTTACTAAGCGTTCCACTGAAAGCAAGATGATTGGAAAACTCTAGTCCTTTGTATGTATATGTTAAGTTCCTCCAGTTTTCCGGAACCTGCCATACAATGAAACCTTGCTTTAGCGTAGTTGCTTCGATTGTAGTAAAAATTGTTTTATAATTCTCCGGATCGTTAACCAAAAATGAATGTTCGATTTCTTCTCCATCTACTTCAGCCGTTAAGTCATTCGGTGAGAAGTAAATGGAATTGCTAGACTGGTTATCAATCTGCAAAAATAATACGAGATAAACCTTTCCTTTTTCCGGCTTGTCGGTGTAGGAATCACCTTTTAACTTCTCATATTCTTTTGTTCCCAAACAGGAGAATGTATATGCTCCGGCAACAAAATCCTTTCCAGGTTCTACAACGCCGGCTTCGGTTTTAATTTCTTCTGTTTCGGCCGTAATCTCGTCGGAGGTAGCATTTCCTGTAGCCTCTTTTGAGGATGTTTTGCCTGGTTGTGCATTACTACAACCGGCAAGAAGGATCGATGCCAAAAGTAGTGTGACCAAAATTTTTTTCATAAATACGGTTTTCCTCGCTTTCCTAAATCGTGAGCCATTCATGAGCCCCATCAAATTTTTCGCCCTTTATCACAGTAATCTTTTCTAACTTGGAAAGTTTTTTGGCAATGTTTTTAATCTCCTTTGCACTGGTCTTTTTGCATTTTGACAGTGAGAAATCATCCAATGGTCGTTCGTGAAAGTGCAGAATCACATTGTCTTGATAGAACTGTGTTTTGACAGTGTGGTACGACATGGATTCACCAAAATCGCAATAAACTTCAATGTAGGCATGAATTTCCCGACCAATCTTATCCTTGAATGTACAATCAAAGTATGCCATGTCTTTGTTTTGCAGGCTTGTTCCTGTAAGCATATGTTCCACTTTCAGTTCCGCATTTTGGGGAAGAGCTTTCTTTAAACCTTGATAACCGTAAGCTGCTAGAACGACCTTTGGATTCGGATCGATGATTTTAACCTTGCAATTCAGCGTTTTCTTTCCAACTTTTGCTGTAATCACAACTTTTCCCTCATTCAGCGCAGTAATGTTTCCTTGTTCATCAATTGTAGCAAGATTTTCGTTTTCGGTAGACCACGCAACGTGCTTCTTTGAGCCTTTCACTTTGAGACGATAAGAGTGGTAGCGAAGCATGGTGATGTTTGTTTTGTTTAAGCTGATTTTCTTCTTTGCGTAAACATCGGTTTTAGTGCCGCATACCAACAAACCTGCAAAAAATGACACTGCAAGCACTGCAGCGAGTAGCATTCTTAAAATTCTTTCTTTTTTCTTCATAGTATACGATTCCTTTATAAAAATATCCGAAAGGACCGTAAAACGACCCTTTCGGATATATAATAGATTTTATAATCTATTTTTGATTAGTTTAAACCTGCTGCTCTCTGTTTTTCTAATACAGGAACAAGCTCTTTCAAGTAACTGTTATAGCTGTTGCTGATGTTTGCACTACCGTCCGCACCAACTTTTGCCTTAATTGTCTTTGATGCTGCGCCGCAGGATAATACTAAGTCAAAAGTATCACCAACTTCTGCACCTTCAATAACCATCTTTGCAGAATCGTTTGCAGAAACCTTGAAGTTGTTTTCTGCATATCCTTCTTTGTTCTCAGCTACGTTTGTAACGCGATATGCAATGGTACCATCAAATTCAACTCCATACTGATCCACAACGACCGGAGAATACCAATATCCCTTTGCAAGATAGAAATCGTATTCCATATCGGCGATCATGGAGTCATGATTAATAACAGTCAAGTTAGGAGCAAATGTATATTCATCTAAAGCGTAAATAATTGTTGTAGCCACTGGTTTCTGATCAGAAAGGGTAATCTTTCTTGTGGCAGTATCGTATACCGGAATTCCGTATTCGCTATTGAATTTCTCATTAAATTCGATGGCTTCTACGTAAGTTTCTCTCTTCTCGGCGTCTGCTTTTTTTGCATCTGCTAATGTTTTCTCAGCGTCTGCGAGAGCCTTTTCAGCTTTCAGATTTTTGACAACTGCCGTCAAGTATGCTTTGTAAGCTGCTTTTGCTACGTCTTGCTCCTGCCCGTCTTTGATCTTCACAGTCTTCGCATCAACCAATGCGTCACCTGCGTTATCTGCTGATTCTACATTCAAGTCCTTTCCAATTTCATTTGCTTCAGCGAGCTGCTCTTCTGATAATGCATCTTTTGCGTCTGCTAATTTCTTCTTTGTACCGGTGCTGGCATTATTTATTGCATTTTTTGCATCGGTCACAGCATTTTTTTCAGTTTCATATGTTTTCGCATCAATGGCTTCAATTGCAAGCTGGATGTCACCGTTTGCGTTGTCGATTGCTTCTTTGATTTCGTCTGCTGTTTCTGTGGTAATTTCCGCAGATTCTTCGATATTTCCTGCGTTCAATTTTTTGTACTTCTTGCCCTTTGCAGCATCTGCACTTGTTGCCACATAAATATTGTTGATTGTTGCCTTCAAAGTATCGTTTGCAAGTTTTGAAGTACCCTTTGCAGATGTCTTGTCATATAAGTCTGATGCCTTTAAGCCGTACTGTCCGTTAACTACAGTGTTAATAACCTGTCTCTTTGTTGTCGGATCCAATGTACCGTCTGCTGCAACTTTGTTTCCTGCAATGCTTAAGTATGCAGCCGGAACCTCAACTTCTTTTCCGTTGTATGTTCCTGTAACCTTAACAGCCGCCTGATAATCACCTGTGTCTACCAAGCCATGTGCTGGGTCGTCGCAGTCTGCGTCGAACTCGTTCTGGTCTCCAATAGCTCCGTCACCGTAGAAGGTTGCGTCTGCACCAACATATAAAGTATCTAACTCAGCAATCTCAAATCCTTTGACCTGCGTGATATCAACAACAGTCAGATCGATATATTTTGCTGTACTTACAGAATCCCAATCTCTATCAGCTGTTTTCTTCTTAACGATATCATACTTGAATCCTTCGCCTGTTGCAGAAGATTTAATATTTGTTGCAGTTTTGAATTCTGTATCATCTTCAGATAAAATGAAGTCTCTGCCGTCTGTAGCAATTGCACTTCCGGTTCCGGTTAAGACATAACCATTACCCTTGTAGGAAGCACGTACAGCAAACTTGTAGCCAGAGAAGTCAAGACCACTTAATGTTCCGGCTTTTGCTGCAGCAAAGAATCCGTTATCGATACCCCACTGCTCTTTTCTACCAATGAGCTCACCATACTGATCATAGAATTTAAACTTATTCATGTTCATTGTAAAGGCAGCTCCCTCAGTATATACCTCAGAAACTTTTACCTTCGCAATAGCATCTGGACGACGTTTGTCGGATACGCTCATCATTTCGTTGTCGGTATCTCCACCAACAACTACAACTGTCAAGCTGATTGGACGATCGATTCCATCAGTTGTCTGGCTATATTTCCAAGCATCATCTTCCTGATACTTATCATCGTCAAACCAATACAAACCAGCAGTTCCATCATTCTCCTCGCATAAATAAAGGAGACCTTCGGAAGCGTTGAATGTGATGGTATTGAAAGTTTCCTGTTTAGCAAGTGTTCTGAAGTTTGTAATAGCATTTCCCTGTGCGTCTTTAGCTTCAAAAGGAATTTCTACCCATCTGTCACCATCAGCTACGGTTGTTGCCGGAGCAGAAAGTTTGAAGCTTGCAACAACTGCATCTTTTCCAACAACAAAGTTTAAGGTTGTTTTGTTTCCTGTTTTATTTGCAATAGCAGTTACGGTAACTTCGCCACCGTCAGCCACTTTGATACCAGGTGTAACGAACACTCCGTTGTATTCTTCACCATTGATGGTAAGAGCATTGTCGGTAAATCCTGCAATCTCCTTTACAACAAGGATGTTGTCAGAGATAAAGGTTACTTCGTCTTTGAAGTTCTTGGCATCTAATGGGCATCCGTTCTGGTCTAATGCTCTGAAAAGCATGTAGTATGTATCTGCCTTAAAGTCTGCCGGAAGAGTTGTTAAGATTTCGGTAGTACCTTTCTTAACGAATCCCTTCATTTCAACACTGTTAAGTGCCTGTTCTGTACCAACGGTAAGAGTCTTCTGAACAGTCTTACCAGTCTTGGTGTAAACACCGGTAAGGAAAATCTGATCACCAAAAGTATGCTCTTTGTCTGTTCTTGTTAAAGCAATCTGTCCGGTGGTCTTTTTAGCAGTTGCCTTAACGCTTCCAGACCACTCGATGCTTACAGAAGTTCTCATGGACTCGCCATACTGGTCAAGAACATCATAGTATGCATAAGCAACTTTCTTGTCGCCTGCCTTGAGTAATGCTACGTCGTTTAAGATAACAATCTGGTCAACATACTGGCTAACGATTTCTACGTCCTTAGTTCCTTTTGCATTCTCATCTGTCTTGGAAGTAGCGGTTACAGTATATGTACCGTTTGTCATTTTTGCTTCTGTTGTGATGGTTGCTACAGTTTTCTCTGTATTCCATGTAACAGTTGCCGGAACATCAAGCGTTCCTTTGGTTACTTTAAGAGTAACATCTTCTGTATCGATAGCACCTGTGAAGGTTGCTTCTAATACGTTTACTTTCTTAGCAACTAATTCTTTGATTGTTAAGTCAGCTGCTGGTTTTACTTCTTCTGCTTTTTCAACAGTGATTGTAGCTGTTGCGCTCTTAGCACCGGATTTAGCGGTAATAGTTGCTGTTCCTTCTGCTACTGCAGTTACAACACCGTTTACTACGGTTGCTACAGCTTCATCAGAAGATGTCCACTTAATAGCCTTGGTGTTCTTAGCCGGTTTTTTGGTTGCTGTTAAAGTAACTGTTTCACCAACTTTGATAGTAGCTTCTGTCTGATCAAGTGTAACGCTTGTTGTCTTAGCGTAAACCTTAACGGTTTTCTTGATTGTCTTGAAAGGTTTCTTAGCGCCTTTCTTGTAAGCCTTAATAACTAAGGTGTATTTCTTACCAGCTGCCTTTTTGTTGGCAACCTTTAATGTAATTGTCTTGCCACCGTAAACTTTCTTAGTAGTTGCTAATTTCTTGCCACCTTTCTTTACGGTAACTAATTTCTTAGCATCTCCTGTTACGGAAACTTTGACGTACTGTGCTTTCTTAAGGTTTACTACTTTGTAAGTATTGGTAGTTCCGGTATAAACAGCGGTCTTACCGGTTACCTTTACGGAAGCAGCAGCCTGAGCTTT
>Ga0129307_1003346_pt1 | contig 10347 bp, 10 predicted proteins | sample P1105metagenome_FD_94437 | JGI IMG/M metagenome (GOLD analysis project Ga0129307, IMG submission 94437) | Capybara group fecal microbial communities from Wisconsin, USA - P1105 metagenome | ecosystem: Host-associated > Mammals > Digestive system > Large intestine > Fecal | place: USA: Wisconsin... | reverse complement strand
CTCCCTTGATTTCATAGTGCGGTTGGCAGACCAGCGCTATCCTATCATGGGAGGTTTTTTTATTGCTATAAGCTTTTTATGACCACCAGCCAAGCTGGTGGTTGCTTGTCTCTAAAGAGCCAACGCAAAAAGAGATATCTGCGGAGGTTTCCTGCAGATATCTCTTTTTCTTCTGTCCGCCGCGGCGTCTGAACGGCGGCGTTTTTCAGTCAAACCACGCCACGGCGCGGACGGGCGAGCCGTCGCAGTCGTCGAGCTTGAGCGGGAAGCAGCTGAAGCGGAACAGCTCCGCGCCGCACTCGTCCAGACGGCAGAGGTTTTCGATGTTGACGACGTCCTTCTCCCGAAACAGCTTTTTGTGCCGCGTCAGGTTCACGTCGGCAATAGGGTCGAGCCCGATGACGTCGAAGCCGATCCCCTTGTAGCTGCCGCGCAGGATATGGTCCATCACCGCGTCGTCCAGACAGGGATAGTCTCCGAAATAGGATGCGCTGCCCCAGCGCTTGTCCCAGCCGAGGTTGAAGAGCAGGAAGTCCGCCGCGTCGACCTTGTCGCCGTAGGGCGCGAGCTGCGCCATGGTGATCGGCTCGCCCTCGGAGAGCATACGGCAGTCGATCGCCAGCGCCCAGCCGATGAACTGCTCCGCCGGAAAGGCGTCGAGCGTCGTGCGGCCCGGGAAGATGTGCGCGGGCGGATCCATGTGCGTGCCCGTGTGCGTGTACATGGTGAGCTTCGTCTCCCGGAACCCGTCGCGCTCGTAGCTGTTCGCCGGTTCCAGCACCGGCGGCTCCGTGCCGGGGTAGACCGGCATTCCCGCCGCGATCGTGTGCGTCAAGTCGATGACCTTCATCTGCGTTCCTCCCCGTTTTCAGCGTGCGCGCGATTCAGCCCCGCATCTCCTCGATGTGGTGGACATATTCCAGCGTACCGAGCGCCTCGATGATCTCCTTGTGCGTTTTATACTGCTTCAGCTCGGCGCTGCGGATCGAGAGCGACACCGAATAGACGGCCAGCCCCGAGCTGGCATAGGCCGGGTTGATCTCGATATCGTCGATGGACAATCCGAGACGGCGCGAGGTGGTCATGAACTCCTGCAGATAGCGGCTGTTCTTGAGCTCAAGATGGACTTCGAAGAAGTTGGACCGGTTTTTCAGATCGATCTCGAAGACCGGCATCCACGACAGCGAGATCATCAGCAGAATGAACGCCACCAGCGTGATGGTCACATAGCCCGCGCCCGCGGTCAGGCCGATGACGCCGGTCGCCCAGAGCGCCACGGAGGTCGTCAGCCCCTTGATCTGGTTGCGCGAGGAGTAGAGCACGCTGTTGACGCTGATGACCGCCACGGCGATAACGGACGCCGCCGACAGGAAATACAGGTGCGCGGGCGTGCCCATGGCGATGCAGCAGTCGGCGAGCATCGCCGTCGTGCAGGCGAGCGAGGTGACGACAAAGGTGCGTACGCCGGCGGCGTGGCGCTTGGTGGCGCGCTCGCAGCCGATGACGGTGGACAGCGTCACGGACAGCAGGATGCGAAGGGCGATGGTCGCAAGCGAAAGCTCCTGCGCCCACGCGCCCAGCATGGCTACGATCGGATCGACATACATGGCAATTACCTCCTGAACATACGCCGCTGATTGCGGTTCATCGTTTGCAGATTGCGGAACTGCTCCTCCGCCGCCTCGGTGAACGCCTGCTCGTTCTCGTTGACCTCCTGCTGCGGCAGCTCGTCCTGAATGGTCTGAATGCGGCGGATCAGCAGCTCCACCGGGGGAAGCGTCTCCTCGGCCGCGACGGGCGCGACGTCCTCCAGCTTGTCGGAGTAGGAGTGCGAGAGGTAGAGGGACAGCTTGCCGCAGGCGGGGCCGACCAGCTCATACAGCACGCTCGAGGCGAGGATGATCGTCTCCAGCGCCCTGCCCATCTCGCCGCCCAACGTCCGCGCGCCCAGCGCCGCAAGGCCGATGGCGACGCCCGCCTGCGGGATCAGCGCGAGGCCCAGATAGTTGCGGATGCTTTTCTCCCGCTGCGTCGCCGCCGCGCCGAGGAACGCGCCGCCGTACTTGCCCGCAATGCGCACCACAAAGTAGACAACGCCCACCACCAGCAGCGGATAGCGCCCGATGCTCCCGGTGGCGGACACCAGTGCGCCGAGGTCGAAGCTCAGACCCGAGCGAACGAAGAACAGCAGCAAAATCGGCGGACTGAAATATCCCAGCTGGCGGAACAGCCGCGTGTCGTCGGTCGTATTGATATAAACCGTGCCCATTGCCATGCAGCCCAGCAGCGGCGAGATGCCGAACGCCGCGCAGGCGCCGCAGAACGCGAACAGCAGCGCGATGGAGACGATCAGCCGGTTATCGGTGTTGCGGTGGGTCAGGATACCCTTCATCACGAAACCAAACACCGCGCCCAGCGCCACGGCGGCGAGGTTTTTGAGCAGCGGCTCCACCACCGTGCCGACGGCGAACGCCTCCCCCGAGGTGGCGGACACCGCGATGGAGATCGCCACGCTGTAGGCCACCAGCCCCACAATGTCATCCAGCGCGACGACCTGCAGCAGTGTATCGACAAACGGCCCCTTGGCCCCGGTCTGACGAATGGTCATCATCGTGGACGCGGGCGCGGTCGCCGCGGCTAGCGCCGCTAAGACGATGGAGAACGCCAGCGGCAGCCCCAGCGCGTAATACACCGCGAGGAATACCAGCACCGACGCCAGCAGCGACTCTGACAGCGTGAGCAAGATCACGCCCCAGCCGCTCTTTTTGAGGGCGTCGATCCGGAAGAATTCGCCGGTGGAAAACGCGATGAACGCCAGCGCGACGTCCGGCAGGAACGCCATGCCGTCGATCACGCGGCGCGGGATCAGGTCAAGGCAGAACGGGCCGATGAGGATACCGGTGATGATGTACGCCGTGACGTTCGGCAGACGCGCCAGCTTCGTCACGCGCGTCATCAAAAATCCGAGCATCATCATCAGCGACAGCGCAATGACGACCACCGCCACCGGCGCCGTTTCGTTCATCTGCGCGTACAGCGCGTCCAGCATAGCGCCGCCTCCTTTCCTCCGGGGAATATACACAAACACTCTATGCCGAAATCATCCGCATAGAGTGTCTTATTATACCGCTGTTTCAAAAAAATGTCAACTTTCGGGCGGCACCGGCCTCAGCATACCGAACAGGCACAGGTCGTACACGCGCCCGTCCTTGCAGACGGCGTTTTTCTGCGTCCCCTCCCGCGTAAAGCCGCTCTTTTCCAGCACGCGCTGCGACGCGGCATTCGGCGCGTACACCAGGCCCGTGATGCGGATGATATCCAGCCCGGCAAAGGCCAGCGCGCACATCCGGCGCACGGCCTCCGTCATGATCCCGCGGGACCAGTATTCCCGCAGCAGCAGATATCCGATCTCCGCGTCCTTGCTGAACACGTCCGCCTTCCGCTCGAGGGTGATGTTCCCCGCGACCGCCCCGTCGACGACGATCGCGCGGAACAATCCGCCCTTCCCGTCCTGCTCCGTCACCATATTCAGCCACCATTCGGCGTCGTCCGCCGTGTAGGGGTACGGCATACGGTTCGAGAGGAACGTGCGCTCCGCAGCGTTGCAGATGCGCATCAGCTCGCCCTTCATCGCGGGCGTCCACTTCTCCAGTTCTATCGTCATCGTCCGTCCTCCCCGCCTGTCGCGGCCGCTTTTTTATGCTTTCCGGATCGGATGGCGGACGACCGTTTTCCGCTTCTCCGGCGCGGTTTTTCTGGGGTCGCTCAAATAGATCTCATGGTGCAGGCGGCGCTCCGTCAGATCCGGGACAAAGCCCTGCTGTTCGGCGTACGCGTGCATCATGGCAACGGTGGCGGGCTCGTCGTCATAGGAGCCGACGTGCATACACTGGACGCACAGCCCCTCGTCGCAGGTCAGAAGCTCCACCTTGGAAAAATCCGTTTTCTTTTTCTTCGCCGCTTCCCCGACCGCCCATTCAAATTCGCTTCTCGTCACGAACTCCGGCAGTCGGATCACGGAGATCCACTCCAGCGCGTCCTTGCGCGCGTAGTCGATCCCGTCCGCGCCCTCCTGCCGCCAGAAGCCCTCCAGCGGCGGGACCACGAAGTCGAAATAGCCGTCCATCGAGTGCGCGCCCTTTTTGCTCATCTTGATCGTGTAGGCGACGCCGTACAGCAGGCCGATCGCCTGCTGATACGCGCCGTCCTCCTGATTCGGGTCGCCCTTGCCGCGGACGGCGAGGTAGTTCGCGGCGGGCACGGTCACGATACCGGGCGTCCTGTCCGGCAGATAGAACTCCTGATATTCCTTCTTGAAGTCGAATGCCACGGCTGTCCGCCTCCTTGTTTTCTTCGTTCAGGGGAGCGCGATCCCCGCAAGCGCAAGGAATTTCTTCTCGGATTGGATCTCGTGGGACAGAAATACTCCATCCCGGAACAGGGCGAAATTGGTCACCGGAGACGGCGCGTTCTGCGCTTTCTCCCGGCTGTCGATGTGGATCGCGCGAAACGGGACGCCGTGCTCCGCCGCCGCCTTTTCGAGCCGCGGCACCCAGTAGTAGGTGAAGGGGCACTGGTCGGAGTAGTAGATCACGAAGCCGCTCTCCTCCACCCGCGGATGTCTTGCGCAATCCTTGAACCGCGGCGCTTCCGCGCCGTCCGCAAGCGGGAGGTACCACAGCTGTATCCCGACGTCCGACTCGTCCGCGACCCGAAAGCCCTTATATCTGAGATACTTCGGGTCGGCGAGAAAGCCCTTCTTTTTCGCCGAGGACAGGATGCAAAGCCCCTTGCGCCCCTGCGCTTGCGCGTCCCGGACGCACTCGCCCAGCAGATCGTTCGAGCAGCCGCGCCCCTTGAGCGAGCCGGAGACCCACAGGCAATTGATGTGAAGATACCCGTCCGCTTCCAGCGGCTGCCAGGCATATTCGGCGGGGATGTATTCAATGAAGCACTTCCCGCGCTCCTCGCTGCGGTAGAAGACCAGTCCCTCGCCGAAGCGCTCCTTGAGCCACTCCTTTTTCTGCGCGCTCTGATTGTTTGACATGGCGCAGCAAATGTGCTCCTTTTCGATGTTGTCCGCTGTGATCCTGATATAGCCCATCCGGCGTCCCTCTTTTCAAGACAGTTTTCATCGGCAGCCGCGCGCCGTCAGACACTATTATAGTAAGTGTCCGACCGCCCGTCAACAGTTTCCCGCGTCAGGCGCGGGGACAAAAAGCTCCCCCCGGACTTGCGTCCGGGGGGAGCCGCTGTGTCGCTGTGTCTGTGCTTTGCCGATTACTTGAGGTCGTTGACCGTGATGGCCTTGACGTTGGGCGTACGGCCGTCCTCGGAGGTGGGGATCTTCAGCGTGCCGGCAGCAAGCTGCTCGACCGCCTTCTGGTGCAGAGCCTCATCCCAATCGTTGCCGATGATCTTCCAGTTGTTGTCGCAGACCGGCGTGATCGTGCCGCCCTTGACGGTCTGGATGTACTCGGTGATCTGCTCGCGCACGCCGCCGATGTCGCCGCGGACGTCCTTCTCGAGCAGCACGGGCAGGTCGCCGGCGTCAAAGATGGTGCCGGCAGCCAGCAGCTGGGAGTTGGCGCGGTAGTTGTTGACGGCGATCGCGAAGGAGTCGTCGTCCTTGACGGGCGTGCCGTCGGGCCAGGTCAGGTTGACGATGCGCTCGCCGACCGGCTTGGACACGTCGATGTCGAAGTTGACGCCCGCGAACATATCATAGTTGTACAGACGGATGTCGGGGTTGAAGGAGATGGTCAGGTCGCCGGGCTGATACTGGTTGTAATACGCGACGGACCACTCCATGTACTTCTTGAGCTGCGCGCCGGTCATCTGCAGCTTGTAGAGCGTGTTGTCGTACTTGTAGACGAGCGAAGCGTCGGACTTGTGGATGTCGCCCGGGTGGAGGTTGGCGTTCTCAACGAACAGCGCGGCGGCGGAGACCGGAGCGCCGGTGTAGTACATCTGCACCTCGTTGATGAGGTCGACCAGAGCGGTATCCATGAGCTGCGCGGCGGGGATCTCCTTGATCTCGTTCTCGGGAGCAAGGCTGCCGCCTTCCATCTTGCCGATGACGGTCTCAGCGTCGGCAACCGCCTTCTCGTGATCCGCCTTGAGGGCTTCGGTCAGCGCCGCGTCGGGATCATAGTTCTTGATCTCGTGGACCTTGGTGGTGCGGTTAAGGAGCGTCCAGCCGTCGGCGGTCTTGCCGAAGATCAGATGGATCTCGTTCATGGTCTGCGCCATGTTCTTGTTCTGGATCGTCAGCACGCCGTTGACTTCCTTGCCGTCGATCTGGGTGTGGTCGTGCGCGGAGATCATGATGTCAAACTCCGGGCAGGCGGCCAGCAGATCGGTCACGCCGGAGTTGGCGACGTCGAACTCGTTGCCGAGGCCCATGTGCATCACGCCGACGAGCACGTCGACGTCCTTGCCGATCTTGTCGATGATCTTGCGGGTCTCCACCGCGGGATCGGTGACGGTGCACTTGGCGAGGTTCTCAACGTCCCAGCGGACGATGTTCGGGGTGACCATGCCGATGATGCCGATCTTCACGCCGTCCTTCTCGACGATCGCGTAACCGTCGGCGAGGGGCTTGCCGTCCTCATCGTACACGTTGCCGACCAGGGTCTTGGCCTTCTGGGTGGCGATCATCTTCTTGAGCGTGGGCATACCGACGTTGTACTCGTGGTTGCCCGTGACCCAGTAGTCATAGCCGATGGCGTTCATCGCCTCGATCATCGGGTGGACATCGTCGCCCCAGAAGATCTGGGCGGAGTTGTCCTGCACCGTGTCGCCCGCGTCGATCAGCAGGCTGTTCTCGGTGCGCAGCGCCTTGACGGCGGTGGCGAGCTGGGTCATGCTGCCGGCGGTGGCCGCCGTGTTGGTGGCGTAGCTCCAGGGATAGAACTTGCCGTGCAGGTCGCTGGTGGCGAGGATCTGAAGGTCGCTGATCTCGGAGTAGGTCTTGACGTCCTTCTTCGACAGGCGCAGCAGGATCTGCGCGAACTCGGCGCGGGTGAGGGTCTTGTCGAGCATCAGGTTGCCCGTGCCGTCGCCGATCATCAGATCGGACGCGTCAAAGCCGGTGAGCGCGGCATAATCCGCCAGCAGATCCTTGACGCTGCCGCGGTCGGCAGGCTCCGTCAGCGAGGCGCCATCGACCTTGGATGCGGGGAACACCAGCTCCGCCCAGGCTTTCGCCTCGGCGTACCACTCGGTCCCCTCCGCCTTGACGGCGGGCTTGCCCTGCAGATTGTAGAGCGTCTGGAGCACGGTGGCGCGGTCAACGATGCCACCCGGATTGAAGCCGGTGCCGTCGCCGATCATGATGCCGTTGTTCGTTACGAACTCCTGCGCTTCGGCATACCACGCGGTATTCGCGGCCATCGCAGGCATCGCCAGGGACAGTGCCAGGACCAGGCTCAAAAGCAGTGCGGACAGTCTCTTGTGATTCATCTGAACCACTCCTTTCTTTTTTCCCCGCTTCCAACGGACAGCGAGTTATGATATTACCAGTATACCACATGATTTGGCAAAGCTCAACAGGCTATTGCGAATTCCATGTCCGAATTATGTGGAAAACGTCGGAATCAGCGCGTCCGAACGCCCGCGATCAGGCGCAGCACGTCCTCGAGCGTCGCGCGGTAGTACGCGGCGCTCTCGCTCGCGTAGTCCGCGAACGCCTTCGCCGTGCGGTCGATGCCGAACAGCGCCGTCACGCCGAGGTCGTACGCCTCCTCCGCGCCGTCGCCCACGCAGCCGACAATGGCGACCAGCGGGATGTTTTTCGGCTGTGTGCGCCGCGCGATGCCGGAGATCACCTTGCCGTGGACGCTCTGGCTGTCGATGCGCCCCTCGCCGGTGACGACCAGCTCCGCGCCGTCGAGCTGCGCGTCGAAGTCCACCATGTCGAGCACCGCCTCGATGCCGGAGCGCATCTGCGCGCCGAGAAACGCCGCGCAGCCCGCGCCCATGCCGCCCGCCGCGCCCGCGCCGGGAAGCTCCGCGACCTGTTTGCCGAGGTCGCGCTCGATGATTGCCGCGAGGTGCGCGAGGTTCCGGTCCAGCCGCGCGACCATCGCCGCGTCCGCGCCCTTCTGCGGGCCGAAGACGTGCGCCGCGCCGCGCTCGCCGCACAGCGGATTGTCCACGTCGCTCATCAGCGTCAGCGTCACGCCGGCAAGCAGCGCCTCCGCCTCCGCGTTGTCGATGCGCGCGATCTTGTCCAGCGTGCCGCCGACGGGGACGAACGCGCTGCCGTCCGCGTCGAAGAACTTCGTGCCGAGCGCCGCCGCGCAGCCGCAGCCGCCGTCGTTCGTGCAGCTTCCGCCGAGGCCGAGCAGGATCTCCGTGCAGCCGTGCTCGACCGCGTGGCGAATCTGCTCGCCCACGCCGCGGGTGGTCGTGGCGGCGGGGTCTTTGCGCTCGCCGACCATCGGCAATCCCGCCGCGCTCGCCATCTCGATGATGGCGCGGTTCCCGCTTCTGGCGTAGACCGCCTCCACGCGCTCGCCCCACGGCCCCGTGACGCTCACCGTCACCGGCTCCGCGCCGATGGCCTCGACGAAGCAGCTCACCGTGCCCTCGCCGCCGTCGGCGACGGGGATGCCCACGACCTCGCAGCCGGGGAAGATGCGCGGCACGCTCCCGCGGGCGATGGCGCAGATCTCCTGGCTGGACAGCGTGCCCTTGAACGAGTCGGAAATGATGATGACCTTTTTCATCTTACGCGTTCACCACGTTGACCGGCGCGCCGGCGAGCCACGCCCTGACGTTCTCGACGGTCGTGTCCATGATGCGCTGACGGCTGCCCTTCGCCGCCCAGGAGATGTGCGGCGTGATGATGCAGTTCTTCGCCTTGAGCAGCGGGTTGTCGCCGTGGATCGGCTCGGTGGACACAACGTCCAGCGCCGCGCAGGCGACCTTGCCGCTGTTCAGCGCGTCCGCAAGGTCCTGCTCCACGACCATCTGGCCGCGGGAGTTGTTGATGATGATGACGCCGTCCTTCATCTTGGCGATGTTCTCCTTGTTGATGATGCCGGTGTTGAACGGGAAGAGCGGCATCTGCAGCCCCAGCACGTCGGACTGGGCGAACAGCTCGTCCAGCGTGACGTACTCGACGCCCAGCGCCAGCGCCTCCTCGCGCTGTCTGCCGTCGTAGGTGATGACGCGCATCCCCAGCGCCTTGGCGATCTCGGCGGTGTGGACGCCGATGTTGCCGCAGCCCAGCAGGCCGTAGGTCATGCCCGCCAGCTCGACCAGCGGATAATCCCAGTAGCACCAGTCAACGTTGTTCTCCCACTCGCCGCGGTACACGCTGTCGCTGTGGTGGCCGATGTGGTGGCAGGCCTCGAGCAGCAGCGCGATGGCGAACTGGCTGACGGAGCGGGTGCCGTAAACGGGCACGTTGGCGACGGGGATGCCCTTCTCCTTCGCGTAGGCGACGTCCACGACGTTGTAGCCCGTGGCAAGCACGGCGATGAACTTGAGGTTGGGGCACTTGTCGATGGTCTCGCGGGAAATCGGGGTCTTGTTCATGATGACGACGTCCGCGTCGCCGATGGTCTCGGCAATGACCGGGCTCTCCTCGTAGCTCACGCGGTCGTAAACCTTCAGCTCGCCGAATTCCTTCAGTCCGTCCCAGCTCAGGTCGCCGGGGTTCTCGGTGTATCCGTCCAAAACAACGATTTTCATAGGGGATCCGCTCCTTTCAAAATGCGCGCCCCGGCAGGGAGGTCTCTGACGGGGCGCATAATCATGATTCTATTATAGCATAGATCCTCCGCTTTGCAAGTGGAATCGGCGGCCCATGAAGAGGATTCGACGCGGAGAAAAGCCGCGCTTGCGCGCGGCTTTTCTCTTCTGGTCTATTTGCAGCCTCCGTGACAGCCCGCGCACCCGGCGCAGGAGCCGCAGTTGCCGCCGCAGGAGTGCTTTCCCTGCTTTTTGTCGCGGATAAGGGAGGTACAGATGAGAGAGACGATGGCAAGTAAGATGAGGGCGACGAAAAGCGTACCCATGGAAATCGCTCCTTTCTCAATAGCAGTTTCTCGATTTCCCCGCCGCTTACGCGGCGGGGAAATCTTGTGTAATTACGCCACCTTGACGTTTCGGGTCAGCTTGGTGGCTTCCTTGTACGGGCGGAACAGCAGCCACGCGAAGCAGGCAATCACCGCAACGGCGAGGATCGTGCCGAACACGCTGCCCGCACCCGCTGCCATGCTGCCGAGCTGGTAGACCACGAACGCGACGGCGTAGGCGAAGCCGCACTCGTAGCCGATGGCGAACCACGTCCACTTGCGGTTGTTCATCTCGCGCCTGATCGCGCCGATGGCGGCG
>Ga0129307_1003345_pt1 | contig 10348 bp, 6 predicted proteins | sample P1105metagenome_FD_94437 | JGI IMG/M metagenome (GOLD analysis project Ga0129307, IMG submission 94437) | Capybara group fecal microbial communities from Wisconsin, USA - P1105 metagenome | ecosystem: Host-associated > Mammals > Digestive system > Large intestine > Fecal | place: USA: Wisconsin... | reverse complement strand
TGGATTCCGCGGTCGTTGACGATGTTGGTTTTCACCACCTTGTTGCCGCAGGCCTTGAGGATTTCAGCGAGGCTGTAGCCGAGGAGATTATTGCGGACGTGTCCGAGGTGCAGGGGTTTGTTGGTGTTTGGAGAGGAGTATTCCACCATTACGAGCGGGCTGTCGTCGGTGGCGGCAGTGGTGCCGTAGTCGGGAGTGGCGGCGATTTCGGCAAGCACGCCATTCCAGAATGTCGGTTCGATTACGATATTCAAGAAACCTTTCACCACGTTGAAACGAGCCACGGCGGGCTCATTTTTCACGAGCCACTCCCCTATCTCGTTGCTTACGGCTTCGGGTGCTTTCCGTGCCGCTTTCACGAAGGGGAAAGTGACGATGGTGAGATTGCCCTCAAATTCGGGACGGGTGGTTTGCGGCGCGATTTTGTCCGCGCCGATTTCGAGTCCGTAGAGTTCGTTGACGGCCTTGCTGACGGCCTCGGAGATGATATTATCAATCGACATAGGTATGTTATTTTGCGTTTATTCTTTTTTACCGACTACAAAGGTACAATTTTTATTCCAAAAATCGCAGATGCGGCAAAATAATTCAATATTTCCGGATAATTTATCAAATTTAGGATTTAGCCCACACGGATTCCATAGATTATAACAAAAAAAATGCACACAAAGTCACCAAGTTCACGAAGAACATCTCTAAGGAGTATGAGGAGCTTTTTTAACACGAATTTACCATGAATTAATCAAGAATTAAAATTATATGGATAATTCCTGATAATTTATGTTTACTTTGCCTGAGAACGTTCATGGGCACGGTCGTGCCAGAGCGTTTGGCACGATTTGGCACAGCAAATCATGGGCTACGAGGCGTGAGAGCGGGATTTTGGTCCAATCGTGCCAAAAATCCATAAAGGCCGATTTTCGTTTGGCACAGGCCCTTTGGCATGTTTATGCAATCTGCTTGAATAAATATGCAATCGGGGCAAGGAGGAATTTCTAAGGAGTATGAGGAGTTGAGGAGAGTTTTACACTAATATCCACAAATTTTTTCCATATAATTATAATTTGCGAACAATTAATGGTAATTCGTGTAAAATTATGGCTAAACCCAAAAAATTGATTGCCCGGCGGATGCCGAGCAATCAACTAAAAATTATGCACTCTGCATTATTCATTCAATGATTATCTAACTACGACTTTGGCGGCCGAGCCGCGGCGGATTTCGGTGACGTTGCCGTGGAGGTCGTAATAAAACAGTTCGTTGAACCGCAGGGAGTCGGTGTCGATTGTGCGGTTAACACGGCCGAACTCGTCATAGGTGACAAAACGGTCGAAAATGGCCTGCGGCGCATATTGCGTAGCGGACAACGACAGACAACAAACATTTGCCGTAGTCAAAATGAACAATACTTTATGCCAGGCTGAACTCTTCATTTGGAATTAATACTTGTGCACTCAAATATTTGGGATAACTATGTCATCAATCGGGATTTGATTCTACCGCAAACCTTGCAGCTAATAATAATTCTGTAGAAGTTCGTTGTTTACTGCTGTGAGTACAATCGTGTCAATCGGTTCTTTTTCACCTGTTGGTTTTATTCTATAAACTGGCAGAGCGATTGTGTCAGGTGCGCTAGCAGAATCATATTCTATATCGCTTTTAAACGAATCCAAGCCTTCAATAGCCCATTCTGTACCATACCCTTTACTATCGCCAAAAAGGTCAAGATCTACATATGTTTTTTTCCCATCCACCACAGTCTCTCGTGACATCCATTCTTTATATCGATAGTTGTGTTTTGAATATGGATGAACTATGGTTATTTGAGTGGAATCATCTATTATTATTGGATTATGTCCAACTGAATATTTTCTATCTAACACACCCATTTCTGTTGCCCAAACAATGTTACTGGGACTCTCATATAAATTTTTCACTGGGAAAAAAGTCAAATTTGAAAGAAATAATAAACCGATATCAAGCACAACCAAAATTCCTAATACGATTTTATATGTAATAGATGTTTTGTTGTGATACAACAATGTAAAAAAACCACAAAACGCTATAATAGCGCCGATGAATACTATTGGAACAATAGTAACCATCATAAAGATAATATTCACATCAATTGTCACCAATATAATAATGCAAACTATAGAGAGAATTGCACACGTTGTAAATAAATATTTCATAATAAATTCTTACTAAATAATTATTCTGGAGAAACTATGTGTCCGTTATTGTTATTGACTATTCTATAAAAAATCATTAGTGGTACCTTTTCTTTCACAAAGGACTCAAAAGAGCCATCCAACTTAAAATGACCAGAATCCAATTCCGCACCTTCCAAAGCTTTTTGAACTGTGGCAGCACAATTTGAGCCCAATACGTTATAATTCTTTTTTAACTCTGATAAAGCTCCTTTTATTGCTTGAAAATCTTGTCTCTTTGTCGTTGGAATAACAAAACCTTTGGTATATTTTCTTGTTCCCGATTTTGCGTCTTTTGGGTTTCTTTTATCATCATTTAAAAAATCTAGCGGAGATGAATAATCACCTTCTGCGACATCGTTCTTGCTCGCTTTACTGGAAGATTCGCTGCTCGTTCTTTTTCCATTTTTTGAATATAATTGCCACTTTCCTTCGTTATTTTGTATTAGAATTGCAAGGTGGCCGAAACCTCCTGCACCATTTGGATTAATTAGGACTGTGACCGAATCGCCCATCAAGTCCACATATTTGAATGGGTTATTAGCACGGGAGGCATAAAGTGAGATGTCGGGATATTTTTCGGCGAGGGGGTCAACGGCCGTGAAGCGACCGAGGATGTTGTCGAGGCGGCGGGCGGTGTTGTCGGTCCAGCCGAGCCCGCGGAAGTTCTGGAACTCGTTGCCTTCGTAGAGGCGGTTGTCGACCGCCGGCTGCGGCAATGTCGTCACCGGCAGTCCGAAGGCGAGGTAGTCCGTAGCCTGCAGGAGCGTACCCTCCGCATCCACCACCCCGCGGACGTTGCCTAAATAGTCCTTGACATAGTAACGGCGGGCTATGCTGTCGCCCGTGGCTGTGGCGATAATATCGACGAAACCGCGCTCGTTGTACAGTCTTCGTCCGCCAGAACTTGTTCGCACCAGCGAGCCGCGGTAGGTGCGCCCATCCATATCGGTCATAAGCCTTCGTGTAGTCGTCCCGTTAGGACGGACGATTATGCCCATATATCGGTGGTAGGTGGTCTCGGAACGTTTGACGCCATCGGAGCGGTATTCGATGTTGATTTGGTCGTTGTAAGCGTGTCCGTTGACGGAGTCGGTGAACGAGTAGATGTCGATGCGCGTGGGAAGACCTTCGGGATTGTATGTGATGCCGTTTATCCCTCGGCTGCTGTCGGCGACTATCCGTCCGCATGCGTCGTAATCCACGTTGAAAGTCGCAATGTCGTCAACCACGTCGGAAGGGACCAGCAGCTGCGGCACGCCATTGGCGTAGTCGTGGAATGCCGTCTGGCTCTCTATCTCGTCTATCCTGTTGCCATCGTAATTCAGTCCCACATGTTCATAAGGGGTGGCGGCAGAGCCGCGGCGGATTTCGGTAACGTTGCCGTTGAGGTCGTAATAAAACAGCTCGTTGAACCGCAGGGAGTCCGTGTCGATTGTGCGGTTAATGCGGCCGAACTCGTCATAGGCGACAAAACGGTCATTTACGGTCTGTTCTTGCACTCCTGTCGATGCCGACTCTCTCCATCGTGTCTCGCTTACAAGACTCGGACTACCGTCATAGCGACAGACAACTCCTTGTGGAAGAATCATCGGCAAGTTGCCACCACTCCCATTCAAAGATTGTGGCGCATTGTAGCCGATTGTCTGAGAATAGAAAGGCGAAGCGACCGATGTCATCCAACCGCGTATATTGTAATTGTAGGTTGTCCGGGCTGTTCCTGAAGGGCCTGTAATATCGCTGACAATACGGTCGGCATAGTCGTAAGCGGGACTTGATATTGTTAACCAAGCTCCGCCATTGACCTTATGTCCAGTGGTGACAAGTCGGTCGCGCGTGTCGTAGGTATTCTGCCATTCCTGACTTACGTCGCCCTGGGGGGTGAACTCGGCGAGGTCGGTAATAACCTCTTTCTTTTTGGTCACATTGCCACGAAAATCATATTGGAAGAAATTGGCAACCACGCAGTCATTTCCGAAGTAGTCACATTCGGCAGCAATTATCTCACGACCTTTGCGGTCGGTCACCGAGAGGGTGATGATTGTCGTCCCGTTATGGTCGGTGACCGCCGTGCCGGTCAACCGGCCTTTAGCCGACGGCAAAGTCCCTCCTGAATAATATCCTGTGGCGGTGGGCACAGCCACACCTCGGGATGTCCAGTGGGAATAATCGTCATAGAAGTATGCCTTATGCGGGGTGAAGCCGGGGAACTGTCGGCGGTTGGTATAGCATAACGCATATTCGTTATTAATCTGAGTGTCTTTTTCTTCAATGAAAAGACTGTCGCCCCACTGCGCTTCAAGCGACGCGCGCGTGGCCGTAAGCATTGTCGCGGTTCCTTCTACGGCAATGCGGTTGAGACTGTCATACTTGACAACAGTCCATTCCCCCCGTGTGCGCTGGTCGCCGTCCTGGGAGAATATCGGCTGTCCGATGCGGTTATACACGAAATATTCCGCGGCACTTCCTGGCAGTCTTCGCTCGGAAAGGCGACGACGCTGGTCGTAGGCATAATAATAGGCATATTTTTCCAACACCGCCGATTGGCATGTGCCGTTGGCGGAAAGTCTCGTAGAGGCTTCGGGCGACAGGACGTAACGCAACAGGCCATAGACGTCGTAAACCCAATAGGTGTCGGCGTTCCCGTTTTGGTGGTATCTGCGCTCAAGTATTTTCCTGTCCGACTTGTCGGTGAATACCGCGGTGCTGTCGCCGTTCTCGTCAGTGGTCACCGTGACACGCAACGTGGCCACGTCGTAGTCTCCGTCCTTGTAAAGAGTGTTGCCGTTGATTTTGTAAAGCGCGCAGGAGAACGGCGACAATGTGTCGTTGAAACGGTAGGTTTTGCGCACTCCGTGATGACGCGTATGCCATTCCGACCCGGGTCCGGTCACAGACTCCGGTCGGTTGAGGAGGCTCGGTTCGTATTCCGTAAGCGTGTATGCGTAGTTGTCGCCGTGGAATGTTACCGATGCCTGTTCAAACGCGCTTTGACCTGTAAAATTGCCGTAGGAGCCGCCTGTAACCGAAGGCAAATATGTTCGGCTTACACGACCTATTCGGTCGTAAGTTGTGAAAGTGGCGACATCCTCATAACTGGCCGACGCGCCCTCTTCAACTCGCTGTATTTCGCGTCCTAGACCGTCGAAATAGACTGTCGAGATACGCGACATGTCCCAATAAGGCGACACATCGAAGGAGTCGGCGAACAATGGCTCTATTGTGCGCACGTAGTTTCGGGAAGAAGTCTGTGCCTGAACACCGACAAAAGAAAGCAATGCCACAATGAACGATGCGACACAAAGTGTGATATTATATAACTTGGTGTTCATGACTCAATCCTTTATAATTTTATAACGTAATTCTTTGCCGTTTATTTCCAAAACAACGACATAATAGCCCGTTACCAGCTCTCCGGTCATTATGTCGGTGACGTTCTTGCCTTGGCCCAAATTAACCGACTGTCTTTTCATCAGTTTCCCCGCGGAATTAACAACCGTTATGGACATTCTTGTCGGATTTTGTGTGGAAACGGTCAGCCTGGACGACTGGCTCACGACGCGAGGGCTCAGATTGCAGATTATTCCGTCGATAACATTTCCGTAATCATCGCAGGTGTTGGCGGATATATATTCCATATTTCCATTTCTATAACCGACAAGACTGTTTGTATTGTCACCGTTTGCATTCCCTTTTCCGTTTTTTCCACGCCCATAAGACAATATGTTGGCATTAGGCGGAATCGGAAAATCGTACTCGTCACGTATTGTGTCGTTAGTGATGTCCTCCGCCAGTTCATAACGTTGGAACGAAGGCGAACAATACCATGCTTCACACAAAGAATCCATTTTCTCCCCATATCTGTATGTCTTCGTAACAGAGGTTTCCACAATGGGATAACGGTAGCCGCGGGCATAGACGAAAGTGGATTCTATCGAGTGGGTGATGCTGTCGGTGCAGAGCCAATTGGAAATAGAATCGGTCGAGAACAAAGACGAGTCCCTGCTTGCCGCAAAGGATTCGGCATTTTCACGGCATATTTTTAATGTTCCATGCCTATAATATTTAATTGCAGTTGCTTCGGGCAGGATGTCGCCTTCGGGCGTTATCAACTTGCCACACCATACCGTTCTAAAATTTGAGAAACCTGCGATTCTGAGGTATTGGTCGGTTGAAAAAACGCCTTCTCCGTAGAAGAGCCCCCCAGAGAACGATGCCCCATCCCCCTGATAATCCATAACCAATTCAGGAATATTGAATTTCACGTTTGAACCTGGGGCCATGTCTTTCACCATTTCAATTAGATTTCCTTTTATAGTATAGTAGTGACAATGTCCGTTTTTCATTTCAGAGAAGCATGAATCGTTCGAAAAACGGTATCGCACGACGTTCGTTCGGTGTCCGACGTTCATATTCGAGATGTCCCAAACGGAGTCGGCAAACATATCCTTGCGGAAGTTACCCAGTAAGGCTCCCCGCACCACCTTGTCACTGTCGCGCGGCAGATTCTCGTCCTTGTTTAGGATTGCGGACGCAATGACATTTACTGTAATACTCAAGCAAATATAAATCAAAAGCCGTTTCATAGTCAATGTGCGTAGTTGTATTCAAATTTTTTTATAAAGTAACGATTATAGTCTCTGATTGACGACAATCGCCCGAAGTCATCATAACCATAATGGGTCGTGGTTCCTGACGCGTCGGTTACAGACTTGGCTCCTATATGCCAATAATAGTCGATTGTTGTCACCTCTTTATCTGCGAATGTATCTCTAATTGTTGCGAACAAGTTTTGTGGAACAGAAGACAACATCAGCAAATCGTCGGGCCGTGTCCCTACCGGCAACGAATCCACCATTGCGGAATATCCGATTCCTTTAATCTCCGCTATGGGATGCGAACCTAAATAGCTCCAAATATATGAAGCGAGCGGTGTGCCGTTGTAAGCAATCTCGACTATATTCCCGAATTGGTTGTATTTGTAGGAAAATTCCGAAAGATTAATGGGAGAAAGGGAGGAATCGTTCAGGTTCACCCATACTATATTGTTGTTATATCCAGTCAGGGTCGCTCCCATGGGGGCGGTATATGTTTTAGCCAACACGTACCTGCCGTTTATATTGTCTGTGTCTTTTTCATATTCATATTTCTTGGCCGATACGACGGTTCCGTCACATACGGTCACTTCCGCCCTCGGCAGATTTAAATTGGAAGAAACATACTTATAATAGGTGGTTTCTCTTTTCCCCTGAGAGTTGACGATGGTTTTCGATTTAATAAATCTCGACGACAGAGCGTCGGAAAACACATCGGTAAAATATGCATATTCCACTGAATCCGTGAGTGTTTTTCCCCCTGATATTTCCTCGTTGATGGTGCTGAGGGTGCGCTTTAAATAAGGGATGATGGTGTATCTGCTCGCCGTGTAGTCGCTTCCGATATACTGGGTGTTATCATGCGGGTCTTTCAGATATGTGCTGTCCGCGTCCATGATTCTCTTCAAATCGCCGAGAAAAGTCGGGTTATTGCCGGCTTCAATTATTTCATAGTCATTGCTGACGGTTTTGTAAAGCAGTTGACCGTTATAATACTCCGACGACAAAAGATTGCCGCGCTTATGGGCGTTTGACGTCAGCATCCTCATTCCACCGGGGAGGTATTCGTAAAATGTGGCATCAGGTTGGTCGGGGTTCTCGCGTGAGGAATCGTAAGTGTGCCTTATTGATAAATTGTCGTTCGGATATACTTCCCACACAAAAGGGTATTCCACCATCGACCCGCCCAACGGGGTTGAGTATAAGCCGTTGGAATATCTTTCCAGTATTTCCGCACCGACTATTCTGGATTGTGTACCCGACGAATTTTCTTCAATCCGTTTATAAAAGTAAAGCGTGGATTGATAATTAGGATTCTCCGTTATCGTTCCGCTTGATGTTTGGTCGCCGATTTCTTCTTTGTACACAAGATTTTTATATATCCCCTGCGCTGTTGTAGGGTCTGGCACTTCGGAAATTGTTTTAAGTCTTAACCCGCCCCAAGTTTCGGAATAGGCGTTACTTTGTATGGTTTCAGATACTGTGTGGTAAATATGGCCGTACGTGTCGTTATTCCCATTGAGGTAAAGTCTGAAATATGCCAACATTGTCTCATTATCCACCTCATAAAGATTATATGGATGTTTGACAAAAATATTATATGACCCTTGGGGCAACGATACATAATGAAGGCCTATGTCGCTTTGAATTTTATCGATATATATTCTCTTTACCTCTTGGTTAGTCACGCCGGTTTTGACGACCGAAATATGTGGATAATCGGAATAATTGCATTGGGTTTGGTCTTGATTATAGCTTTGTCCAGGCAGAAAAGCGAATGGTGTTGCTCCCGAATCGACCAATGGTTTGAAGTACTTTGATATGTCGATTGTCAGGCCCTTTGTTCTGCCGCTTTCCACCGACACAGAACCCAATGTGACCGTTTGGATGCTTTTGGGCTCGGTGACATTACCGGCAATTTTCATCGATTTGTCAAAGTTATCGCTTTGAGTTGAAGTTGTCTGTTGTGGAAATGGACTATTGTTGCCGATATATGAAAAATCGTTTTGTTCCCAATCAAAGAGAGTATAACCTCCAGTGGAATACGCGATTTTATACAAAGAACCCAGCAAAGCATATGACAAATTCGCGTTTCTGTCGGATAGATTTTGAGTATAGCCGTTCCCTTGAAAACTCTTAATGAGCGTTGTGTTGTTTTCGCCGTTATAATAACCCCATTCGTCCTGTGAAAAATCGGAAAGTGCGGGACTTGCACTTTCCCCTTCTCCGTAATAATCAAATTCATACAGCGTTTGACATGACGATGCCGTAACTTCGGAAATCCTTTTCAGCAACCGTCCTAATTTGCATGTCGAGGATTGAAGCGAATCGGTGCGGACTATACTGCCATTTTTGTCCTTCACTCTTATTACGGATAGTTCTTTGTATAAAGTGTCCTTATAAACGAATTCTACAGTTTCCGTCCGCGACACGATGCTTTGCAAAACCTTGGGCTTATAGTAAACGAATGATGTTCCTATATTTATAGAATTGGGCTTTATTTGAGTGTTGCTTGAGAATGTGCGTTTTTCTGTCAGTCCATTCGACTCCCCTCTAAATGGAGCATTGGCGTAATTGAATGAGATTGTGTCGCCTGCGGCGCTTATGATTCGGCTTAGATGCCATGCCGAGTTGTAGTAGATGGAGTCTGTATAGGATATCCCGGCACTCCGGTAGGAACATTCGAATCTCGTTTGCTCTATGTCGTCGAATTCGTATTTTGTGCCTGACGAATCGACCATCCTGTATGCGCCCAAATAACCTCCCGTGAATGTGAATTTTATGTCAGAATCAGATGACAGAACGGGATTGCCAACTATTGAGTTTTGTTGAATATTGTATGCGAATGTGCCCGACTTCCCCATAGCATTGATTTGGAATATGTCGTTGGCAACGTCCGCTTTTCCGTCGTTGTAGCCATCACATAATTGCTGTGACAGCACAAAAGAGTTGCTATAACTGTCCGGACTGTATTGGTTCCAACTTTGACGGCTCAGCATCGTATTGCGAAGCGAATCCGTGTAAATCGTCATATGCAGAAGACCCTTTATGGGATTACGGTCAATCTCGTCGGGCAGTCCGTGAACAGTTCGGGATATGCATCCGCCCGCGTTCAGACTCCATCCGAGGCCGATGATGCCGGCGTGTTCATTCATTCGGATGCCCCCGCCATGATAACTAATGCTTATCGGCACTTCCAACTGACCTTGGCGCACCACATAGATCGGCAAATTGATTTGTGGTTGACCTGTGAAGTACGACACGGGGTATTCGTTGTGCTTCATCAGCGAAGCCACCTCCGGCGAGGGCGGTATGACCGAATACCCCTGCGGCGCAAATATGTTAGGGTTGGGAGTCTGCCCATTGGTGACATAGAAGGCCAATAGAACAAACGTAATGCTTATTAATTTCTTCATTAATAATGCCTTTTGGGTTAATGTCAATAAATATATAAATCTAGGTTTAAGGGATTAAGAGCATGCCTGAATGGGATTCTTCAACGTTTTCGAGAGTTACGAGATAGATGCCCGTCGGAAGCGACGC
>Ga0129307_1003344_pt1 | contig 10350 bp, 5 predicted proteins | sample P1105metagenome_FD_94437 | JGI IMG/M metagenome (GOLD analysis project Ga0129307, IMG submission 94437) | Capybara group fecal microbial communities from Wisconsin, USA - P1105 metagenome | ecosystem: Host-associated > Mammals > Digestive system > Large intestine > Fecal | place: USA: Wisconsin... | reverse complement strand
TTTAGAGCGGGAAAAGGGATTGATGGCTGCGCCAGAAACCTTGCTTGCGCAAGGCTGGCTTGCCCCCCTTCGGGCTTTTCGCTTGCGCTCAAAGTCCTAAATTCTTCCCACGGGCTTCGCCCACGAAAGAATTTAGTCGGCCCCTCTTCTCGGGTCCTCGTCCAATTTACGATAAAAAAAAGAAAACCACCTTTGTAGGTGGTTCTCTTTTTTAGAGCGGGAAAAGGGACTCGGACCCTCGACCCCGACCTTGGCAAGGTCGTGCTCTACCAACTGAGCTATTCCCGCGAGGTGTCCCAATTATAGAATTATTTTTTCAGCCTGTCAAGGGAGTTGCTAAAGAAAAATGATTTTTTTCATGCTTGTCCTAATTTTAACAGCAAAAAGCCCCATTGAAGAATGGGGCTTGGAATAGCAATAAGCCTAGAAAGGATTAAACGCTGCAAGGTTTACTATAGCAAATAATCACATCCAGTGATGATGGAGTATCAAGTACACTCTTTCGAAGACCAAGCATCACAACCTCACATGTGGGCGTGACGTATTCTTTTTTAGGCTTTGTCGTTTCCATATATTGTTTCATTCAACATTCCTGTATCGCAATTATCATAAAGCTTATTACACCCGCTGCCTTGTAGCAGGTGGGATTCACGAGTGAATTCGATAACACTCATTTCAGGAGTAAAATATACCTTTTTATTTTCGTTTTTCATAGGGTTTTCCTTTTTTTATTTGTTTTTTCAAATTTTTCCTTGATTCGAGATCCCCGCCTTCTTCCCGTAATACACGCCTTTGGCTTTCTTTGCATCCTTACGGATGGAGCGGCCCTTGAGGTCATACACGCGGTTGCCAACGGGGTTCAGCTTGATTTCGCCCGTGCGGGTGTTGAAGCGCCCGATGACGGTCGTGTGTTCCTTGCCGTCTTCGTCCTTATCCACTATAATCATATCCATGTAGTCTGGCCGACTGTTGGAGCTTGACGTGACAATCTGAGAGCCAGCATTGCTTTGCGAAGGCTTCCTTGCGACGATAGCCTGGGGCTGAGTTTCAACTAGATAAGCGCGGAACGCTCTGGTAATCGCATTCTTTGCAATGATGACGAACTGTCCGGCACTAAAGTTATTCGTACTTACAGTGGTATATCCATAAGCGTGTCCCAAATCCTTGTCGTTCGCACCCCACTCCTTAAAGACATACGTCCCGATAAATTTCCAGTTGCCAATTTCAACCTCATATGTTTTTTCTTTTATCGGCTTGAGCGTGACAGGACCGTGTATATTAAGGGTCGGTTTATTCATGTGCACCATGTACGGAGTATGGGCTTTCAAAGTGAAGTCCGACGGTTTATTTTTATCCCAGACTACATTCATTAACACTTGATACTGTTTATTAACTCCGCCAAATGCGACAACGGTTTCGACGCCTTCCAAATTATTCGCCTGAACATCGAACGGGAATATCACGGTAGCATAGCCATTGGTAACAGTCGTGAATTCTCTCTTGAATTCCACAGAATCGACCGTCATTTCCTCACTGATTCCAAACGGCACGATTTCGTTGTAATTGGCATTGAGTTCAGCAAGCGTTCCCTCCGATCCGTCAGACTTTACATATTTCTTAAATTGAATTGCCGGGATGTATGGATGCATATTTTTGCCAGCGATCATGTTGAGCGAGAACGAAGAAGTAACGTTTTCTCCATTAAAATCGACAACATTGATTGAACCATTTTCACCAGCAGTATAAGAATTGCCTTTGCCATCGGTGTAGAAGAGGCCATCCTTGACAGAGACTGAACCCTTGTAACCGTAGGCCTTAGCGGTACCACCGGCCAAGAAGACCTTGGCATCAACAGAACCAGCCGCCGTGACAGCACCACCATTAATAACAAAGTTTTCACCGACTTTTATTGCATCGCCATTAGACGAATTTACAACAAATGCGCCCATTTTATCGTCTTTGCTTTGGGCATAGATGGTAAGATTATTGAACTCGGTTTTGGCATCGGCTCTGTTGTTCACAACGGTCAACTTTGCACCGTCCGCAAGAATCAAGTGGACATCCTTGCCCGCGAAATCAAAGCTGTTCTCGTAAGTAACTTCGCCCATGACAACGTACCAGCCGCTAGAGAGCGTGTTCACGTCCGTCGTGCCAGTCAACACAATGTATTCACCGGACTGTTTAATCTGTTCTTTGCCGTTGCCGTCGATGTAAGGCATTCCCCACTGAGCGTAGAGCGTCACTTTACCGCCAGCCTCATCGGTCAAATTCCGCACCTTTTCTTCGTCTGCATAAGTAGTTCCTGAGCCGTCAGCCTTGGTGTTCCAGCCAACAAACGTGTAGCCTTCGCGAGTAAATTCGTTTGGGGCAAGTGCCAAAGGATCAACGTTATAGACAAATCGCTGTTTTTCCATAACGCCGCTACCAACGTTAGCGTCAAATTCTACATCATAAATCTGAATCCACTGAGCATAAAGCGTCACAGAAGCACTTGCTGCCTTAGGTAAATCCAATACTGTAGCTCCATCATCATAAGCCTCTCCATTGCCATCCGCCCTGGTATTCCAGCCAACATGTACGAAACCTTCATAAGTAAACGTGTTAGAATTTAAAACACCCTCATCGCCAAAATAGAGAGTCTGGCTATCCATGAAGCCCTCGCCCCCATTCCTGTCGAATACTACAGTATAAGGAACAACTTTAGGGAACATAAATGGACTTTTTGAAACATTTCCAGTTACCTCTCCGCCTATTGCAATGGTACCGACAGAGCTTTTGCCACTGCCGGTTTGCAAACCGAGACCAATACTGAAAGGAGCACTCTCTCCACCTCTAGCAGTAACCCTAGTCACACCACTCGCAATAGTGATATTACCACAACTCGTCACCACACCTTTACGAACTTCACCAAGGCCGATACCGGCCGCATTCTTGCCACCAGTCGCAACAACAGTTCCGCTCTTGATTTCGATATTACCACAACCTATTGCAAATCCGCCTCCAAGACCAGCACCCCATCCGCCGCTGCTAGCATAGAGCGAACCATTCCCTTCTATTGTAAGCGTATGGCCTTCGGGCACATGGATGCCAGGATAATCCTCCCAGAACCCCTTCACCGAGTTTTCGCCTGCGAGAATTATATTGCAGTCGCCTAGGCAAGTGATGCCAGCCCATTCGTACTTGTTATTTTTATCGCTGACACCATTGATAATCACATCTTTAAGCGTTACCGTGGCTCCATCGGCAATCGAAATTTTGTAGGGCTGGGTGTTACCATCGAGAGATCCTGTCAATATATCACCATCCTGAGCAATGAAATCGTTCTTCAAATCCGAAAGATTTCCCCATTGAGCATAGAGTTCCAGCGTTTTACCAGTCATTTCACTCCAATACAAAACAGTCGCACCATCAAGATAAAATTCCCCAGTGCCGTCTTTTGAGGTATTCCAACCGATAAATACATAACCCTGGCGAGTATAGATATTGCGATTCAAGGGCATTCCATTGCCTACATAAAGAGTCTGTGACTCCATCGACCCGCTACCACCATTCTTATCAAAAAACACCGTATAAGAAACATTAGGATATGTGTATGGATTTGTAGAGACGCTTTCCATAACTTCATTGCCGATAGTAATCTTGCCAACAGAGCTTTTGCCATTGCCGGTTTGCAAACCAAGACCAATACTATAAGGAGCACTCTCTCCACCAATCGCAGTAACCCTAGTCACACCACTCGCAATAGTGATTTTGCCGCAACGCGTTACCACACCATCACGAACTTCGCCAAGGCCGATGCCCGCAGCATTCTTGCCACCTGTCGCAACAACAGTTCCGCTCTTGATTTCGATATTACCACAACCTATTGCAAATCCACCTCCGAGACCTGCACCCCATCCGCTGCTGCTTGCATCAAGCGAACCATTCCCTTCTATTGTAAGCGTATGGCCTTCGGGCACATGGATGCCAGGATAATCCTCCCAGAACCCCTTCACCGAGTTTTCGCCTTCGAGAATTATATTGCAGTCGCCTAGGCAATTGATGCCAGCCCATTTGTACTTGTTGTTTTTATCGCTGACCCCATTGATAATCACATCTTTAAGCGTCACCGTGGCTCCATCGGCAATCGAAATCTTGTAGGGCTGGGTGTTGCCATCAAGCGTACCCGTCAACACGTGACCATTAAATGCTTTAAAATGGCCTGTCAACGTTGAAATATCCACTTTTTTTGAACCCCATTGAGCATAAAGAGTCACCACACCGCCAGCCTCATCGGTCAAGTTCTGCACCTTTTCTTTGTCTGCATAAGCGGTTCCTGAGCCGTCAGCCTTGGTGTTCCAGCCCACAAATACGTAACCTTCGCGAATAAATTCGTTTTGGGCAATTGCCAAAGGATTAACATTATAGACAAATCGCTGTTTTTCCATAACGCCGCTACCACCGTTAGCGTCAAATTCTACATCATAAATCTGAAAAGAGAAAGGACTTGTTGCAACAGAAGAAGTTACAACACCGCCAATAGTAATAACGCCGACTCCACGTTCTCTACCAATGCTGAAGTAGGCTTCTTTTCCTTTAGAAGCCTTCAATAGAGTCACTCCATCCATAATGGCGATATCACCACATGAACCATAATACCCACCGCCAATACCGGCTGCATAATAGCCTCCTGTAACAGTAATACTCCCACCGATTATCGTAATATCATCACATGAACCATAACGCCCACTGCCAATACCAGCTCCATATTCGCCTCCTTTAGCAGCAACAGTCCCACCGATTATCGTAATATTACCGTTTGATCCTGAATATCCACCACCAATACCAGTTCCATATTGGCCTCCTGTAACAGTGACTGCTCCACCACTTATCGTGATATCACCACATGAACCACTCAAACCACCACCGATACCAGCAGCATTCTTGCCACCTATCGCAACAACAGTTCCGCTCTTGATTTCGATATTACCACAACCTATGTAAAATCCACCTCCAAGACCAGCACCCTTTCCGCTGCTGCTTGCATAGAGCGAACCATTCCCTTCTATTGTAAGCGTATGGCCTTCGGGCACATGGATGCCAGGATAATACTCCCAGAACCCCTTCACCGAGTTTTCGCCTTCGAGAATTATCTTGCAGTCGCCTAGACAATTGATGCCAGCCCATTCGTACTTGTTATTTTTATCGCTGACCCCATTGATTGTCACATCTTTAAGCGTCACCGTTGCACCATCGGCAATCGAAATCTTGTAAGGCCGCGTCTCACCATCGAGAGTTCCTGTCAACACCTGACCATTAGGTGCTTTAAAATCGCCAGTCAACGTTGAAATATCCACATTTTTTACCCATTGAGCATAAAGCGTCACAGAAACACTTGCTGCCTTAGGTAAATCCAATACTGTAGCTCCATTATCATAAGCCTCTCCATTGCCATCCGCCCTGGTATTCCAGCCAACAAAAAAGTAACCTTCATTAGTAAACGTGTTAGAATTTAAAACACCCTCATCACCAAAATAGAGAGTCTGGCTATCCATGAAGCCCTCGCCCCCATTTTTGTCAAAAACTACAGTATAAGCTTCTTTCGGGAACGTAAACGGACTTGTAGAAATATTGCCTGTAACTTCATCATCAATGATAATTTTGCCAACAGAACTTTGTCCGCTACCAGTCTTCTTGCCAAGCCCAATGCTGTATGGGGCACCTTCGCCTCCAGTAGCCGTAACCCTAGTCACGCCACTTGCAATAGTGATATCGCCACAACTTGTCACCACTCCATCACGGACTTCGCCAAGACCGATACCGGCAGAATTTTTGCCACCTGTAGCAAAAACAACTCCACCCATAATATTGATATTACCACAACCTATTTCAAATCCGCCACCGATACCCGGAGCCCATCCGTTGCTACTCGCATACAACGTATCGTTCTCGCCACCTTCAATCGTAAGAGTTCCCCCCTCTAGAACGTGGATGCCGGGATAATCTTCCCAAAAGCCCTTCACCGAATTTTTGCCTTTAAGAACTATCGTGCAATTGCCCAAGCAAGTAATACCAGCCCACTCGTACTTGTCGTTCTTATTACTGTACCCATTGATAGTCACGCCATCAAGCGTCACCGTAGCTCCGTCCGCAATCGAAATTTTAGAATTGCTAACAAGTTCACCCATCAACACATAACCATCCTCAGCAACGTAACTTCCTTCTATCGTCAGCATCGAAAGGTCGCCATTCCACCATTTAGCATAAACAGTGATATTGCTCGTAACAGGTGCGGAAAAGTCAAATTCGATAGTGAAAGATTCATCAGCATACCAACCGAGGAATTTGAAACCAGAGCGTTCAGGATCACTGGGCTTGGTCGGTGTGTTGCCAAAAACAATCGTCTGTGTAGGTACAGAAACATTCTCTACACCGGTAACAAACGTGACGGAAGCCTCCCACTTGGCGTATGCAGTCGTATTACTTGTAATGGGTGCGGAAAAGTCAAATTCGGTAATGAAAGCATCGTCAGCATACCAACCCATGAATTTTAAACCAGTACATTCTGGGTCGCTGGGCTTGGTCGGAGCTTCGCCAACAAAAACCAACTGCGTGGGAACAACGACATTTGCATCACCAGTAACAAACGTTACGAGATGCGCCCATCTTGCATAAACAGAGACATCGTTAGTGACAGAAGCCGAAAAGTCAAATTGAGTGGTTCCGTTAGCGGTAGTGAACCAGCCCATGAACGTGAAACCAGAACGTTCAAGGTCGGCGGGCTTGGTCGGCGTGTTGCCAAAAACAATCGTTTGTGTAGGTACAGAAACATTCTCTACGCCTGTGACAAACGTGACGGAAGCCTCCCACTTGACATATACGGCCGTATTGCTCGTAACAGGTGCAGAAAAATCGAATTCGGTAGTGAAAGATTCATCGGCATACCAACCCGCGAATTTCAAACCAGAACATTCTGGGTCGCTAGGCTTGGTCGCTGTCGAGCCAGAAACAACTGTTTGCATGGGAACAGAAACATTATTTAGACCAGTGACAAACGTGATGTTGACTTTAGGAGCAGTGGCAAAATGCATGTAAATATAGTCACTGCTTGAGCCCGCCCCCTCGTTCAAATCCATCGCGCCGGAACCATCGCTACCGACAGCGGCACCATTCTCGCCAAGAGTCGTGTAACCTTTCAAGGTCTTCTCATCAACAGTAAAGGCGATATCGCTAACAACGCGTGTATCGGGGAAACTTTCCCTAGTGAAATACAGCCACATATTCGTGCTACTAGAAACAGTACCGCTGTTCAGGTTGCCACCGTATATTGCGAAATTTCCGTCACCGAAATTGGATGCCCGGTAGTACGTGCGTCCGTTAAATTTGTATGTATCAGGGTACTCACCCGTTTTGATGATGAAATCGGTAATGAAACCTTTGTTCACATCGCTAAAATGCGATTTCTTATATGCCATGTAGATGTAGTCGGTTCCTGCTCCGGCGTTGTCATTCAAGTCCTGGTCAATAACAATCCATCCCCGTGAAGCATAACGTTCTTTCAGCGCGTTGACTTCATCTTTAGAGCCCCCCAAAACCACCACATCGCTAATGTATTCAGGAGTGTCCATTGAAGACGAGACCGTGGCAAAATGCATGTAGATGTAATCACTACTTGAGCCGGCCCCTTCGTTCAAGTCCATCGCGCCGGAACCATCGCTACCGACAACAGCCCGTTCCTGCCAAGGGTCGTGTAACCGGATTTGAGCTTGGCATCGGTAAAGGCGATATCGCGGACAAAGCGTCGGTCAGGGAATTCTTCTTTGGTGTAGTACAACCTCATGTTCGTACTGCTTGACACAGTACCGCTGTTCAAGTTTCCGCCGTGAATCTCGAAATGCTCGCTACCTTTATGGGGTATCCGATAGTACGTCCTTCCGTTAAAGATATAGGAATCTGGGTAGTCGTCCGTCTTGATGATGAAATCGGTAATAAAACCGTTGGAGCCACCGCCTTTACTCGACTTCTTGTATAGAAGGTAAACGTAGTCGGTTCCTACTCCGGCATTGTCATTCAAATCCTTATCAATAACAGTCCACCCCTGCGCTCCACAGCTGTCTTTCAAAAAATCAACTCTATCTTTATCGCCGCCGATGACCATGACATCGGTGATGTATTCTTCTGCGAATGCAGTCGTTGATGCAAACAACGCCATGCAAAGGAAAACAGCCAACTTGGAAGGACGCTCACCGAAAAATTTAGTGAACATACGCAAAAACACATGAAAAACGTTTTTCATGTTCAAATCCTTTTGAAAGAATGGAAAAGGGAGTAAAAAAACTTTTTTGAGAGAGTGCAGGAACTGAGTTCCGCAGGGAGAACTGTGTAAGCCGCCACCGGAATAAATCCGAGGTGACAACAACAGGTTACGTTTTCTGCCGGAAGTGCGGCAAACCCTGAACAAGCACGCAACATTTTCCCTACAAAATCAATAGGAAACCCAGGAGGACACGGCATAACCGTATCTCCATCCAATCGCCGGGAAAGGTGACTCTCAAACATTACGGAAAAGATACATTTTTATCGCAAAGCAGTCAAGAAAAAGAAAGGAAACAATAGTTAACTGTAGGAAAATTTGGTTAGGGGTTAGGAAAGCAAGGGGTTCTGTGTAAGTGAGAAGAACCGTGTAAGCCGATCCCGGCACAAGGCCGGGATGACACGTCACTGGATCCTGCTCCTACGAACCTAATTCAACTAAACGACTAAAGTCGCAAGTTTCATATATCACGCTTCGCGTTCAGGATGACGAGCTGAATCGCGGGAATGGCAATTTTCAAGGCCAAGGAAAAAGCTATAGCGCTACGGAATTCAGTACGTCGGTCACGATGCTGTCCATAAAAATCCAGCCACGACCGACTAGTTCCAATATGCCGCCGTTAATCGTCGCGAAACCTTTATCAACCCACGACATATAGCCATCGGGTTTGACTACAATGCCATCAGAAGCGAGCGCATTCAAATCCAATCCAGAACGTTGACGCAACGAAAGCCACACACGCTCCGTCATAATATCATCTGCGTCAAGTTCATCATACGTGAGACTTGCAACCGGCGAATCGGCTTTCACATAATCACGCCAACGCGGATAGATTTCCGGCGCACAAAAACGGAGTCCGTCAAAAAAACTGTCGGCGCCCGGTCCAAATCCGATATACTCGCCACGGTTCCAGTAGTTCATATTGTGGATACTTTCATCACCAGATTTCGCAAAATTCGAGACCTCGTAACGAACAAATCCTTTTTTTTCAAGAATCTCGACTCCGCCCAAATACATCGGTTCGTAAAGGCTGTCGTCAATGTTTTCCTCACCACGCGAAACCCGCCCGCCAAGACGAGTCCGTTCGCCCACGTTCAATCCATAAAAACTCAAATGCCCCAACGGGAAATCAGACAAGCGATCGACATCGCTTAAAAAAGAATCCACCGTCTGCCCCGGCAAATCGAACATCAAGTCCGCAGAAACTTTTGCTTGAGTAAACGATGTGAGCAAGTTCAACGCTTCGAAGCCGCGTTCCACCGTATGCCTACGCCCAATGCGGTCGAGAAGTTCCTGCGAAAACGTTTGCAAACCAAGGCTAAAGCGACGCACACCGCAAGCAAGCGCAGTTTCCACAATCTCTCCCGTGCACGATTCCGGGTTGAATTCCATCGAAACTTCGTCAAGTTCACGAACGCGGACACCGCAATTTTCAAGAGCAACAAAAATACGTTCCAGACAACCGCTCGGGAGAATGGACGGTGTCCCGCCGCCCAAATAAAGCGTTCGCGCCTGCGAAAGCGCATTGGGATGCGCCTCAGAGAATGTTAGAATTTCGCGTTCCAGTAAATTCGTATATTCTTCAAATAGCCGCGTATTTGCGGGCATCACGCGAAAGTCGCAATAGTCGCAAATTTTTGCGCAAAATGGAACGTGGATGTATATACCGAGCATAAACTAGAGTTAAAGTTACTCTTTTTTATTCCTTCCCGCAAGAGACTTCGCCAAAAACACAGTTCCCTTAAAAAAAAATCAATTTTTTTGCCATCTCCCCTTTACAACGAGAAATTTTATTTCTATATATGGGCTGTCCTCGCGGGAATAGCTCAGTTGGTAGAGCACGACCTTGCCAAGGTCGGGGTCGAGGGTCCGAGTCCCTTTTCCCGCTCTAATGTAAAAAAGACACCTTAATGGTGTCTTTTTTGCTTTATACTGAAATTGACGAGGACCCGAGAAGAGGGGCCGACTAAATTCTTTCGTGGGCGAAGCCCGTGGGAAGAATTTAGGACTTTGAGCGCAAGCGAAAAGCCCGAAGGGGGGCAAGCCAGCCTTGCGCA
>Ga0129307_1003343_pt1 | contig 10357 bp, 12 predicted proteins | sample P1105metagenome_FD_94437 | JGI IMG/M metagenome (GOLD analysis project Ga0129307, IMG submission 94437) | Capybara group fecal microbial communities from Wisconsin, USA - P1105 metagenome | ecosystem: Host-associated > Mammals > Digestive system > Large intestine > Fecal | place: USA: Wisconsin... | reverse complement strand
CACCTGCAAACTTTTCTCTCAATGTTTTACCATTCTGCTTGCAGTTATTGTACCACATATCCCGCCATTTTTGTAGTGTTTTCAACGGGTTTCAGCCTTTGGATACCCGTTCAGTAGGCACTAATTAAGTTCAAACATCTTGTTTCCTGAACACCTAAAGGATTATAATAGATTTGAAAAAGGAAGCGGTCAGTTTTGGAGAAGAAGGAACTGTCTGCTGTTAGGAAAAAGACTGAAAACCCTTTGGTATCAGGGTAGGAGCAGGGGGACGTTGGGGGGTGCAACCCCCCGACCTTCTTGGTAAGGATGAGGTCGGCGGTTCGAATCCGCCCAGCAGCTCCAGAAAATCCCTGAAATCGCATGATTTCGGGGATTTTTCTTACTTTTTCGACCAAAACGGTGTGGGTCAAAATGTGGGTCAACTGCCTGACCCACACCGTGACCCACACGTAGAAATGTGCGGAAAGGTTTAGAAAGCACAGGGCAGGAAGTTCCGCCTTCCTGCCCTGTATTTTTTGCTCTTTTGTGCTCACATGACCTGCTCCATGAAGTTGCCCATGGTTTCCGCTGCTTCGTCCTGCTTCTGTCTGGTGGCGTGGGTGTAGGTGCGAAGGGTGAATCCGGCGTCGTAGTGGCCCAGCATACTGGACACTGTCTTGATGTCCACGCCGTTTTGCAGTGCCAGGGTTGCGAAGGTGTGGCGGAGGTCGTGGAATCTGATGTGTCCCAGCCCTGCGTCTTTCAGAATCTTCTTGTGAAGGTTGACTATGGAATCCGGGTAGTACATTTCGCCAGTGATAGGGGAGGGGAACATATAGGGATTTCCTGGGTGCTTTTCGTGCTCCTGAATCAGCAGGTCTACTGCCATCTGCGGTATGGAGACTTTTCGGACGGAAGTCTCCGTCTTGGGGCGGGATAGGGTGAGTTCTCCGTTTGGATTCTTGATGTACTGCTTGCTGACCGAGACGGTGCGGTTTTTAATATCCAGGTCGGACCATAGCAGTGCTACCAGCTCCCCCTTGCGCAGGCCGCTGACCAGCTCCAGATAGAACATGGGCAGAAGCCCTCTGGCGTCGGCAGCGTCGAGATATGCTTTCATGTGCTCTGGCTCTAGAATTTTCATCTCGAATTTACGAACCTTAGGAGCAATACAATCATCCGTTGGATTGCGGGGAATGAGCCGTTCTTTGACCGCCCGCTCAAAGGCGCAGTGGAGCATGAGATGGACGCTCCGCACCGTGGTACTGCTCAATCCCTGAGCACCGGTTTTGGTTTTCCGCTCTCGGCCCTTTTCCATCAGGTCCTTGTAGAGCTTTTGGAGGTCACGGGAAGTCAGCTTGGTCAGCTTGATGTTTCCGATGCGGGGGATCGTGTAGGTGTTGATCATCAAGTCGTAGCGGTCTGCTGTGGCTACCCTCACATTGGGCTTGGCATAGAGGTCATACCAGGTTTTGAGCCAGGTAGCCACTGTGAAATCATCGGCGCGGGCCACATCCATACCGTTTGTTTCCTCCAGCGCACGTTTCAGTTTTTCACGGACCTCAGCTTGCGTTTTGCCCAGCACGTTTTTGATGATCCGCTTGCCGGTTTTAGGATCGTGTCCTGCCGTGTAGCGGGCCTCCCACCGGCCATCCTTTCGCTTACGGATGTTTCCTTCGCCATTGGCACGTTTATTTGCCATTATTCCTTATCTCTCCTTTCCCAACTTTCGCAAGCCTGCCGCTCGTCTTCAGCCTCGAAGCTGTACGGCGGCTGGTCTGCCAGCAGCTCCTGTTGGATGCCCTGCGCCAGACGGTAGCCGGATATGAAGCTGCTCAAGCAGGCTTCATCCCGCAGTTCATCTTCCATGTCCGCTATCCGTAGGAGCAGTTTCCGCCCTGGTTTATCCAGTAAGCGGGTGAGCTGATTGTGCGTTCTCTTGATTTTCCTATCCAGATTTTCCGCCCTCCTGGATGGCATTTCGAACCTGTGGTAGAGGGCTTTCATATAATCGCGCATTGTGTGCCACCTCCTGTCAGCGACACACAATACCGTAACTCCTCCTGAATAGCTATCCCCAACTGACTACAATTTTCAAAAAGTTATCAATTGCGGGCGGGCTTTCCTTCTTTGTTTTGCGACGCAAATTTTGAGGTGGTGCATGGACTTGCGTTACCGACAGAGTGAGCCGCATCCGGATTCGGATGCGGCTCATTTGGGACCGTCGCCACACTCATGCATAGGGATTATACGCGGTCGGATTCCCTACGAACATGTAGCAGAAGGTTCTGCCGTTATCGATGGTAACGCCGACGCCGATGGTATCACATTTCGGGTCAATCATCGTTGCCAGGTGGCCGGGGGAGTTCTCCCAGTTTGCCACAGCCTTTTCGGAAATCCTTTTAGGGTCCGTGACGGTGAATACCGTCAGGTTGGAACCGAAGCCGTGGGGATACCCAGACGCTGCCACCGTCTCACATTCCACTCGGTTGTTGTGCTTGGTGTACAGGTAGGCGGAACATTCCTGCGCCGCATCCATGAGGGACTGATCCACCGCCAGTTCAGGGACACCGTGCTTCTTCCGCACCTCGTTGATGCGCCAGATCATTTCCTCTCGGATCTCCATATCTGTTGGCTGGGTGCTGATTTTCTGTGCCGGGGCAACTCCGGTATATGGTGCGCCTGTGTCGATTTGTACGCCGTCCTGCCAATACACATTGAAGCCTACCTGCTGACCGATATCCCTAAGCCGCACATAATTGTTCCCGGCAATGTTGTAGGCTGTCATGGATACCTGTTGACCATCCACATAGATCTTCTGCCAAGTAGGTTCTGCTACGATTCCCGCGGCGGCTTCGCTCACCAGAGCCGCGCCGATAACCATGCCCGTCACCATGGCCGTGATGTTTCTCTTATCATACTTCATGCTGATGCTCCTTTCCGTTTTGTAACACACAGCAATACCACAACCAGAGGGCAAAAGCTATATGATTTTTGCGAAAGTGGTCTGTGATAAAACGTAGGCATTACCTCCGGGCGAGAGTTTCAGCGTTCAAAGGCAGCCACAGAACTATCACTTCCCCCAATATTGTGATCTACCCATTCCTTGAGCTTGTCCTTGGGGATCACAATGCGGGTGCCGATCTTCAGTGCGGGGAAGCCCTCAGTCCGAACCAGTTCGTAGGCTCCGGCACGGGAGATGCCCAGGGCTGCCGCCATCTCCGGGACCGAGAGCAACAGAGGAAGTTCCTCGTAGGATTTGAACGTTGCTTTTTTCATAGCTATCCTTTCTCCCTTCCTGACGGAAGGGCCTTTTACTTGTTATCATTCGTCTTGTTGATTTACTTCCCCACCATCGGGTGGAGGGGAGTGCCCGCAGGAGCTGCGGTCATTTCATGGTCATATTCCAACCGCCGAACTGCTGTTCCTCATGGTCATCCTCCTTGTGGCCATGGGCGAGGCGCTTCTCCCGCAGTTGTTCACGGAGTTTACGGTCGGCATGGATGAGTCCCGTGCCGCTCCGCGGCAGGGAGTTGTCCTGGAAGATATTCGCCATGTGATGGAGCAGCCTCGTCACCGCAAGGAACACCTCCGGCGCTGTCGAAGCACTCTGCCTTTCCAGAAGGCATTGTGCGTAGCCGTGTCCCTGCTCTGCCGCCTGGGTCAGCCATTGGATGCCCTCCTCCTTGTTCTGGTCAATGACCTTTCCTTGGAGCAACAGCTTTCCCAGCAGATACTGCGCATGGGGATTCCCGGCCTGGGCGGAGGTGTAGATGTGATCCATGGCCTTGCGGGTATCTTTTCTTACTACCTCGCCCTTCAGATATTCCTTACCCAGACGGTAGGATGCATAGTGGTTTCCGTTGTAGGCGGCGTGTTCCAACCACTGGATACCAGCTTCGGAATCATGGACACTGGCATCATCAGAGAGCAGCAGCTTTCCCAAAGCATACTGTGCTGTCGCGTAACCCTGCTTCGCTGCCTTGTCAAACCAGTACCGGGCTTTCGCCCAGTCCGGCAGTAGCAACGGACCGTCCCGATACAGCTTTCCCATGAAATACTGCGCATGGATGTCGCCGTTCTCCGCAAGTTCCCGCATACTTTCCACGGCGTCATCCCGCTCCGCCAGCGGCAAGTATTCATCTTGAACGTCTATTCGCAGCGTCCAGAAGTCCCAGGACACATTTTCATCTTCGCCCACCTCATCGCTCTGGTCCAGGGTATCATCCTCGAAGGTGATCTCTCCCAGCCGAATGGTCTCCGCCTCCTGGATGACCGCGTTCTTGATCTGGCGGAACTCTTTTTGTTGGGACAAGGGTGGGCGGTGCCGCTCCTTCTCGGAATAGAAATCCTCCACCTGACTTTGCAGCTGCCACCACTTTTCATAGCACTCGGCCACGGTTGGGAGCTGCTCCATCTGGTCGACGATCTCATCTACCAGCGACTTTTGCTTCTTCGGAAGGTAGCCGTAGGATTTCTTCCCCTTGACCGTTTCCAGTTGGAGTGCCAGCTCCTGCATGAGCTGCTCCGCCTCCGGGTGGTCGCAGATCCTGTTACGCATCTGCTGGACCAATTCCCGCATGGCCTGCCGCGCTTCCCGCACCAGCTGGTCACGGGAGACTGTTTTCTGCTCATAGAGGTGTAGCATCTCCTGCTGGAAGATATCGTTGGTGAGCTTCGATTTGATTTGACGAATGCCATCCTGAGATAGATACGCCTGCCCCGGGTTTACAGACCATGCCATCATGTGACAGTGTGGGTGGTCACCCTCGTCGTGGAAGGCAGCGTACCAACGGAAGTCCTGGGGAGGGATGTTCATAGCGGCGGCGATATCGTTGCGGTGGGCGCGGAGGAGGTTCCTCCACGCCCTGGCATTGTCATAGCTCAGCCTCTCCGCATCCTCCCGCTTCAGGGAGATGATGTGCGTCCACACGTTTCCCGTGTAGTTCTCCAGCTCCGCCATGGCCTTGTCCAACTCCACGCCATCCGTGTCACCGAAGAGCCCATGAGAACCGAGCCTCTCCGCTCTCGGCCGCGTCGCAATGTACTTCATGTAGCCATCCGATTTTTGAACGTCACTCCAGTTTTCCTCCAACGCTTGAGAGATGAATGTCGAAGCGTTGGCCTTGGTGGGATGCTCCTGGTAGTCAGCATACTCATCCAGCTCCCTTGCGTCAGGAAAATCCTTCACCAGTTTTGCGATGAGCTGCTCCTGTTTTCGAGTGGGAGGGCGGTCATCCTGGATCAACTCTACCCGCTCACGGGTGGCGATGTATCTCATATAGCCGCCTGCCGAGTTTTTGCCGTTGCACTTGATGTACGGACTTTTGACGATCAGCCTTGCCATCCGTCATCATCCTTCACGGATTCCCGCACCCGTTTTTCGAACGAGATGCGGCCATTGGTCTGCTTCACATTTCGGACGCTTTCCGCGCGACGCCGCCGCAGGTCCTCCTCGCTGAACTGAAAGCTGTCCGCAATAATCCCCGATAGCATATCCAATTCCACCGCCTGTTTGTAGGCCAGCGACGCCAAGTGGTTTTCCATTTGCCCCACCCGCCCATCCAGATAGGACTGGATGGAGGTTGGAAGAAACAGCCCAGCTTCATTGGCGCTGAGGTAGTCCAGGTAGAAATCGATAGCCCGCTCGATGAATCCGGTGATGCTGCGGCTGCCGTCCTCCTGATATCGTCGCTCCAATCGTGCCTTTTTCTCAGGGGTGAGATAGAGGGCAAATTTTTCTTTCTTGCTCAAAGTAGCTTCCTTTCCGGGGTATGACCCCTACTTTTTTCTTGGAGGAGTACGCTTTCGGGGATAACGACCGCAGAAGTGATAGTAGTCTTCTGTTTTTGACCCCACTTTGGAACTCCCTGAAAACTCCCGTAACTGCCCGCACTGCGGGCAGAAGTGACCGAACAGGGCGTCGCGCTTGACGCCTGTTCTTTATCCTGCTTCGACTTTCGTCCTCCGAAGAGTCGTAAAAAGCTCCCGAAACCGCCTCAAACCCCTTGCAGGGGCTGGGACTCCACCCATCCCCGAAGAAGCGCACACAGCGGCTCACAGGGCCAAACAGGGGCCGAGTTGCGTGTCTCCTCCAGTTCTCGCTTTCGAGAGTGCTAACCTGGCGGCAGGACTTTTTCTTGTTACTCTTCGTCTTGTTCATACACTTCCCCACCATCTGGTGCAGAGTTTCCCGCTCATGCGCTGTGGTCTGCGGCGGGAAGATCGGGCAGCGGCAGGATGTAATAGTGGTTGTTCCCCTGGAGCCACTTGCCGCTTTTCACACACCGTGAGGTCTTGACTTTACTGATGAACCCACGGTCAACCAACAGACTGACCGCGTCCCGTGCCGCGTTTTCAGAGCAGCCACAGTGGAGGGCGATGGTCTTCATGCTGGGCCAGCATACATCCTTCTGCCCCGCGCAGCAGACCAGATAACTGTACACAGCCAAGGGAATAGGCTTCAGGTCATAGCAGAAAATAGTGTTGCTCATTTGATAAAATCGTTCACCAAGGACAGGCATACGGAACCTCCTGATTTTGAAATTCAGAGATAAATTTTTCTTGCGTTCCGAGAGCCGCCCTGTTAAACTGTTCGCAGATGGAGTCTGCGTTTTTCGGAACGCGGCGTGCCGCCGGACTGTTGCAGCAGTTTCGGCGGCTTTCCTTTTTGATAGGGACGCTGAGATTTTTCTTACTCTGATTGCCGATGAATATCACCACCATTCATAAAAATTTCGTCAGCCACACGCCATACACCTTCCTGCCCTGCGGCCTTGTTTGACCTGCGCGGCGTTTTCTTCCCCGTTGGTACGCTCTATATCGTGACTCTGTCATGATATGGTCCTGGCGATACTTCCCCCGGTGAGTATGAACTTTGGCGGTGGGTATTCAGTTGTCGAGGAACAACGGACAACCAATAGAATTCTCTTGACTTTTGGCTCCACCTGGATTAGACTGATTGCATATACTCTTATATATTGGTCGTCACGAAATAAATCTAACATAGGCTGTTCCTATTGTCAAGACTTATTAAACTATTATTTACATATTAGTCCAATCGGAGGATGCGTGATGCAGGAATATTCTTTCAAAACCTTTGTCACAGAAAGTACCGAACGCTATGTTTATCAATCCAAGTCAGAGCATAGCACCGTCACATATACAAACCTCGCTCCTTTTCCCAGCAGCATTGTGTCGCTGGCATATTTGGATCTTGAGCCCGTGGCGTCACAGATTCAGACAATCATTGATACTCTTCAGCGGTTGGCACGAACGCAGCATGAAACGTACGAGGAAGAAATTTATGACCTTTTGGATAAGCTTCCTGAGCATCACATCTATTTCTTACAGCTTCGCGCCGACTGGAAGGACCGCGTCTACCATGCGGTACAACTGAATCACTACGAAGAAGACCTTTTGCAGATTGAATATTTACGGGAACTGCCTGACACGTTGAAGCGGATGCAGGCGCAGATCCTTGATTTCTTTGCAAATGTTTTGGATATGGATGACGGAAATGAGAAGGCTGTTTCCGAGAAGCTGATTACGTACTATAAAAGTTGCAGAGAGACAGCATTCCGTTTTTGTCCGCAGTTGATGAACTTCGAGCTGATCACCACGAAGGATGCAGAGTACTTTGCCGAAGTTTTGAAGCCCACTTCCATTTACGATATGATCGACTATCATCTCCGCGAGTGTGCCAAGCGAGAGGTGAAAATGCGGAAGTGCAAAAACTGCGGGAGATACTTTGCTGTAACAGGCCGCGCCACGACGGAATACTGCAACCGTCCGTTTGACAGCCGGGGCCGCACCTGCAAGGAAGTGGGTGCTATCGCCCAGTGGACTCTCAGCAAGAAAGGCAACGACGTGTTCAACGATTATCGGCGGGAGTATAAGAAACGGTTTGCCAGAATGAAGGCTGGGAAACTCTCTTCAGATGAGTTCTACGCTTGGAGCAAAGCGGCCAGAGAGGTGAAAGCCGCCTGCGAAGCAGGAGAGATCACCCAGGACAAATTTAAGGCATGGCTTGAACTGATGTGAGAAAAGATCAGCGCAGTCCGATGCTTTCGGACTGCGCTGATCTTCAATGGAAATGTTTTCACTTTGATTCAGGTCATTTTCAGCTCCAGCATATCATTCGTCTTGCTATCACACCTCGTCGGGTGCCGTCAAGAGTTGGACCTGTTGACAAAGTGGCGTATAAACCCTTTCTATGGTAAAATAACCATAGGGAGGGATGTGGCATGATGGGACGTCAAAGCAGACAAATGGCAATGATTTTCGTGGATATGGAGTCATTGATTCCAGAGAACCATCTGCTGCGGAAGATTGAGCGGACAGTATCCTTTGATTTCATCTATGATCTTCTCGCGCCATATTATCCGGCAACGGGCCGCCCATCTGTCGACCCTGTCAGTATGTTCAAAATGCTCTTGATTGGATATCTGTATGGCATCAAATCAGAGCGGCGGCTGGTAGAGGAAGTTCAGCTCAACATCGCCTACCGATGGTCCTGTGGATTCGAACTGGATGACGCCATCCCGGATCACTCCACATTCAGCAAAACCAGGACACGCAAATGGCAGCAGAGCAACCTTTTTCAGAAAGCCTTTTATGAAATCGTGAAACAGTGTATAGCTGGCGGCCTTATAGATGGAAAAGCCATGGCTGCGGACGGAAGCTACATTCCAGCTAACGTATCAAGAGAAAGCTGGATTGATGTAGAAATAGAAGTTGAGCAAAGTATGCAAAGCTATCTCGACTCCTTGGATGAAGAACTTTCCAACCAGCCGGGGTTCAAAAAGCCGCCAACAAGAATAGCACGGAAACGTCGCACCACCAGCCAGACAGATCCAGACAGCGGCTATATTAATCACGGCAGTAAACGCGGCATTGGGTATTTGATGGAAGCAACTGTGGACTGTAAACACGGCATTTTAACAGGTGTTGATGTATATCCTGCTAATGAGAAGGAAAGCATCCTGGTCTTGCGGCATTTGGAACGGCAAATAAATCTTGGTGTCCCGATGAAACGACTTGCTCTGGATCGTGGATATGAAACTGGCGCTGTCCACCAGGGACTGGAACTTCTGGGTATTACTGGGTATATCCCTGCAATCCAGTTCTCCAATCCACCCGAGAAATATGGGTTCTCCTACGACCCACAACAGGACGCGTTCATCTGTCCGGAAGGAGTCTCGCTTACATACCACAGGCTAAATTGCAACTAATCGACCGGCAAATATCTGCGTTGCTACCAAGTCGAGGGCGACGCTTGTATGCGCTGTTCAAAACGACCGAGTTGTTTTGACAAGGCTGGAATCGGCGCAGGGTGCTGGCCAGTAGCTGCTATCCAGCATTTTTCAGAGGACATCAGCGGGTGGTGGGAACTCTGGAATACCTATCCATGATGCGGCTGCGTAAAATCTGGGCCGAGGGCAGCTTCTCCGTTTTGAAACGGGAACACTGTATTTCAAAGAATCGAAAAAGGGGCATTCTTGCAGCGACGGAAGAATGCCTCCTTGCTGCCATGGCCCTAAACCTTAAGAGAATGGTAAATGCCGTCTATTTCTATCTCCAATTTCAATGTTCTGCCGGAAAACCCGTGGATTTCGGCGGAATTTTTGCTTTTGTCAACAGGCCCCTTATCTCTGTACTTTTTGAGGCACCTGATCCTATTGCACAAAAAGGAAGCAGCTACCGTGGAACAAGCATTTTGCTCGACCACAGTAACCGCTTTCTCAATTTCTCTATTGCCCAACTAAATGACATTGCTCATACAGGGAGCATACCACATCTCCCCGGGGCTTTGCGTCATTCTTTTGACCGGGGAGGAATCCATATAAGTGAGCTGAAACAGATCCTGATTGTCCGCAAGGGGACTCAGAACTTTGTGAGCATCAGCACGATGCCGAGCAAGGAAGTCCTGGCAATGCTACATTCCGCCATCGATCTTTTCGCAAAGCAATCCGGCATTTCTTTTAAGAAGGCTGTCTCCGATTTGGAGGATCTCTATGCATTTGCGGAGAGAACGGGACAGGTTTAAGGAAGGCCTTTATGAACAAAAAAGAGTTTCCGGGGCTTGCATTCAAGTTCAAGCAGCAGATGAATGATATCATCGATGTGGACTATCGGATGCAGCATTCGTCAGAGAAGTCGAAGTTGAAGAAATTCTATATGCTTATCTTTCCGGCCTAGGGAACCTCTGATTTAATCTGCACTACCATAAAGGCTCGGGATGTGGGATAATAAGACTATCAAAGCAATGGTGGTGTATGGTGATGAAGAAACAGGAAACATTTACGGATATCGAATACAGCTTCCGCAAGAAGAAAACGAAGCGGGAGGAATTTCTGGAAATCATGGACGAGATCAT
>Ga0129307_1003342_pt1 | contig 10362 bp, 8 predicted proteins | sample P1105metagenome_FD_94437 | JGI IMG/M metagenome (GOLD analysis project Ga0129307, IMG submission 94437) | Capybara group fecal microbial communities from Wisconsin, USA - P1105 metagenome | ecosystem: Host-associated > Mammals > Digestive system > Large intestine > Fecal | place: USA: Wisconsin... | reverse complement strand
GGACTGATCGGCAGCAGCAGGCAGACGCCGTAAACGATGAGCGGGATGATGACCAGCCGGTTTAAGGAATACCAAAGGAGCGTCTTATCGAGCAGGCTCCGGGGATGGATCTCGGTGAGGATCATGCCGGTGACGATCATGGAAAGGGCCATGCAGCAACGGCCGATGGTGGAAAGCGGCGTCATGATGACCGCGGGAAGCGTCTTACCGGTCAAGAGCAGGATGGTGCCGAGTTCGCAGGCGATGATGCTGGGATGGGTCAGGACCTTTTTGATCGTGGCTTTCCGGTTCTTGGTACCGGAGTAGATAGCCAGTCCTTCCGACCACATCATGATGCGCTGCGGGATGAGATAGACGCTGGCATACATCAGGCCGCTGGGTCCGTAGGCGTTTTCGGCGATCGCGTTGCCGAGATAACCGGCATTGGAACAGATCGTCCCATACTGAAGACAGGCCTGGCGGTCCTTGCTCTGCCGGCGGTAGACGAGTTTTCCATAGAAAATGCAGAAGAACTGGATGCCGACGGAAATCAAAAGGATGGCGATCCCGTCGCGGAGGAACTCCTCGGAACTGCCGGTGACAAAGCTGGTGAGGATATTACAGGGCAGGATGATATAGATGACGAGATCCGTCAGGTTCTTCTGCCCTTCGTTACTGATCAGGCCGCCCTTCTTGAGAAAAAAGCCCACGAAGATCAGGATGAAAAGGGTAGCCTGCATTTCTAAAATCTGTTCCATAACACACTTTCTGGGCGCCGCCGGGCGGCGCTGTATTTCCGATTGCTAACTCTCATCATACCATAGACCGGAATGGGGAACAACCGAAAACGGCTTGCGCCCGACGGCCGGCGGGAAATTGACTTACCGGAGGGGAGTGCGTATAATTTGGGCAGAAAAGAAAGTGCGGGAGGAAAGCGAAATGCAATATAGGAAGGATCGTTACGGAAACGAATTATCGGCGCTCGGCTTTGGCTGTATGCGCTTCACGCGGAAAGCGGGAGGGATCGATCTCCCGAAGGCGGAGCGCGAGATCCTGAAAGCGGTGGAACTGGGCGTCAATTATTTTGATACCGCCTATCTCTATCCGGGCAGCGAGGCCGCGTTGGGAGAGATCGTCGAGCGGAATGGCTTGCGTGAGCGGGTTCGTATCGCCACCAAACTGCCACAATACCTGATCCGCAGCCGCGCCGCCGTCGATCGTTATTTCGACGAGGAACTGAAACGCCTGCGCACGGATCACGTCGATTATTACCTCATGCACATGCTGACCGATCTGGAAGCCTGGGAAAAGCTCGTCAGCCTCGGCATCGAGGATTGGATCGCCGCCAAGAAAGCGAGCGGGGAGATCCGGCAGATCGGCTTCTCCTTCCACGGGAATACCGATATGTTCCTGAAGATCCTGGCCGCCTACGACTGGGATTTCTGCCAGATCCAGTATAACTATATGGATGAAGTGAGCCAGGCCGGCCGCCGCGGACTGGAAGCAGCGGCGGAAAAGGGAATCCCCGTGATCATCATGGAACCGCTGCGGGGCGGGCGGCTGACCGGGCTCTTGCCGCGGGAGGCGAAAGAGCTGATCGCCGCCGCGGGGAAAAAAGAGCCGGCCAGCAGTGAGCAAAGCGCCGCCTATACGCCAGCCCGGCTCGGCCTGCGCTGGCTTTGGGACCAACCGGGCGTGACCGTCGTCCTCTCCGGCATGAATACGGAAGCGATGGTGGAAGAGAACTGCCGCCTCGCGTCCGAAGCCTTGCCGGGTTGCTTTACCGCGGAAGAGCGGGCTTTGACGGAGCAGGTGCGGGCGATCCTGAACGCGCGGATCAAAGTGCCCTGCACCGGTTGCGGATATTGCCAGCCCTGTCCGCGCGGAGTGGATATCCCCAGCGCTTTCCGCTTTTACAACGACGTCTATACCGAGGGCAGGATCTCCGGCATGCGCGGCTATTTCCAGGTGGTAGGCCTGCGCAAAGAACCGGCGCTTCCCACCCAGTGCATCGGCTGCGGGAAATGCGAACAGCACTGCCCGCAGGGGATCGCCATCATCGCCGAGCTGAAGAAGGCCCGCAAAGCCTTGCTGCCACTGCCGGTGCGGGCGGCGATCGCCGTCGGGTCCCGCTTCATCATGGCCGGTGGCAAAAAGAGAGCGGCGGAGTAAGATCCGGGCAGTTATAAAGCCGGACGTGTGATAGAAATTGACTTACCGGCGGGAAACCTTTATAATGCAGGATATCAATATGGCGTTGCGTTCCGGCCCGGCGCGGGCCGGCTAAGAGGGAAACAGGTGTAAGACCTGTGCGGTCCCGCCACTGTAAGCAGGGAAGTGCGTTCTCATCGGAAAAGCCACTGGGTCCAGGCCCGGGAAGGCCGGGAACGCGCTGAGGATCTGCGAGCCAGGAGACCTGCGTAACGGGGGATTAAAAACGACGAAGGATCGTGAGAAATCTATTTGGGTGACAGCGAATACGGGCTGCAGTTGGAAAAACTGCAGCTGTTTCTTTGTTACCGGATATCGGAAAGAGGCATTTGAAATGAAAAGAAAAACATTGGTATTGGTATTGGCCGTCCTGATGATCCTTGGTTTGGCCGCCTGTGGCGGCAGCCCGGCAACGCCGGCAGCCCCGGCTGAAGAAAGCCAGGAGACCGCCGTGGAAGTCCCGACGAAAGACCGGGAAGGGAATGAGATCGCGATTCCGGAAAAGGTGGAACGAATCGTCTCCCTGGCTCCGGCTACCACCCAGGTCATCGAATCCCTGGGCAAAAAAGACCTGCTGGTCGGCATCGATACCCAGACTCCCTTCTATGTGGACGGGGTGGCGGAACTGCCGCAGTTTGACATGATGGAACCGGACGTGGAAGGCATCGCAGAACTGAATCCGGATATCGTCTTCACGAGCGGCATGAGCTATATTGAAGGCGATCCTTACGCGGCCTTGGTCGACCTGGGCGTCTGTGTCGTCGTCATTCCTTCCAGCGAAAGCCTGGAGGGGATCAAAGAAGACATCCTCTTCACGGCAGCCTGCATTGGCGCTTCCGACGCTGCCCAGGGCATCGTGGACGACATGCAGAAGGATATCGATGAGATCGCCGCAATCGGCAAGACCATTACTGAAAAGAAGAGCGTGGCCTTCGAGATCAGCGCTCTGCCCTATATCTACAGCACCGGCAAGGGCACGTTCATCGATGAGATGATCACCCTCATTGGCGCGGAGAACGTCTATGGGGATCAGGAAAGCTGGATCCCGGTCACGGAAGAGGACGCTGTTGCCGCGGATCCCGACGTGATCCTGACCAGCGTCAACTATATCGAAGATCCGGTCGGCGAGATCCTGGGTCGCGCGGGTTGGAATGAAGTAAAAGCCGTGAAGAACCAGGAAGTCTATTACATCGATAACGCGGCCAGCTCCCTGCCGAACCAGTACGTCGTAAAGGCGCTTCTCGAGATGGCGAAAGCCGTCTATCCGGAAGCATATGGAGAGGTAGACCTGGATGAAGCCGCTTAAGAAGCGACAGAATCAGATTTGGAAATGGCTCATATTAACGGCGCTGACCGTGCTGGTACTCGCAGCGGGAGTCTCCATCGGCAGCGCCGATATTTCCGTGGTCGACGTCTGGTCGATCCTGCTCTATAAGCTGTTCGGCCTGCCGCTTGCGGAAAGCATCGCGCCGATCAGCGTTTCCATCGTGTGGAGCATCCGCTTTCCACAGGTCCTGATGGCCTTCCTGGTGGGAGCGTCGCTGGCGGCCAGCGGTACCGTGATGCAATCGGTGCTGCGCAACCCGCTGGCGTCTTCCTATACCCTGGGCGTATCGGCGGGGGCTTCGCTCATGGCGGCGATCGTGATCGTGAGCGGGATTGCTTTTCTGGGCCGGTATACGTTACCGGTGGCCGGTTTCGCGGGAGGACTGGCGACGGTCTTCCTGGCTATGGCGCTGACCATGCATTTCGACCGCAGCCTGGAAAACCAGACGGTGATTTTGGTCGGCATGGTACTTTCGCTGTTCGTGAACGGGCTGCTGACGCTGGTTACAGCCCTGTCCTCCGAGCATCTGGCGCGGCTGGTCTTCTGGCAGATGGGTTCTTTTACCGGCCAGACCTGGGGAAACGCCGGCTTGCAACTGGTCGTCCTGGCCGCCGGCCTGCTGTTCCTGCAGCGGTACGCGCGGGAAATGGACCTGATGACCTTCGGCGACGAGCAGGCCTTATCGGCGGGGGTCGATCTGCGGGCGGCCAAGCTGATCCTGATCGTGGTCGGGGCGCTGCTGACAGGAACCGCCGTTTCCATGGTCGGCGTCATCGGCTTTGTGGACCTGATCGCGCCGCACGTCGTACGGCGCTGGTTCGGTTCCAATCACCGGGTGGTGGTGCCGGTCTCGGCGCTGGCGGGCGGTGTGCTGATGGTCCTCGCGGACATGATCGGCCGGACGATCATCGCCCCGCGGCAGCTGCCGGTCGGCGCGGTGACGGCTTTGATCGGGGCGCCGTTCTTCGCCTATCTCTTCTTTAAAAGGCGCCGGGGGGAGAACTGAGATGCTGGAATTAAAAGCGGTATGCGCCGGATACGGCGAGACGGAAGTCCTCCACGATCTCTCTTTCCGGTTTGCGGACGGGATCAATTATTGCCTGCTGGGGCCGAATGGATGCGGGAAAACGACGCTGCTCAGGGCGATGGCGGCTTTGATCGGCTATCGCGGCGAGATCCGCTTCAACGGACAGGAAGTCGCCGGGATGAAGAGACGGGAGATCGCCCGGCATATGGCAGTGCTGTCACAGGTCTCGCAGGTCTATTTTCCCTATACGGTCTACGATACGGTGATGCTGGGCCGCTACCAGCATCAGAAAAAGGATTGGTTCGGCCGGCCCGGGCGCGAGGACTACGAAGCGGTAGAGCGCTGCCTGGAAACGGTGCATCTCTTGGATGAACGGAACCGTCAGATCAACGAACTGTCCGGCGGGCAGCGGCAACGCGTTTTCCTGGCCCAGGTACTGGCCCAGGATCCGGATATCATCCTGCTGGATGAACCGACGAATCACCTGGACGTCCGCCATCAGCTGGAACTGATCGATTATCTGCATGACTGGACGGCCTCCGGCGGGCACCAGGTCATCGGCGTCCTGCACGATATGAACCTGGCCCTGCAGCTGACCGAACAGGTCATTTTCATGAAAGACGGGCGCTTCGTAAGGAGCGGGAACTTTGGGGAGATCGTGGACGCGGCGTTCCTGGCGGAACTCTACGGAACCGACATTGCCGGTTTCATGAAGCGGTCGTCGGAGAATTGGAGGGATCTGTGATGGATAAATACCGGAGCCCATATGAGGCCTATCCGTTCCTGGCGGATGAAGACCAGGATCTGCGCTGCGATTTTGAGATCCTGACCGACCGCATGTCATCCCTGACCGGCCTGCTCGCGGCCAAGTGCCCCGCGCGGCGGGAGGAGCTGCTGCGCGTCGACGAGCTGATCTATCATTTCAACCCCAGCCTGCGCACCTTTTTCAGCATCCGGGACGAGGAGACCGCCTGGCTGGCAGCGCTGACGCAGTCGCTCGCGGAGGAAGTGAGCGGGCGCTGCGAACGTTTCGTCCTGCCTGCCGGTTCCGAACGGGCCTGTATCGCGCATCTTGCCCGCGTGGACGGAAAGAGCCTGGTGCGCTTGCTCTACCGGGCGCGGCAGCGCGGTGTCAAGTTCAGCGATGCCGTCCTCGACTTTGCTAATCTGCTTTCGGGATACTATTTCCAGCTGGCGCTGTGGCTGAACCAGCAGGACGGAGTCGCGGAGATCCCCTTCATCAGTCGCAATTACCGTTAAAAAGCGCTCTGACGGCGCGGCGTAAGCCGCGTCTTTTGTTTATATAATTCCTTTTGTTTTAGTCGCCGCCTAGCGTAGTACCAAGCAGCTGCAGGCTGCCGGCGGGGAATGCGGGAAGGTATTGCCAGAGTCCGCTATTTTGTGGTATGATAATTATATATCGATATATTTAGTGCTCAATACCCGCGGGGGAAGGAGTAACCGATGGAAATCAAGGAAAAACTCGAAGAGATCAAGGATAAGATCGACGACGTTCTGGACAAAACGGATATCGATGATAAGATCATCGCCAAAGCCGGCGAGCTGAAGGATAAGGCTGAGGCCTTCCTGGAGAAGAGCGACCTCGACGATAAGATCAAAGAAAAAGCGCACGAACTGAAGGAAAAAGCGCAGGACGTGCTGGACAAGACCGACATCGATGACAAGATCAAAGAGAAAGCGGTCGAGCTGAAAGAAAAAGCGGAAGAACTTGTCCGGGGTAAATAACAGTCTTCGGCACGTGGGCCTTGGGGAAGTCCGGCGTGTGACAGACTAAAGGGCAGATTGGGTGAGATTTATGTTCAGAAGAAGATATACGTTTCAGGATCATAGAACGCTGAGGGAAAAATGGCAGGCCCGGCGCCGCAGGCGGAAACAGACGTACGCCTTTGGCGGCCGGCGGTCCCGCTATGCCCGCAGCGGTTTTTTTGCCGCTCTGGCGAACATCTTCGGCCAGATCAAAGTGTGGGTCGGGCTGATCCTGATCGTCGGCATTGCCGCGGCTTTGATCCTGCTGAACCATTGGGAAGCGCGCGTCATCCTGAACGGGCCGGCTGAGGTAACGATGGAGGCCGGCTCGGAATGGGAAGATCCGGGCGCGGAAGCGGTGATCAGCGGCAGCATTTTCCGGTTCCTGCATAAGGACGCCACACTCACCGTGGACGGGAAAGCCGATTTGAATAAACCCGGTGAATATACGATCACTTATACCGCGACCGGTTCGATCGATGAAGGAAGCGGGAAGGCGCCTAAGGTCGATACAGACCAAGCGGTGCGTACGGTGACGATCGTTGATACGACGCCGCCGGTACTGACCCTGAAGAGCGATCCGGATGCCTATACGCTGCCCGGCCAGCCTTATGAAGAAGAAGGTTATACGGCGACCGACAACGTGGACGGCGATATCACCGCCAAGGTGAAGACGCAGGAAACGGACGGGCAGATGATCTATTCGGTAACGGATTCTTCCGGCAACATCGCTACCGACGTCCGGCCGATCGTCTATGACGACCGGACCGCGCCGGAGATCACGCTGGAAGGCGGCGAGGTCATTAGCGTCGAGCAGGGCCGCACCTATCACGATAAGTACTCCGCGGCGGACGACCTGGACGGCGATCTCACCGACCAGGTGAAGGTGAAGGGCAAGGTCGATATGGATACGGTCGGCGAATACAAGCTGACCTATGAAGTCACGGACGCGCACGGAAACGTCGCCAAAGCGACCCGCGTGGTCAACGTGGCGGAGGCGGAAGCCCTGGATCATCCGATCATTTATCTGACCTTTGACGACGGCCCCGGGAAATATACGGCGGAGCTGATGGAGATCCTCGCCCGTAACGGAGTGGAAGCGACCTTCTTTGTGACCGGCGCCAATCCGGAGTATTACGAACTGATCTATCGGGAGTATATGGAGGGACACACCATCGGTGTCCATACCTTCTCGCATGAATACGATAAGATCTATTCCAGCACCGATGCCTTCTGGGAAGACATCGAGAAAGTGCAGGACCTGGTCGTGCAGTATACCGGCCAGCGGACCAATATGCTGCGGTTCCCGGGCGGCAGCTCCAACGACATCAGCATCAATTATAAGAAGGGCATCATGACGGAGCTGGTCAAACAGGCAGAGGAACAGGGATACGTCTATTTCGACTGGAACGTCATTTCCGGCGACGCCGGGGAGACCGAGGATAAGGATGAGATCATCGCCAATATCCTGGCCGGGGTCGAAGAGCACAACTATTCCATCGTGCTTTGTCACGATATTAAGGAATACACGGTGCAGGCTATGGAAGAGCTCATTCAGGAGTGCTACCGCCGGGGTTATGAATTCCGGCCGCTGACTCCCAACAGCTTTACGGCGCACCATAATATTTGTAATTAGGGAGGAAAGCAAATTGAAAATAGTTAGTTCAGTGAGGCGTGTCCTGGCTGTCTTATTGACGATCCTGCTAGTGACGGCGGTGCTGGCCGGCTGTGGGCAGAAGGAAGAAGAAAAACCGGCGGAAGAGGTTGCGGAAGAGGCGACCATCGAAGCGGAAGAAGAGGAAGCGGCGGAGGGGACCGAAGCCGCTGGGGAAGAAGCGGCAGAAGCTGCCGCGGAAGAAACGGCGGAGCCGGCGGAAGAAGCTGCGGGAGAAGCGGAAGCTGCTGAGGAAGCCGGAGAAGAAGCCACCGAGGAGATGGCGGGCGTTGCGGATTTTACCGAGGATGAAACCGCGGAAGGCGTCACCGTGCGCGTCGCGGCGTTAAAGGGCCCCACCGCCATGGGTATGGTAAAGATCATGAGCGATGCCGAAAACGGCGTCTATGGGGAAGGCACCTACGACTTTACGCTGGCAGCAGCTCCGGATGAAGTCGCGCCGCTCCTGATCCAGGGTAAGGTCGACATTGCGGCGGTGCCGGCGAATCTGGCGGCAACGCTCTATAACAAGACCGAAGGAAAGATCCGCGTCATCGCGGTCAATACGCTGGGCGTTCTCTATATCGTGGAGAAGGGCGATTCGGTGCAGACGGTTGCCGATCTGGCTGGGAAGACCATCTACGCGAGCGGCCAGGGAGCGACGCCGGAATACGCGCTGAACTATATCCTGCGTGAAAACGGCCTCGATCCCGAACAAGACGTGACCATCGAATGGAAGAGCGAACACGCCGAGTGCCTTTCCGCTTTGACGCAGGATGAAAACGGTATCGCCTTGCTGCCGCAGCCCTTCGTCACCACGGCGATGGGCAAGGTGGAAGGCCTGCGCGTCGCCTTGGACCTGACGGAAGAATGGGACCATCTGCAGGAAGACGCGGAAGAACCTTCGCGGATGATCACCGGCGCCACGGTCTGCACCAAAGCCTTCGCTGAGGAACATCCGGACCTGCTGGCGGAATTCATGGAACGCTACGCGGATTCCGTCGCTTACGTGAACGGAAACGTCAGTGAAGCGGCAGCTTTGATCGAACACTTTGATATCATCCCGGCGGCAGTCGCTGAGAAAGCGATCCCGGCCTGCAAGATCGTCTGCATCGGCGGCCCGGATCTGAAGGAAGTCGTACCCGGCTACCTGGCCGTGCTGGCGGAGGCGAATCCGCAGGCGGTCGGCGGCGCGCTTCCGGCTGACGATTTCTATTACACGGGAGAATAAAAAACGCGGTTTGCGGAGATGAAAAAACGCGAGATCCGGATATGGGCTGTGCTGGCATGGCTGATCATATGGCAGATCGCCGCCATGGTGCTGGACCAGGAAATCTTCCTGGTCTCGCCCTGTCGGGCGTTTTTGCGTTTTCTGCAACTGGCGGGGACCACGGCTTTCTGGCTGGCGGCGCTGGGTTCGACGCTGCGCATTGCCGCCGGCTTCCTGCTGGCCTTCGTTTGCGGGGCAGGCTGTGCTTATCTCGCTGCGCGCTTCCGCCGGGTGCGGGAATTGATGACGCCTCTCGTCGCGGTGATCAAAGCCGTCCCGGTGGCGTCTTTTGTTATCCTGGCGCTGATCTGTTTCTCGTCCCGCTATCTGGCGGTCCTGATCTCGTTCCTGATCGTTTTCCCTCTGATCTACGCGAGTACGCTGGCGGGGATCGGGAACGTGGACGCGCGGATGCTGGAGATGGGGAAGGTGTTCCGGCTTGACCGTCCGACGCTCTTCCGCTATATCTATCTGCCGGCGCTTTCCGCTTTTCTGACGCCGGCTTTACGCACCGCCATCGGCATGGCCTGGAAAGCGGGGACGGCGGCGGAAGTCATCGGTACGCCGCGCGGCTCGATCGGGGCCAAACTGCAGCAGGCCAAGGTCTATCTGGAGACGCCGGATCTGATCGCCTGGACCCTGGCCATCATCCTGCTCAGTATTCTTACCGAAAAGCTGGTCATGTTCCTTCTGACCCGGGTGGAAAAACTGTGGCAGACGGCGCCGGCGGCCGGCGCGGCCGGTACGGAGGGGGCGGGCACAGGCGGCGCGCCCGGCAGGAACAGCGCGGAAGGGCTGAACGACACCGGCGGAGAGATCGGCAGGAACAGCGCGGAAGAGGCGCCCGGCACCGGCGCTTTCGTGGCTTTGCAGGACGTCGGGAAAAGCTTTGACGGGAAAGACGTGCTGCGCGATTTCAACCTGACAGCGGCACCCGGGGAGACGATCGCCGTCATGGCGCCGTCCGGCGCGGGAAAGACGACGCTGATCCGCCTGATTGCCGGCCTGGAAAAACCGGACGCGGGAAGCGTCCGCGTACGAAAGGAAAGAAGCGACCGGCAGGAGAAGGCGGACGAGGCTGGCAAGAGCCCGGCGCGGATCGCTGGCGGGGAGCCCGAGAGCCCGGC
>Ga0129307_1003337_pt1 | contig 10369 bp, 7 predicted proteins | sample P1105metagenome_FD_94437 | JGI IMG/M metagenome (GOLD analysis project Ga0129307, IMG submission 94437) | Capybara group fecal microbial communities from Wisconsin, USA - P1105 metagenome | ecosystem: Host-associated > Mammals > Digestive system > Large intestine > Fecal | place: USA: Wisconsin... | reverse complement strand
TAGATAATTTCAAAGAGGAATTAAAGAAAATTGAAAAGGAAAATAATGTTGTTATAGCTTCAATTTATGGGGCTACTCCGGATGAATTTTCTACATTGGTCAGTGAAGTCCAGGAATATGTTGACATGATTGAATTGAATATCTCATGCCCTCATGCGATGGAAGGTTTCGGGGCATCAATTGGGCAGGACTGTAATTTGAGCCATACTATTGTAGCTGCTGCAAAAGATGCGGCCAAGGTTCCAATCATTGCAAAATTGACTCCTAACGTAACTGATATTACTGAGATTGCAAAAACCTGTGAAGATGCAGGTGCCGATGCATTGTCTCTCATTAACACGCTGGGCCCTGGAATGAAGATTAATATTGATGTTGCCCGTCCGGTTTTGTTTCATAAATCCGGCGGAATGAGTGGCCGTGCAATCAAGCCGATAGCAATCAGTAATGTTTATTCCGTTTATGAGGCAGTTGATATTCCATTGATCGGTGTTGGAGGAATATACACTTTTGAAGATGTTGTCGAATTTATTTTTGCAGGTGCAAGGGCAGTTCAAATTGGTACTGCAATCATGGATGAAGGCGTTGATGTATTCGATAAAATAAATAATGGATTAGAAAAATTCATGGCCGAAAAAGGATATTCATCAATCGATGAAATGGTAGGTCTTGCACACAGGGAGTTGTAAACATGATTAACGAACCGAAAATAGTGGAAATCAAAGATATTATTGAAGAGACTCCTACAATAAAGACTTTTAAATTCAATTGGGACATGAAGGAATTGGGCCGTCCAAACCCTGGTGAATTTGTGATGGTCTGGAATTTTAGAAATGAAAAACCAATGTCCATTTCCCAAATTAACGATAATGAATTGGCAATAACAGTTAAGAATATCGGCGAGTTCACCTCCCAGTTGCATGAACTGAAAATCGGTGATGAGATAGGCGTTAGAGGAAGCTATGGAAACGGTTTCAACAATTCATTTGAAGATAAAGACATCTTGGCTATCGGAGGTGGTGTTGGAATGGCGCCAATTAATGCAATAGCCAGTGATTTAGTTAAAAAAGGAAATAATGTTGATGTTGTTGCTGCTGCAGTTACACAGGATGAATTGTTATTCACTGATGCACTTCAGGATTTGGGTGCTGATATCCATCCTTGCACTGATGATGGAAGTTTTGGATTCAAGGGATTTGCCACTGATTGCACTTTAGATTTGCTTGAAGATTCAACCTATGATTATGCATTTGTTTGCGGGCCTGAAATAATGATGAAAGGAATATTTGATATTCTTGAAGATGCGTCAATACCTGCCCAATATTCTCTTGAAAGATACATGAAATGCGCTCTTGGAGTCTGCGGCCAGTGTTGCGTTGATGGTGAAGGATGGAGAATTTGTGTGGAAGGGCCTGTTTTTGAAAACGATAAGATTAACCAGATTACCGAATTCGGAAAATATAGAAGGGATGCTTCAGGCGTGAAATATTAATTTATGGATGATATCATGGCAATTAACATTAAAGATTACTTGACACCACCAATTTTGTTAATATTGTTCTTGTTAGTCATCTCTTTGATGTTTATATCTCCAGTTTTGAACATGATTATCTTAGGGGCCATTTTGGCTTATGGAATAAGACCTGTGGCTCGCAAGATTCAATCCAAATTGAAATATTCATCACTATCAATCATAATTGCAATGATAGTGGTCTTGATTCCATTGATCCTATTAATTGCATACATTCTGTTTGAAATCTCCACTTTTGTATCGTGGATTTTGGTTAACAATTCCGCTTCAGACATTAATGGCATTATTTCGAACATATCATCATTTTTACCGTCTCAAATTGATGTGGGATCACTTAACACTTACATCGAGTCCACAATCAATAATGTCGGAAGCTATATTTTAAAGTATATTGTCACATTTGTCAGTAAATTTGCAAACATTACCATAGACTTATTCATTTTAGTCTGTTCCGTGTTTTACTTTGTTCGTGATGGGGAAAAATGCTTAAATTTTATCAAATCATTTGTGCCTGATGATTCCAAAGATTTCTTTGACAATACTGTGGAATCGGTTAAGGATGTATTGAAAAGCATATTTTATGGACATTTCTTGACTTCAGTAATCATAGGTATTTTCGGATGCATCGGTTATTCCCTTTTGGGATATCCATATGGAATATTTTTAGGTGTTCTAACAGGTATCCTGCAACTGATTCCTGTATTCGGGCCTTGGCCGATTTATTGGGCATTATTCTTTATTGATGTGGCTATGGGAAATTATCCGAGGGCAATCGTAGTGCTATTGTTCGGATTTTTCCTAAGCACAATCGACATGTATATAAGGCCTGCTCTATCAAGCCATTATGCTGATATCCATCCGCTGATTTTGCTTATTGGATTTTTGGCAGGACCACTTGTTTATGGTATTGTAGGTTTTATAGTGGGCCCTTTGATTTTAGGAATCACCTATGCCGTATTGGATAGCTACAGGAGAGAATATCTTATTAAGGAGGAGTAAAATGGAAAAGAATGTTGTCATCCTGGACATTGATTATGTTACTTTTGAAGATAAGCCTGTAATTAGATTATTCTCCAAAGATGGAGATAAAAATGTAATTTTGTTGGATGATACATTCGAACCTTATTTGTATGTCGTATCTGATGATCTTGATGAGTGCATTGATGAAATTAATGAGAATTTAGATGTTGTTCGCATGGAAAAAGTCATTAAAAAAGATTTCCAGGTTGAAAAGGAATTCATCAAAGTAACGTTCAAGCATCCTCAGGAACTGGCTAAAAATAGGGATGCATTAAGAGATTTGGAAAGTGTTGTTCAGATAAGGGAGTTTGACATTCCATTTTACAGAAGATATCTGATGGACCGTGATGTGATTCCTATGACAGAGGTTGTTGCAGTCGGTGAGAAATTGGATTCATTTTTAAATCTCGATAGTTCAAAGCAGGATGTTACGATAATTAAATTAACTGAAAATTTGAAGCGCGTTAAGGATTATCCTCAAAAGTTTAGAATTTTGAGCTTCGATTTGGAAGTCAGAAACCCTCACGGCATGCCAAACTCCGAAGAAGATGAAATTATCATGATAGGAGTGGCTAGCAATTTTGGCATCAATCAGGTTATTTCCACAAAAACTAATTCAGAAAGCAGGGATGATTTTGTCAATCAGGTTTCATCGGAGCGTGAGATGATTCAGGAGTTTGTGAAAATCATCAAGGAAAACAATGTTGATATCATTGTTGGTTACAATTCAGATAATTTTGATTTCCCATATCTCAAAGACCGTGCAAAGATATTGGGTGTTGATTTGGACATTGGAATGGATGAATCAGAAGTTAAGTATATTAGAAGGGGATATGCCAACGCAGCTTCCCTTAAAGGCTTGATTCATGTAGACCTGTATCTTGTCATGAGACGTTACATGACTCTAGAGAGATATACGTTGGAACGTGTTTATTATGAATTGTTTGGAGAAGAAAAGATTGATGTTCCCGGCGAGAAAATCTGGGAATTCTGGGATAATGGTGGTGAAGCGCTGGATAACTTATTTGATTATTCACTTGATGATGTAATTTCCACTTTAAAGATCGCCGAACAGACATTGCCTCTTAATTTAGAGCTCACCCGTATTATTGGCCAACCCTTATTTGACGTTTCCCGTATGGCCACCGGCCAGCAGGCGGAATGGTTTTTAGTAAAGCAGGCTTATTTTGATGGAGAAGTGGTTCCAAACAAGCAAGGCTCTAATTTTGCAGATCGCGCTAATGCTGAGGATAATGAAGGAGGATATGTAAAGGAACCTGAAACAGGCCTTCATGAGAATTTGGTCCAATTTGACTTTAGAAGCCTGTATCCAAGTATCATAATCTCAAAAAATATTTCACCGGATGTCATGACCTTAGGCGATGTAGATGATGAAGAGGAATATAATATATCTCCCGAGCATGGAATAAAGTTTAAAAAGTCACCGAAAGGGTTTATTCCATCAGTTATTGATAAGATTTTACAGGAACGTTTCAGAATTAAAAGGGAAATGAAGGCATCAACTGATGAAACTGAAAAGAAAGCTTTGGATGTTCAACAACAAGCCATTAAGCGGCTTGCAAATACAATGTACGGTATTTATGGTTTCCCTAGATTCAGATGGTATTCTTTTGAATGCGCAAAGGCCATTACTTCATGGGGAAGGCAATACATTAAATCATCTATAAAAAAAGCAGAAGAATACGGTTTTTATGCAATATATGCTGATACGGATGGTTTTTACGCGAAATATAAAAAAGAAAAAAAATAAGAGAAAATTAATTCTCTTTAAGCTTTTTTAATTGTAATACTGGATGTAACAGAACTTGCTGTACAGTATTTATCTCCAGATGTTACTACAACTTTATGGGTTCCAACACTCATTGACTTAACATTTATTTGCGCAATTCCTTTGGAATTTGTGGTGGCAGTGTAAGTTTTAGCTGTTTTACCAGTGTAAACTTTGATTTTCACTTTAACTCCAGAAATTACTTTGTTGAGTTTTGTATTTTTAACAGTAACTTTGAAGTATTTGGATTCTCCTTGTTTAGCGGTTACTTTAGTTGGAATTAATTTTGCAGGAGTCTTTTTAATTACAATTTTGCTAGTAACCTTGCTTGCAGTATAGTTTTTGGAATCTTTTGGTGAAATTACTACCTTGTAAGTTCCAGGGGTCAATGATTCAAGTGAAAGTTGAACGGTACCTTCCATTCCGGTTTGAGCGGAATATTGGTAGTAACCTCCGGAAACATAGACTTTAATATCCACGTTTGCACCGTAAATTGCTTGTTTAGTTTTAGTGTTAGTCAATTTGATTATAAAGTTATCTCCACTTTTGTAATATGTGGTTAATGCTGTAGCAGTGAATTTTCCACTTGCTTTTTTAACATTAACAGTTTTTGTTAACTCAACAGAACTATATCTGGAATCTGCACTGGTAATGGTAACCTTATGACTTCCAACAGGAAGAATAGCATAATCTATGGTTACAACACCCTTGTCATTAGCCTGATAAAGGTATCCTTGAGATGATGCATCAGTATATACTAATAATATAGCATTAGGCACTGGTTCTCCTGTAGCCCTGTCGGTTACAGTGACTGTTCCTAAAATACCAGTATTGTAGTAGTATGGATTTGTCATTTTTGTGGTCAATTTAACTGGTTTTCCAGTGATTGTAATGGTTCCATTAACCTCTTTGTAATTTATATTTTTGGTATCGTTGTTACTTATGGTCAATGGGTACACTCCGGAAACTAAACCAGTTACATTAATTTCACTTATTCCATCTGAGCCGGTTTGGAAGTAGTAGTCTTTTGCGGTTGTATTCGCCATGTATAAGTGAAGTATAATTCCTTTCATTGGCGCTCCGGTTTTAGCATTGGTAACATTAATCACGACTTTTTTATCTGATTGATATGCTTCTTTATATGGGTTTATTACAATATTGATGTTCGCCTTTATAATTGTGAAATCATCTTCAATTGTCGGTGCGCTGATGCTGGAGTCATCACCCTTTATGGTGAATGGCTGTTTTCCAACAGGGATAGGTCCCTCTGAAGAAAGAGTGCCGTTTTCAAATTTGTATATTCTTAAATTTGAATTGTCAAGGGTTGCTATACCATTTGCATCGGTAGTTATTGATCCTCCAGTATTGATAGTACCGGATGGGATTAAATATGACAACTTTTTATTTGCTAGAATATTGGTGGAATCATCAATATCTTCCAGTTTGAAAGTAAAATTGCCGCTTACGTATTCCGCTTCAAGATTAATCGGAATTATTTTTGCATTAATGAGATATTTCAATGCAACTTCCTTGGTCAATGTTTTATTTCCTTTAGCATAACTGATTGTTAAGGTTGAACTGGTAATTTTTGTGTCATAGTTGAATTTGATTGCTCCATTTAGTTCAAACTCACTGATTGTCTTGTTAAAAGTATCATTGCCGTCTTTGTAAGATAATACTAAAGTTAAGTTATTCTTATCTATAGGATATACATCAACGCTATCCGTAAGGTTAATTGGTATGACAGCTTTTTTAGTGCTGTTAACGTTAACGGAATCTGGTGTGGAAAGTATGGTGTCTCCAACGATGGACAATGTCACTTTCACTGAAGAGCTAGCGTAATTCGCATTGCCTAAATAGCTAATGATTAGGTTGTGATTTCCAGCGGATAATTTATCTTTAATTGTAATCATTGAATTGTTATAATCGAATTTTATAGTTTTATTCTTTTCAGTAACATTCAAATCTTTAGTTGTGATTTTCAAACTTTGAGATTCATTGTCTTGGACTGTTACTGGTATGTTTGCAGTTTCTCCTTCGTTAATCTTTACGTCTTGGGAAACTACCTTTGTATCTATTTGTGCTGCATCATTTAATGCAACATCAGGTCCGTCATTTGCTAATTGTGCATCTGCATCCATTGCAGCATCGCCTGCACTGACAGATCCAATACTTATCAATAGAAATATTGACATTACTATCAATAAGATATGAGAGTTTTTAAGTTTCATAACTTTTAATCCTCCTTTTCGAAAAGAAAATTTTTTTTAAAAAACAGTTAAATTTTCTAGTGTTATAACTTTAAGTTGTTTTTAGCATATATATCTTTGTTCATATATTATATAATCATTTTCATTTTATTATTTTTAAAATGAATTTTATTTCGAATCGGCATGAAATATCATATCTTCGAAATTTATAAAAAAAGAGTTTTAAGAAGAATAGAGCCTATTCTTCCATGTAAGAATCGATGTCAATGTCTAAATTGCCACAGATTCCTTTTAGTTGTTCATATAATTTATCATCAATAGCGATTCCATTGGCTTCAGCTTCAGCAATTCTTTTAACTTCCAAATCTCCTGGAATTGCTACAGTTTCACCGGTTGCCCTAATTTGTGAGACAAAGTCTTCGGTATGTTCGACGAATTCATTGAAGTCCCCAAATTTGGATGGGTCGACTGCAACATACAAGTCCCCTTTAGTACAGTCCTTGGTTGGTGAAGCGGTTCCGGTCACGCCATGTCCATATCCTGCCTGTACCAATGGTCCAGTTAATATCTCAATCAATGCTGCAATTGCATATCCCTTAAATCCACCAAATGGTAAGATTGATCCTTCAAGCGCTGCTTCAGGGTCATTTGTTGGGTTTCCGTCTTTATCTAATGCCCATCCGTCAGGCAAATCGAGGCCTTTTCTTTTTGATTCGATGATTTTTCCACGTGCAGTTACGGAAGTTGCCATATCTACAGTTATGTATGTCTTGGAAGGAATTCCTAATGCGAGAGGATTGGTTCCGATTAAAGGTTCACTGCCTCCCAATGGTGCGATTGCCGGGTCGGTATTTGCAAGCACTAAACCGATGCAGTTTTCCCTTAATGCTAAATCAGAATAAAATCCAGTGACTCCAAAGTGATTTGTATTGTGTACTCCAACACATCCAATACCAACTTCTTTGGCTTTTTTAATGGCTAATTGCATAGCTTTATATGAGACTGCTTGTCCAAATCCGCTGTTACCATTAATTAAAGCAATTGCAGGAGTTTCTTTTTCAATAACAATATCATCATCTAAGTTTATGGTTCCTGCTTCGATACTAATTAAGTATTGTGGGAATCTACCTAGCCCATGTGATGTAAATCCTTTTAAATCAGCATCTATTGTTGCTTCAGCTACAAATTCGCTGTCTTCTTCACTAGCTCCCAATTTTTTCAATATTTCCTTCACGAGAGCTATTTCCTTATCTTTCATTATCTTCATTTACACACCTCTTAATTTTTATCAAATCAGTATTCGATTTCAGATCCTTCAAAAGCTTTGACGGTGATTTTTTCATCATCAGTTACTTTGCCTATAATTTGGCAGTTGCAGTATTCTTTTAAAGTATCCATAATTTTTTCAGCTTCACTTTCATCAGCAATAACGACAAAGCCGACACCCATATTGAAAACTTTGTACATCTCTTTGATGTCGACATTTTGTTCGTATATTAACTTGAATATTTCTGGAACTTCTGGAAGGTCGGTTATGTCATATCCAACACCTTTTTTCAGGCGTCTAAGGTTGGTGAAACCTCCTCCGGTAATGTGGGCAAGTCCATTAATTTTATATTCTTTTTCAAATAATGCCACAATAGGTTTGACGTAAAGTTCAGTTGGTCTTATCAATTCTTCCCCAATGGTAGTTTCACCATTAGGCATCTTATCATCTACAGTAAATCCGGCATCATCAAATAAAGCTTTTCTTGCTAAACTGTATCCGTTGGAATGGATTCCATTGCTTTCAATACCTATTAAAACATTTCCTGGTTGGATATTTTCACCAGTGATTATTTTATCGATGTCTACGAATCCAATGCCTGTTCCTGCAAGGTCAAAATCCTTAATGATTCCCGGAAGTGACGCAGTTTCTCCACCGATAATTGCAATTCTTGATTCTTCTGCACCTTTGACAAGTCCTTCTGCAATTTCGGAAGCTCTTTCAGGGTCAGGTTTTTCAACAGCAAGGTAATCAACTAAGGCTATTGGTTCTGCTCCGACACATAAAATGTCATTTACAACCATGGCAATGCAGTCGATACCTACTGTATCGTATTTATTCATCATTTCAGCAATCAAAATTTTACTTCCAACACCGTCAGTACTCATTGCAATGGCTTTATCTCCTAATTTCACTAAAGCCGCATAATGACCACTGTCTGTAATAATATCTCTACATGATAATGTTGACTTGAGTTTGTCAGCTAATTTTGAAACAGTGACTGCTTCAAGGTCTATGTCAACACCAGATTCTGAATAAGTAACCATTTTTTACACCTATTGGTTCATTTTGTTCATTAAAAATAAAATTAATTAATGTTGTAATCTTTTACAACATTATTTTATAGTAATATTATGTCTTATTTACTATTTAATTATTAATGTATTCTAACACAATCTAAATTAATTGGAGTTTTGGTTTCAATTTTATAACTTCTATGTATTGAAGAGGCCAAGTCCACAGTTTTGTAAGGGTCTCCGTGACAAGTAATGACCTTTTCAGGTCTAGGATTAAGCCTTTTGACGTATTCCATTAATTGTCTTCTGTTAGAGTGTCCACTGAATCCATTAATTGTTTTTACTTCCATCTTTACACAGAATTGTCTAGTTCTGCCATCATCATCTTCAAGAGGAATTTCTTTCCATCCTTTTTGAACTCTTCTTCCCATTGATCCTTCAGATTGATATCCTACAAAGATTAATGTGTTTCTTTCATCTTCACATAACCATTTGAAGTATTCAACGGAGTTTCCTCCAGTCAACATACCTGAAGTGGATAAGATGATAGCAGGGTCTCTGCTTTCAACAATCTCTTTTCTTTGTTCGTAATTTTGAACTTTTTTAAACATTTCTGAAACGAATGGGTTTCTTCCCATGTGGAAGATTTGGTCTCTTAAATCTTTGCTTAAGTATTCAGGTCTTGCAGTATGGATTGCGGTAGCTTCCCAAATCATTCCGTCAATGTAAATTGGTACTTCTTCGATTAATCCATGTCTCATGTATTCTTCAAGTACTACCATAAGCTCTTGCGCCCTTCCTACGGCAAATACCGGAACCAATACTTTTCCGCCACGTTTAAGTGTTCTGTAGATGGTTTTCATCATTTCTTTTTCAGCATTGTTTCTGGAAGGCTGCACATCTTCTCTTCCACCGTATGTACTTTCCATGATTACGGTTTCAGCACGTGGGAATCTGATTGTCGCAGGTTCAAGTAATCTTGATGGTTCATATTTAAAGTCTCCAGTGTAGACTAAGTTATGGGCTCCGTCACCAATATGCATGTGTGATATTGCTGAACCGAGAATGTGTCCTGCATTGTGTAATGTTAATCTGATATCTGGGGATATGTCAGTCACTTCTCCATAATCTAGAGTAATGGTATTTTTAATAGCTTGCTTTACATGTTTTGATGTAAATGGTAAGGGATTGCCTTCCCTGTGGGCTATATCCAAATGATCGAATTGTAAAAGTGTAGTCAAATCTCTAGTTGGAGTTGTACAGTAGACAGGCCCTTCATATCCATAATGATAAAGGTATGGTACAAATCCGCAGTGGTCCAAGTGAGCGTGAGAAATAATAACAGCATCCAATTCCTCGATTGAAAATTCAGGAGCATTTAAATATGGAAATGCATTTTTATTGTCTGATGCTGCAACATTGACACCGCAATCCAATAAAACACGGCTGTTTGGTGTTTGCAAAAGCTGCCGAATGAAATTCAGGTATCAAAAGTAGAATTTGAAGGACCTGAAGTGGTAGTTTATACCAAAAATCCAG
>Ga0129307_1003336_pt1 | contig 10371 bp, 9 predicted proteins | sample P1105metagenome_FD_94437 | JGI IMG/M metagenome (GOLD analysis project Ga0129307, IMG submission 94437) | Capybara group fecal microbial communities from Wisconsin, USA - P1105 metagenome | ecosystem: Host-associated > Mammals > Digestive system > Large intestine > Fecal | place: USA: Wisconsin... | reverse complement strand
TTGGAGTCTATCCGACCGAAAAACAACAGGCGGATGGTGTCCATGGGACGGCGGGGTGGTGCTGGGGGAATATCTTTGTTGAATGTGTAGCTGGGGAAATGGGAAAGGGGAGTGGTGCATAGGGGTCGGGCCAATGTCAGACCCTCCTCACCTTCGAACATTACGAGCGACTGCATCTCCAGTACCTTGGCAAACAAGCGTTTGTAGGCTGTACCTTCCTTTCTGTAGTAATGCAAGAACTGGCCGCCCTGCAAATACATCACACTTTTGAACCCCATCATTCTCACCATCTTTGTAATGATGTATTCGTATGGGAGCAAGGGACCGGAAAAAGTCATGTGATAAAACAAGGTGGTCTTCTTGTCTTCCTTGCGTAGATGGATGAATATCTTGAACAAATCGACGATGGCGAAAAAGAGAACTTCTATGACATGCAAGAACTTGCCTTCCCACTCTGCAAAGTGTCTCGAGACATGGGATATTTCCAGTCCGGCTTCGCGGAAACCTTGCATGACACGACGGCAGGAGGTTTGGCCGCCGCCACCCTTGGGGAGCTGGTCCAACTTGCCGATGTTGCCGAAAACAAACAGTTTGCTAACCATTTTTCATTCTTCTATGTCCTATCAAAGATGGCCGAACTATGATTCGATGGGTTGTCTGGGATCTTCATATAGTCGCCATATAGTATTGAAAGATATTCGTCGGCTTTTGCCGGTCCATTGAAAGTGGTGTCCTCGAAAATGTAGGATGTTGGATTTCCAAAAATGGATTTCAGGATAATCTCCTTGCTTCTGTACCGACCGAAAAGATTGCCATAATGGTTGCCATTGTTGATGGAAAGGGTTAGCTTCCATAGTTGATGGAGAAGCCAGTCTTGATTGAATGGGGTCAACCACTGAAGCACTTTTTTTATATAATGCCTCAAGCGACTTCCCGATATGGGTTCCGTGAAAATGGCGGAATTAAGTCTTGTCATCAACAGGTGCAAGCATACTTTCATACCACGCCGTTTGCAACTGACGAGTGGAAAAATGTCGATGTTGACTCCCAATTTTTCCTCTATGGGCAAATCCACACATTTGTCATCCATGCAGCTGTGAGTGTCGTCCAATTTGAGGAATGCCGTACGGCAGCCTTTGGTGTTTTGGAACTCACAGACACGGATGTCATTAGGAAGGTTTGATTTGAGCAACACTCTAAGTCTTTCATAATGCTCCATGGGCACGCCAAAGTCCATGTCGTCATCCCATGGGATGAAGCCATGGTGGCGGATGGCACCGAGCATGGTGCCGCCAAGCATGTAATAGGGGATGTCATTGCTCTCGCACGTTTGCTTGAAATGATTGGCTATCCTCAGCAACCTTCTCTGGCACTCTTTGATGTCGATGGCTTTGCCGGTCATGCAACGGTGATGGGTTGGTTAGTTGGACAAAATCTCTTGATAGGCTTGCAGGTATTTCTCTGCTGTATGAGTGATGTCGTATTTCTCACAGACCATCTCGCGGGCTTCCTCTACCATGCTTTGGGGATAGCCATGGAGCAAGATGTGGCGGATGGAAGACGCAAGGTCGTCGGCATCGTTGCAATGAAAGGCCATACCATATTTGCCATCCTCGATGATTTCCATCGGACCCTCTATGTCGCTTACCAGTACCGGAACTTTTGCAGCCAAGGCTTCGGCCACCGTCAGGCCGAAGCCTTCGTACAAGGAGGGCTGTACCAAGAGGTCGAAGTCTTTAAGGTGACCTTTCAAATAATCTTGCGGCTTCACGCCCTCAAAGATGATGTACTCTTCAAGTCCCTTGTCCTTGACCAACTGACGAAGCATCTGTTCGTCGTTTCCTGTGCCGATGAAATGTACGAAAAGGTTGGTGGCCTGGTAGTCCTTTACTAATTTCTCTATTGATGAGATGAGTATGTGCTGGCCTTTCTGGCGGACATCCAATCTGCCGATTTGGACGATATGAAGTGGGCGGTTGGGTTCCCATTGTTGGTCTTTCTGGCTGAATGCACCAACGGGTATGCCATTTTCAACTAATTCACTTTCATAGCCTTGCGACTTTGTATATGACTTAACTGCTTTGGATATGGAGAACAGTAGGCGCATTTTGCGATATTCACCACAAGGGTTGTTGGTGTTGTGTATGGTGCGGACCATCGTGCATGGAACAAAGATTATTCGCGAGAGGCCCGTGGAATGCAGGTGGACAATGTCGGGGCGTGAGCACAAGAGGTGGCGGTTGAGCTTGAGTATGGGAATGGGATTGCGGCTGCCCACTTTCCTCTTGCATCTCACCAATCGGCACTTGTCTGACAGTTGGGCGAGGAGGGACGAGTCGTAGTAGTCGTTCACCAACAGCAACTCCACATCATGCTCTTTCACTTGGTGGTTGATGATGTTCACAAGCATCGTCTCTATGCCACCGGATGTCAACCCCCAAAGGATGTGAGTAATCTTCATTGAAGTGGAAGGAGTATGTAAAACTCAAAAATGGTGAGTGGTGTTGGTGTATTTATCTGGTGAGCAAGTTATTTTCTCGGGATTGTTGTTGAGGTAGGCTGCCCACCAGCCAAATGAACTTCTGGTAATAATCTGATGCTTGCATGATGCCATCAATTGCATGTCTCTCCAACTTTGCCCCCCTGTATTCCAGTCAACGAAACTTACCTTGTCTTTTCTGAAATCCAATCCCAAGGTTTTCTCATGATGCTTTGCCCATTCCACACTTCCAGTATCACAGAAAATATAGAAATGAGGGTTGGGCACAGTCTTTTTGATATGACTCATGCACCTTTTGAAATAACCACCATAATAGCAATCGAAATTAAAACTAAGCATGTCTCCACGACGTGTGTGAACAGCCACAGACTCCACTGAAGTCATCTCCTTTTCGGCAGTGATGTTCTTCGCGTCTGTGAATGGTGGAAAAGTGAATGCATTCCTTATTTCTTGTTCTATTCGCTCAATGCCGCTGCCCAAATTCTTGAATGTCAGTTGCTGACCTGTGAAAATGTTTTTGTCCGATTTGATGAACAATTCGGGTGTGGCCTGTGGGTGACTTACATTTTTCTTGATGTATTTTCTTCTGAGAAAGTTCAGATATTGGAACCAAAAGGTTTTTTTATATCGAGGGGTGCTCAGTGTGGTCTTGTATGTACTGCCTGGCGCTTCAAAGTCGCCACGACGGTTTTCTATGTCTATCCCGGCACGATTGAAGGCCTTGCAGAAATAGACAGGATAGTTCCAGTTCTTCAGCCAAAATTCCGAAGATTTGATGTCTTCCATGATGGTCTCCCATTCTGAAGACGAAAAATAGTTCCTGATATTGGGTGTTTCAAGACCAAAAATCTCATCCAATTCATATCCATTCCATTGGCATATCACATCATTGCAAGCGGGTATGTCATAGATGATGGTCTCTATATAGCAATCATCATCAGGGTTTACCTTCTTGATGGCAAGGTACTCACAATAACTGAGCATTTGATTGCCCAACCCTGATTCTATGTGTATGATTTTCATTGGCTGTTAGAATAAACCATGGCTGTTTTTTCCTCATCATAGCCTTCTTCATCTTTCCAAACACCTTTAATTGTGTTATTGACATAAATGAAAATCATAAAAGGAAAGATGAGATTTCCTTGGTCGGAAACGGATGTTCCCGCTATGGATATCAGTATGAGGTCCAACACCAAAAGGAAGCCTACAAATGCATAATCCAAGTGTTTGCGATGGATGAAAAAGAAGCCGAGCAGGTAAAACCATATGAAAAGGTATAGAAAGCCGCCCACATATCCATATTTGGACAAGAGATTTCCGTATGAAATGTCAGGAGTGGTCATTTGCTGTTTGAAACCGTCCTCGTTATAAAGTCCAAGGTTGAAATGATACATGGCTTGAACCGTCTCTGTCTGGCTGTCACTGATAAGGCCAAGCCCGAAGACACTTTCACCAAATGGCCTGTTGGAAAGATACAGCATGCGTTCATAAATCCAAGCAAAGCGATAGGTCAGTGTGCCCTCATCGGTATAGTCACCATTGGCCATGTCGGCTATGCCACCAGAGAAAATCGATTTCACCTCACTTTCGGTGTCATTGCCATATTTGCCTTCAAACCTCAAGTTAAGGATTTCCATAAAGGGAATGGACAGGATACCAGAAATAATCAAGACCTTGAGCAACGTATTTGCTTTGCCCTTGAGAAGCAAGCCTAACAAGATCACACCAAATGTCATACCTATCTGGGTTCTGCCCAAGGTGGCTATCAAGGCGACGCTGAAGACGAAAGAACCAATGGTGGTCAGGCGGCTGTTCAAAATCGAAGGGTACAAGATGGTGACAATGAGATACCAATATAAGAGCGGGGGGGAGTTGTAGTATCTCATAATGCCTGTGAAGTCATCTACTTTCACGGTCATTGTATAAGGCAATAAGGGTAAATTGTAGAAAACTTCCAAAATAAACAATATGGACGTGACAAGCGTAATATAAAAAAATGCCTTGTTAAGCCATATAAAAGTTTCTTTCTCCATTCGTCTAAGAAAGAAGTAGCATAGAATGAGAAAAGATGCTCTACTACCCTGAAGTATCTGATATGGAGTGAAATTATAGTGATTGTAAGAAAATCTTATAACAAAGAATAAAAAGACAATGAACAGCACTATCAAAGTGATGATGGTCATGTCAATGTATCTTTTTTTCCTCTTGTCCAAGAATATATTGATAATAAGGACACTGATGATGTATATAAACGCCAAGTCATAATTCTTGTATCCCAATATCGTGTCTGTCAATACGCACCATCCATTCAGCATAAATGTCACGAACACAAAAAAGCTGAGCTTGTGCTGACGAATGATATAGAGGAATAGGGATATGCCTAAAAGGGAAAAACCAAACATACTTGTGATTGACTATTAATTCTTATGGGTGCTGGCTTTCTTGATGAATTTTGCTGGATTGCCGCCCCATATTTCACCTTCGGGAATATTGCAGATGACAACGCTGCCTGCTGCAATCATCGATTTGTCGCCAATTGTTACTCCTTTGCAAATAAGGCTGTTGGCCCCAATAAACACATGGCTGCCTATGAAAACGGGAGCTTTGTCTGAGTGTAAAATGTCTTTTTGGCGATCTTCCCTCATCTTCCAGTCTGTGCTGTGAAAATTGGAGTCGAATATCATCGTTCCTGCACCTATGTTTACATAATTTCCTATGACTATTTTTGAATGACAGAGAATGCAACTGTTGGAAATGCCAGAGTTGTTCCCAATCACTAATTCTGCATCAGAGCCGACACAAATTTTTGAGCATATTCCATTGTCTATGCTATGATAAAAACCTGAATTGCAGATTAAGCCGTCACCGATGGTGATTTTTGAACTTTTGTGAAACTTGAGGAGTACTCGTCCCTTGAACCGGATATTGCTGCCCAATTGGCAGTGTGACGTCTTGCAATAACCAATGGCATATTGATGCCATAAGAAATCCATCGTCCTTCTGAATAGGGAGAGAATAATTCTTGTAATATGATAAATGATGGTTGACATGGGAATGTCACTTCTTGATGAAGTGTGTTGATTTTTGCACAAAACTGCTAATTTGTGAAACAATCATTTGTTGTCTCACTACGTAATATTCTATCAAAAGATAATATACACATGAAATGGAGCAGCCCGCAAAGAGTACAATGATATAGTTGTTTATCAGCAACTTGATGAGTATGCAGAAAAGAATGATGGGAATGCATGCCAGCAAGTGCATCGAATATTCTTTAAAAGGAAATGATATGTCAAGAGATTTCTTGGCATATCTATAAAGCAACAGCATTTCCAAGAAATGGGGCACCGCCACCGCATAAGCTGCGGCCACTTCTGCATAACGTGCTGTGAAATACAAAAGGATGAATATGGAGAGAGAGGTGCTTACAGCAGTACATATCAAGACTTCCTTGAATTTCTTCAAGGAAAGAAGGATTTGATTTTCAAGTATTTGTGCTAATCCAATGAAAATCACTTGAAATATGATTATTCTAAATGGCAAAACCGATGACTGATAGTCGGAGCCAGCTATGAGGAGTATGATTTCAGGACCGTATATCAAACAAATGATGACAAGAGGGATGGATACAAACCCCACAATGGAAAAAGAGTGCTTGATCATTTGCCTGAACTTGTCAAACTCTCGTCTTCCAAATAAATCGTTGAGGTATGGCACAAACACGCCATTGTAAGCATTGAGGAAAGACAAAAAAATGGCGTACAACCGAGTTGCGGTGGAAAAATATCCTACAGCCAAGTCACCACAAACAATTCCCAAGAAAATGACATTGAAAGTAAGATAAAACGATAGGAGTATCCTGTTGACACCCATTGAGAAAACGGGAAACAAATACTCTCTGCATCCTTTCAACTGAAATCTAAATGAAACGAATTTCTTTGTATAGTGCCAGTTTATGAGTGCATTGACAATCACCTGGGCGATGGTCAAGTAAAAATAGATGTCGTAGTCGTTGCTTTCTTGAACAAAGACAAAAACGCATATTACATATAGAACACGAGTGAAAAGGGTGCGAAGAGTGATATAGCGGAAATCTTGCATTCCTTGAAACAACCATTCCACCAAAAAAATGTTGAAAATGATTTTTGTGCTCCCTATGAAGAATAGCAGCTTATTGCTTGATAATTGGGGAATAGTAAATACACATATTGCATAAACAACCAAAATGAAGATGGTTAGCAAGATGTGAAGGGTTACCAAATGGTTGAAAACATCCTCTCTCTTCTGTCTGTCTTCATTGCATTGGGGGATGTATCGATAGCCAATGGTTGCCAATCCCAAAGTGGAGAACAAAATGGCATAGTCAACGATGCTCATTGCAAAATTTGCTTTGCCAAAATTCTCTGCACCCAAGACCCGGGTGATATAAGGAAATGTCAATAAGGGGAATACGTAACCTGATAATGTCAGTGCACTGTTCCAGAAAAAATTCTTCTTCAGGGATGGCATAATAGGGCTATCTGATCATATATTCCACATCGTGGTGATGGCGGTCTTCCATAGCTGGCAGGTCCATAAAGTGATTGCCATAATGTGCCACACAATATTTTTCCGGTTGGGCTGGGCCGGGGAAAGAATGGCCTTCAAAAGTCATTTCCTTATAGGGCAAAACCACTTCTTTAAGGAAAATGTATTTAAATGGCGTGCCATAGGCATGCATGTATTGCTGACTGTCACCAAATAAATAGGAGATGCCATAGAAAAGGGGATGAAGCAAATACCTCTGAAGGTCGAAGCAAAATTTTGCCAACAAATATGACTTGGGTGTCAATCGGGGTACTGTGTAACGGTAGATGATTGAGGCGATGCTGTATAGCCATGGGATTTGGCGGGGATGCATGCAAAACAAGTCAACTTGGAGCCCACGATATTTGAAAGTGTCGTTGAAGGCGTTAGGATGCTTGTGTATGTATTCACTGTTGGTATCCCTAAGCGTGAACCAGAATCTCAAAAAACATTTGTCGGTCTCATGACTTTGCAGGACATATTGTGGATGGGGGTGGGCTTTCAAGTAGTTGTACAACTTCTTGTAGTGCTTCTTTTCTATAGCCAAGTCTATGTCATCGTCCCAGGGAATGAAACCACCATGGCGCAAGGCTCCCAACACATTGCCTCCTTCAAGACGATAGGGTATGCCTGCATCCTTGCATGCCTTGTCTATGTATAGCAACATGTCAAGCAGCCTTTCTTGTACGGCTCTGCGAACAGAACCTTCAGGAGCATATTTTTTCCTTAGCTCTTCTTCTGTCTCGCCTGTGTTAAAGCGTTTGCTCATGGAATGAGGATTTCTTGTTGCTCTCAATGGCCATTTACCAATATCTCGCTCAAATCATCTGAGGTGATGCATTCAGCGTAAGGAAGATAGTTCTTGTATTTTTTCTTCCAGTTGATGGTGAAAAAGCCATAGTGGACGTTCTCTTTAAGTAATGGCTTGTATTTGATGAGGCTGTCTATTGGGTTGGCACCGTGTTCCAAATCAAGAATGATCTTGTTGTATGGGGTGCTGATGGAATTGGCAAATTCCACCAAAGGCATGTCTATTTGCTTAAAATATAGTATTCCAATGGTAGCGCAAGAGTCGTATTCCAACACTTGGCTCACACCTACTGGCTGAAAACTGCCGAATAGATAACATACCTTATCCTTCCCAAAATTGGAGATGAGTTCATAGATGCGCCTTTTCTTTTCACCATTGTAGGATGTGAACCTGTCCAAATAGAGGCCAAGGCCGTATTTCTTGCAAGTGTCCATCACCTCTTCAAGCGTGGAAATAGTGGTGCCATGGTAATTAAACCGTCTCAACTCTTCCAATGTGTATGATTTGATGGAGATACTGTCGTGGGTTCTTTGGTCATAAAAATATTCCAAATGACAACATACGGGAATGTTGTCTTTGGTCCATTGTATGTCGGTCTCTCCATATTGGAAGCCTGCTTGACGGGCAAACCGATAGGCGTCCGCCGTATTCTCCGCTGCGCCATTGATTTTATATCCGCGATGGGCGATGCTGGCAATGGTGGGAATAAAAGTGCTTTTTTCTGCATCCGTCAAATCAATAGTATCACTGTCATCACAAGAAACACCAACTGTGATGAGAAATAAGAAGAATAGTAACTTATGGATATGATGCATAGAAAAACGGCTTTGTTGCGTTGTGGCCTAATATGTTGTTGGATGGTGCATCGTCAGATGTGTGCCTAACATTCTGAATATAAGTTCTTTTCTCATTAATCTCTTAAAAGAGTTTTTTGGTGGGATAAATGGGAATGCTTGATGCTCTAATGTACGCATACTTTCAACTACCCGCAAAATGTGCATCCTACGGGCTATCTCAATGGTTCAAAAGGGCATCGCATGCAGAAATGTCGGCCGCTTAGGGGAGGATGGATTGTTTCCCGCAGATACGTTTACACATGAAAATGCGAGTGCAAAAGTACGAAATAATGTTCACATGAGAAAGCATTTTTCGATAAATTGCTATCCTTGCTCCATAATAACCCCTTGCGTAACCCTCTCAATCCTCAACTATCAAATAATCTGTCAGTGTGCGTTGCTCAACGGAGAAGGCTGCGCCCACTTTCACATTCTTATGACCTTACTTCATTCATAGTGAATAAAAATCCCTCCCCTGAGCAGGGGAGGGATATGGTTTTGCCTATTCAAGTGGAACCCAACGGTATTACTTGTTGAGGTAAGCCTTGATTTCATCGGAGGTGATTTCCATAAATGTCTCACTGCCCGACTTGGTGGAATAACGGTAAACCAGGTCGTAGTTCATCTGCTCAATGAGAGGAAGGGCCATGCTCATGAAATTCTTCACACACTCAATTTTCTTGGCACCGTCGTCTTTGATGGCATAAATCTGGCGCTTGAGGTCGTCGAATTTAATTTGCTCCTCGTCAACATTGATCATGACTTGCTCCTGGGAACCCTTCACCTGTACTTTCTTGAAAGTGAGACCTTTGTCAAGCTCCTTGTCGGTCTGGGTGTTGAGATACTGGTTGAAGATGGGGAGCAGGATGGAGGCGTAGTTGCCGCTGGCGGAAATCAACTGCTTGTTGAAATTCCCCAATTCCTCGGCGCTCACCATTGTTTCCACGTTGCCAGAAGGAAGTTTCACGTTGCCTTTCAGGCCCATCTCGCTGTCGATAACTTTGGTGAACAACTCGGGAACAGAGCGTTGAAGCTCAACGGCGAGGAAACGTGCCACGAGCGACTTGTCGAACTCCTCACCCACAACGAAGGCGGTGTCGGGAGTAATGTCGCATACCAGGGCTTCGTTGTCAACGGTGAAGGCGGTTGCCTCACCCACCGGGCCAAGCTTGATGGGGCTGGACTGGGCTGCTTTCTCTGCGGCTTCTTTCACGGCTGCTGTTTTGTCACAACTTGCCATCATCAGGACTGAAAGGCCTATGAAGGCACTACAAATGAAACGGAATGTTTTTTTCATGACTTGTTTTTTTGGTTGAACATATTCTATACTTTCCTATACTTTTCCTCATGCAAATTTACGATTTTTTCTTGACATCCCAAATTATTTTTGATTTTTTTGCATCTTACTACATTTTTTGTGAATATTAAGGCTTCATTTTTCGATTGGCTTTACTGCTCTGAAGACTTATTGCAAGGTCGATCTGTTACATACAAAAAATCTCTAATTGGCTTATAAAAAGCCAATTAGAGAACGGATTGAGATGTAAACAATTTATAAACACAGACTATCGGAATCAATGATGATGAGCCGACGGCCTTTTTAATCCAAGTTACATGTTGGGCGAGGAGACAATCACTTTCGCGCTGCTGTTGTTGTA
>Ga0129307_1003335_pt1 | contig 10378 bp, 7 predicted proteins | sample P1105metagenome_FD_94437 | JGI IMG/M metagenome (GOLD analysis project Ga0129307, IMG submission 94437) | Capybara group fecal microbial communities from Wisconsin, USA - P1105 metagenome | ecosystem: Host-associated > Mammals > Digestive system > Large intestine > Fecal | place: USA: Wisconsin... | reverse complement strand
TGATAGCCATCGCCATCAGGAAGAGTTATGTCAAGGAGGCACACATCAAAGTGTACCTCCTCCTTTACTTCCTCCAAAGCGCTATTCATGTCGCTGAAGGCTACCACCTCGTAACCTTCTTGCGAAAGGGCAATTTTAAGACCTTCCACTATAATGGAATCATCTTCCGCGATTAAAACCCTCATACACTCTCCCTACGAATCTCATCAATTAACTGCTTGTTACTGCTTTGTCTATAACATACTTTAGTAAATACCATTAAAGCTACTATACATACGAGCACAGTCACTAGTATTGTCCAAACAGGCATGCTCAGTTGTACTCCTTCGTATTTTAGATTTATTAGTTTATATAAGCATAGCACAAAGGCTGATGTAATCAAAGCCGCTTTTATGAATGCTCGTAGTAAAAGCCTTACATTCTCATTATTGAGCATCTTATTCTTCTGCTTGTCAGTCATACCCATTGAGTAAAGCACCGCAAACTCTTTATGCCTTGCAATACTTCGTCCCATAACTGAGTTATAGAGATTGAGAAGGCATATAATAGCAACTAGAATGGTGAAGCAAACTGCTATTATATTTGCTATATCAAGAAATGCTCCCAATGCGGATCTAGAATCAGTTAGCAACTTAGCTTGCCAAAGAGCAGGTTCGTCAAGGTCATCTTTGATTTGTGACAGTCTACTTAATATACCTGCATCATCCGCATTTACGTTAAAGAATAGATACTTATATGTATTATAGATAATTTTTCCAAGCTCTGGGTTTATTTTGTTAATATTTTCTCTAGTCTTCTCTGGCATGAATATTACAAGAGCATCTGGTTTTAAAGTGTAGTACTTCTTTATATCACTGTCGTTTACATATCCCGCAAACCCTACTGGAGCTACAAGGTCATAGACTTGCTCTTTTTCATCATCATATCCTTTTACCGTTAAATCAAAAGTATCACCAACCTTAACATTTAAAGGTTCTTTAAAAGTGTATTCACTATAATCCGGTCTCTGGGCACCATTGTCAAAGATTGTACTATCATCAGTTGTAATTTTAATCGAATTATATACGAGCACTGGATTGCTTTCTGGCGAATCATACTTTGAAAGGTCGACACCAGCGTTCTTAGCAACCTCTTCAAACTCATCATTTTTCAATATTACGATATGTGAACATGGTTCGGCAAATACTCTTCTTTTATTCTCACCATTATCAACAAAGTATTTTTGTACTAGCTCAGAATTTCCATTAAACCATTTTTTTACTATCTCCTTAACAGCATCCTGATATTCATCCCTATAATATTTAAGCGGAACACATTCTATGGCGCCAAGAGTTTCCCATTCTTTATATCCGGTCACTTCATCTGAGCTCATAACATCTTCTTTGCACAAATTGTATGTATAATCATCTAAGAATCCGCTACCTCCAAATATATACTTATAATCTTTATATTCTGTACCAATATTCATGGTATCACCGTTAAATGAGCTATCTAATATATCACTAATACTTCCTGTAGCAAAGGTCACTATCATGGTAAGTGCTATAAATGATGTAATACTTCTAATTATTCCCTTGGTAGCCGTACGGTTTCTATCTACGGAAGCTCTTCCAATAAGCTTTTCAGCCTTCCCCTTAAGCATGAGCCCAAGATATGTTTTATAGCCCTTCTTTCTGGTTTTCTTCGTTGTTTCATTTCCTCTTATGCTTTCTACAGGTCCCACTTTACTAATCTTGCGGGCAGGAATCCACGCTGAAATCCATACAGCTAAAATTGAAAAGAATACTACAAGCAATATATTAATTGGGTTTACCACCAAACCATAGTCAACATCGAAGCTTCTATCTAATGCAATATTTATTGATAGTGTTCTAAATAATTCTGTAAAATGTGGACAAAGCAGTTCCATTCCACCTTTTACCACCAAAAGTCCCAAGCCTATTCCAATAGGAAGTGCTAGGCTAAGCAACGAAAATACCTCGTAATATACGCTCCATTTCTTTTGTCTACGTGTTGCACCTACAGATGAGAGCATGCCCAAATACTTACTTCTTTCCTTATAAGACATACTAAATACATTGTAAATAAGCACTAGTGATGCAAGTGTAATCAGAACAACAAAGAATACTTGGACAAACATTATGATAAAATTCATGGTTCCATTTTGTCCTTCGTCATAGAAAGATAAAATCATGTTGTTAACAACAATTCGTCCTTTTTCTACTGGAATCTTTTCGCCTGTCTTTGTTGTATAGCCGCCATTGTTCTCTAATAATGCTTCTCTTTCCTCAGGTGTTTTTGATGTATCAAGGATTTTGGCAATTTCGCCATAGCTGTCCACCTTTTTGGTTACATCAATTGTTATTACCGCATTTACCTTTTCATCGTCACCTACTGAGTTATCTAAACCTGCTATGGCTATATATCCACCCTGACCTGGAGCAGCGAAGAAAGGTTCATCCATTATACCAACCACTTTTAGAGTTTTATTTACGCCTGTTGGCTCATGAATCATTTCAATCAAGCAATTATCTTTGTAGTATTGGAAATGTTCAGGGGCTTTTCTAGTTTCACCTGGAGTTATATCGTAGTTTGGTGGAAAAAATACATGACAATCTTCATTTCCCGCGTCTATCGCTGCCTGTCTTTCCTCGTCGGTATATGCATGTACGTACCTTTCGAAGCAATTTGCATCTATGGTATCTCCTACCTTTATATTCGCTCCGTCCTTTATAGCTCTATAGCTAATAATCACTTCGTCTGGATTTTTAGGATATCGACCTTCTCTAAGCTTAATATTCATCAATTTAAAGAGGTCACTAGAATATTCCTTGAGCTCAAGGAATGGTGTGGTATCCGGATCTCCACTGGCGGGAAATTCCGTATATTCCAGTGATTTAGCCACTTCACATTTTTCAACGAAGTCTAGATTCTGTAACTGACTTAACTGTTTTTTATCAATATCGTATACCTGATAATGCCAGCTTCCAACATTTTCTTCTGTCGCTTTTAACATATAATCTAATGCTGTATCTCTTCCCACAAATACAGCTGTCATAAGCATAACCATTACCAATATTCCAAGAAAAGTAACAATCGTACGCTTACGATTTTTCTTCATATATGTCTTTGTAACCTGAAAGATTATTTTTTTATTATCCATTTTATCACCTTCATTATTCGTCCCGATTAAACCAGATTCCTTACTTTTTCATTTCTGCCAATTCGACCGTCTTCAATACTTATGATACGATCTGCCTGCATTGCCAGAGATTCATCGTGAGTTATAAGGATAAGTGTCTGCTTGTTTATCTTGTTTGATTCCTTAAGCAAATCAATTATCTCTTCACCTGTCTTACGGTCCAGGTTACCGGTAGGTTCGTCTGCCAAAAGTATTGCCGGATGGCTGTACATTGCTCGACCAATGGATACTCGCTGCTGCTGTCCACCTGACAACTGGCTTGGCAAATTACCTCTTCTATCTGTCAGGCCAAGGTGGTCTACAACCTGATCTAATCTATCTTTATCCAGTGCTCTTCCATCTAAAAGATGAGGCAATGCAATATTCTCATCAATGTTAAGTACTGGCATCAGATTGTAGAACTGATAGACCAAACCAATCTGTCTTCTTCTAAAGATTGCTAATTTATCTTCCTTTAAACTATGTATATCCGTACCATCGATATAGACCTTTCCTTTTGTTGGCTTGTCAACTCCACCAAGAATGTGCAAAAGTGTCGACTTTCCACTTCCTGAAGGGCCTATTATTGACACGAATTCTCCCTTTTCAACTGAAAAACTCACGTTATCAAGTGCCTTTACCTCTGTTTCTCCCTCTCCATATATTTTGGATACATTTTCACATCTTAAAATTTCCATATAATTATCCTCCGTGTACATTTGTCATAGGTTTTGAATTTCTTCAGAAAATCTGATATTTGTCTTAAATCTTTTTTCTGAAAGAAAATACTTACAAAATCTTTTTTTACATTACTAACTATACTCTTCCATTCTGACACCACGGTGACTACAAAGTGACTGATTAGTCACTTTGAAATAGTATTTAGGAATTTTATTAGGACCAAACAAGCTTCGGTAACATCCTTTTTGCCCATTCTCCTTGCTTTGTTTACAAATCAATTTCTCACCTGTATACTTATAATTAGGCCGAATAATTAAACATTTACTACTCTTTGCTATTTAAAAATGTTATAGTTACAAAATTGCTTTTTACTGGATTAGGTATTTGCTTCAACAATTTTTTACAGGAGATTGTGTCATGAAAATTACGAAAATTATTAAAAAAATTGCACCTTTGTCTTTAGTTGTCATTGTTTTGCTTTGTGGCTGCGCTAGTAGTACACTTTCAAAACAAATCTATGATTACAATAATGATGATGTATTAAAGAAAGAAAGCTGCAGTTATTCTTACAATGAAAAGCTAGGCAGTGTTGGCGATATGGATGCTGACATTCATTTTGATTTTTCTGGAAATGATTTATTATGGGAGCTTAGCTGCGAAGACCCAACTAGCATGACATGTTCTTACGATATGAATATTGAATCAGGAGATTTTAAGATTATTGCTATTTCTCCTTCCTCTGATATAAACGTTTTGTGGGAAACAGGCTCCTCTGATAATTCCGGAAGCTTTGATATTCCTTTAGTTAACGGTACAACAATGATAAAGATTGTTGGCAAAAAAGCCGTTGGTGATTTATCGCTTCATTTAGAAGAAAACGAAGATGTTAATGTGACTGTTAAGCCAGTTAATTTGTAATGTTTTTACATACAGGTGTTATGCTCGTCTATTATATTAGAAAAAATCGTGCTAGTATTATTATTTTTATTAGCACGATTTTTTGTAGAATTAAAATCTTTTAAACCTATTGTTGGGTACATAAGAAATCATAAACCTCTGTACTGTCCGTTAATTGATTAAGGCTCTAAGAAATCAAAAATATTCATCTGACTATCCACCCATGATTTCTGTTCCACATCATGAATTTTATCATCTGGTCTATAGTTTCCACATAAAAATGGTGAGCCTGGGTCATGATTTTTCAGGTTTAAGTCTACTTGAGATACATCATTATTTGCATAGCAGTATCTGCATAAATGACCGCATGTATCATAGGCTCCAATATCTCCCGAAAGAAAACATGTGCATTCCTGTCGAGGAGGTTTTATGACTGGAACCTTCAGTTTTTTGCCTATAGCCCGTTCATAATCAGCAATTGTCATACAGCCTCTGCAATCTGCCCCGTACTTTTCAAGGAAATTGCCTTCGCCGCATGACTTTACTATCATCCCATGTTCTCTGGCTATTCTTATTATTTCTCTTCCTAGAAAAATCCTGTCCTTTTCAGGCACAGCTTTTACTTCGGGAAAATTCCTTTTGACCTTTTCATATAGATCTATAAAACTTATAACAACAATATTTGTATATCCCTCAAGTGTCGACGCCATTTTTTCAAATGTCTTTAGATGATAATCAACTGTATATTTATCACTTATAAAAATAGGGTCATATCGCCATCCTATTGCGTTAATCCCCACTTTTCCTGATAAATATTTAAAGGACTCCATGACCCTTTCTTTATCTGGCACTCTAGGTTCGATATCTTTTCCATAAGCTGTTATAGTAACATACCAAAACTGTCCATAATCCTTTATCAAATCAAGATAAGGGAAAAATGGTTCTGGATTTTTACTACAAAATCCTATTACATCCACCACTTCTGGGTTTATTTTGTATCTACTTACCTGTATGGGATTATACGGATTTCTTACACAAACAAATCCCTCTTTTATTCTATTTGCAAACCACTTGGGATAAAAAGCAGGGATATCCGTCCGCTGCCCTGTATTTAATATCATTATCTTAACCTTCCAAATATGAATGTCTCTTAATTATACTATTTTCATTATAGGATGCATACTTTCATTAATAAACAATTAAAAAAGGCCTCCGAGGAAATCCTCGGAAGCCTTTAATTTTAAATATTGGGTTGGGCTGTTCATTTTATTTTATCTCGAGAATAGTCCGTTCTTGCATGCTTTGCATACAAGAACTATCCTAGGCTGTCGCCTAACACATTAGCATAAATAAACCCAGAGGCAAGCAAGCTTGCTCTGGGTTGTATTTCTGCTAATTGTGCTATTCTCGTAGCTTATTAGTCGATGATTGTAGCAACACGACCAGAACCTACTGTTCTACCACCCTCACGGATAGCGAATGTAAGACCCTGCTCCATAGCGATTGGGTGGATGAGCTCGATTGTCATCTCTACGTTATCGCCAGGCATGCACATCTCTGTACCTGCTGGAAGCTCGCAAACACCAGTAACGTCTGTTGTTCTGAAGTAGAACTGTGGACGATAGTTGTTGAAGAATGGAGTATGACGACCACCTTCATCCTTTGTAAGAACGTAAACCTGAGCTGTAAACTTTGTATGGCATGTTACAGTACCTGGCTTAGCAAGTACCTGTCCACGCTGGATCTGATCACGGTTAACACCACGAAGAAGTGCACCGATGTTATCACCAGCCTGTGCCTCATCAAGAAGCTTACGGAACATCTCGATACCAGTTACAACAGTCTTCATTGTGTCTTCCTTGATACCGATGATTTCAAGCTCGTCGTTAAGGTGAAGAACACCACGCTCTACTCTACCAGTAGCAACAGTACCACGACCTGTGATTGTGAATACGTCCTCTACAGGCATAAGGAATGGCTTATCTGTCTCACGCTGTGGATCTGGGATGTAAGAATCAACAGTATCCATAAGTTCCATGATCTTGTCGCCCCACTCGCCGTTTGGATCCTCAAGAGCCTTAAGAGCTGAACCCTTAACGATTGGGCAATCGTTGAAGTCGTACTCTTCAAGCTGCTCTGTAACTTCCATCTCAACGAGCTCGATAAGCTCTTCGTCGTCTACCATATCGCACTTGTTAAGGAATACTACGATGTAAGGTACACCTACCTGACGTGAAAGAAGGATGTGCTCCTTTGTCTGAGCCATAACACCGTCAGTTGCAGCAACTACAAGGATAGCGCCGTCCATCTGAGCAGCACCAGTGATCATGTTCTTTACGTAATCAGCGTGGCCTGGGCAGTCAACGTGTGCATAGTGTCTCTTCTCTGTCTGATACTCAACGTGAGCTGTAGAGATTGTGATACCTCTTTCTCTCTCTTCTGGAGCCTTATCGATGTTCTCGAAATCTACCTTTGCGTTACCTGATACTCTCTCAGCAAGTACCTTTGTGATAGCTGCTGTAAGAGTTGTTTTACCGTGGTCTACGTGTCCGATAGTACCGATGTTACAATGTGGTTTGCTTCTGTCAAAATGCTCTTTTGCCATTTTTAAAAATCCTCCTTAAAATAATGCCCTAGCCGGGCTATTTGTTCTAAACTCTCGGTATTTCCGATTATAATAGAAATACCGAGTTTTTTCAACTATTTAGAATCTACTTTGCGTGGTTAGAGATAATCTGCTCCTGAACGTTCTTTGGAACTGCCTCATACTTCTCGAAGAACATTGAGTAGTTACCACGTCCCTGTGTAGATGAACGAAGCTCTGTAGAGTAACCGAACATCTCTGCAAGTGGAACAAGTGCTCTAACGATCTTGCCGCCGCCAAGATCATCCATAGACTGGATCTGACCTCTCTTAGCGTTGAGAGATCCGATAACATCACCCATGTATTCCTCTGGCATAGTAACTTCAACCTTCATGATTGGCTCAAGAAGTACTGGAGCCGCCTTAGCCATAGCTTCCTTGAAGCACATTGAACCAGCAATGTGGAATGCCATTTCTGATGAATCGACTTCATGGTAAGAACCATCGTAAACGTCTGCTTCTACACCAAGAACAGGGAATCCGCAAAGGATACCAGCCTTAGCTGCTTCCTCGATACCCTCACCAACAGATGGGATGTATTCCTTAGGAATAGCACCACCAACTACTGAAGACTTAAATCTAAATGTCTCTTCAGCGTTAGCATCCATTGGAGTAAATCTAACTTTACAGTGACCGTACTGACCACGACCACCTGACTGCTTAGCATACTTGTATTCCTGATCAACAGGCTTTGTGAATGTCTCCTTGTAAGCAACCTGAGGTGCACCAACGTTTGCCTCAACCTTAAACTCTCTAAGAAGACGATCAACGATAATTTCAAGGTGAAGCTCACCCATACCAGCGATGATTGTCTGGCCTGTTTCGTGATCAGTGTGCTGACGGAATGTAGGATCCTCTTCAGCAAGCTTTGCAAGAGCCTCGCCCATCTTCTGCTGACCAGCCTTAGTCTTAGGCTCGATAGCAAGCTCGATAACTGGCTCTGGGAATTCCATAGACTCAAGGATAACTGGGTGCTGCTCATCGCAGATTGTATCACCAGTTGTAGTAACCTTAAGACCTACTACAGCTGCGATATCACCAGAGTAAACCTTGTCTAACTCTGTACGCTTGTTAGCGTGCATCTGAAGGATACGACCTACACGTTCCTTCTTATCCTTTGTAGCGTTAAGGCAGTATGAACCTGAGTTCAATGTACCTGAATATACACGGATAAATGCGAGCTTACCAACAAATGGATCAGCCATAATCTTGAATGCTAAAGCTGCAAATGGCTCATCATCTGTTGAGTGCTTCTCAACTGGGTTGCCATCCATATCTACACCCTGGATAGCTGGTACGTCTGTAGGTGCTGGCATGAACTCAAGGATTGCGTCAAGAAGCTTCTGAACGCCCTTGTTTCTGTATGCAGAACCACAGCATACTGGGATAGCCTTACACTCGCAAGTTGCCTTACGAAGTACAGCCTTAAGCTCGTCAATTGTTGGCTCCTCACCCTCAAGGTAAGCCATCATAAGATCATCATCTAACTCACAGATCTTCTCAACGAGCTCTGTGTGATAAAGCTCAGCATCCTCTGCCATGTCTGCAGGGATGTCTGTGATAGAAATATCATCACCCTTGTCATCGTTATAGATGTATGCCTTCATCTCGAAAAGATCGATGATTCCCTGGAAATCATCTTCCTTACCGATTGGAAGCTGAAGAACGATAGCGTTCTTCTTAAGTCTATCACGGATCTGGTCAACAGCTCCGTAGAAGTTTGCACCAAGGATATCCATCTTATTGATGAAAGCCATTCTTGGTACGTTATATGTGTCAGCTTGTCTCCAAACATTCTCTGACTGTGGCTCAACGCCACCCTTTGCACAGAAGACACCAACGGCGCCATCAAGTACACGAAGGGAACGCTCAACCTCTACAGTGAAATCTACGTGGCCTGGAGTATCAATGATATTGATACGGTGCTCTTCTGCACCTTTCTTAGGCTTGCAGTTTTCCTGCTCAGTCCAGTGACATGTTGTAGCAGCTGAAGTAATTGTGATACCTCTTTCAGCTTCCTGCTCCATCCAGTCCATGGTTGCAGTACCTTCATGTGTATCACCAATCTTGTAGTTAACACCTGTATAATAAAGAATACGCTCTGTAAGTGTAGTCTTTCCGGCATCGATATGAGCCATAATACCAATATTTCTGGTACGCTCAAGTGGATATTCTCTTCCTGCCACTGTTAGCCCCTCCTATTAGAATCTGTAATGAGCAAATGCCTTATTAGCCTCTGCCATTCTATGCATTTCTTCTTTTCTCTTAACAGCTGAACCTGTGTTTCCAGCTGCATCCATGATCTCGTTTGCAAGACGCTCCTCCATTGTCTTCTCAGTACGTGTACGTGAGAACATTGTGAGCCATCTAAGGCCAAGGGCCTGACGACGATCTGGTCTTACTTCGATAGGTACCTGATATGTAGCACCACCGATACGTCTAGCCTTTACTTCAAGTACAGGCATAACGTTGTTCATTGCTTCCTCGAAAACCTCAAGTGCTGGCTTTCCAGTCTTTTCTGCGACTTTGTCAAATGCACCATATACAATCTTCTGTGCTACACCCTTCTTACCATCAAGCATGATGTTGTTGATAAGCTTTGTAACAACTTTGCTATTGTATATAGGATCTGCCAATACGTCTCTCTTTTGAGTATGTCCTTTTCTTGGCACGATACTTCCCTCCTTAACTAAATTCTTGTTAGATCAACGGTACTCACAAATTTCCTATGTGTTCATGCGCTATTTATTCTATAGAGAAAAAATAACAACATTAACCAAAGTGAATGTGAATTACAATAAATTGTTACCTATGGATTATTTAGCATCCTTAGGTCTCTTAGCGCCGTACTTAGAACGAGCCTGCTTACGGTTTGCAACGCCGGCTGTATCAAGTGTACCTCTGATTACGTGATAACGTGTACCTGGTAAATCCTTAACACGACCACCACGAATCAAAACAACGCTATGCTCCTGA
>Ga0129307_1003334_pt1 | contig 10382 bp, 10 predicted proteins | sample P1105metagenome_FD_94437 | JGI IMG/M metagenome (GOLD analysis project Ga0129307, IMG submission 94437) | Capybara group fecal microbial communities from Wisconsin, USA - P1105 metagenome | ecosystem: Host-associated > Mammals > Digestive system > Large intestine > Fecal | place: USA: Wisconsin... | reverse complement strand
TAAGCAAATAAATTCTTCTGTCGCCGAGACACATATTTCACACGAAGTGTGTTTTTTACCTTATAGGAGATTGCAAAGCAATTTCCTATAAGGTAAAAAAAGCACGGCCCATGCCGTGCTTTGGGTTTATATATATTTATTTCTGTGCATCCATAATAGCGTTGAATAAATCATCGTACTCTTCGAATGCTGGATACTGTGGGTAATCCTTCTTGATAGCATCTGTACTTCTGAAGAGGAAGCCAGCCTTTGATGCCTCAATCATAGCAAGGTCGTTGAAGCTATCGCCGCTTGCAATTGTCTCAAATCCGCAAGACTGAAGAGCTCTAACTGTTGTAAGCTTGCTCTTGTCGCAGCGCATCTTGTAACCTGTAATCTCTCCATTGTCAGCAACTACTAACTCGTTGCAGAAGATTGTTGGCATGCCAAGCTTTGCCATAAGAGGGCCTGCGAACTGTGAGAAAGTATCACTGATTATGATAACCTGTCCGTTTGCTCTAAGCTTATCTAAAAACTCCTTTGCACCTGGAAGTGGATCAATAGTTGCGATTGTGTCCTGGATTTCTTTTAATCCTAAACCGTGTTCCTTTAAAATATCAATTCTGTATCTCATGAGCTTGTCATAATCTGGCTCATCTCTTGTTGTCTTTTCAAGCTCAGGAATTCCTGTAGCCTTTGCAAATGCAATCCAAATCTCTGGTACTAATACACCTTCTAAGTCTAAGCAAGTAACGTACATAAATAACATATCTCCTTTGTATAACTATATATAAATGAGCTTATTTAAAACTCTTTAGAAAAATCTAATAACAGAAATGATTCCGCCAAGAGCTGCCTGTCTCTCGTTAAATTCTGCCTCGGTCATTTCTTCTGTGACAAATCCTACTTCGTCATCCAAGTCTAAGTTTGCATACTCAACCTTGCCAAATTCATTCTCGATATCTGACTGAAGCGCTGATGTTCTAACAAAATACTTAAATGACTGCTCAGCGGGGTTAGCAAGCTCAAGCTTCTCGTCTGACCAACCAATCTTAACTGGTCTTTCAACATTACGTGCCAAGAAAACCATATCGCCAACAACTGCCGAAGCTGTTGGAAGGGCACCTGCGCCTGCACCATAGTACATAGACTCACCAAGCATATTTCCCTTAACTGCTACTGCGTTCATAACGCCTGAAACATGATATAACATCTGCTCTGGTGTAACTAAGTAAGGAGCTACACGACAGCTATATGTATCACCAGACTTTACGCTGCGAGCGATAAGCTTGATGCTCTTGCCCATAGCCTTGGCATACTTGAAATCTGTTGAAGAGATTTTGCTGATACCCTCTGTTGGAATATCGTTAAAATCAACATTTTTGCCTGCGATTAATGATGTAAGGATGGCAATCTTTCTGCAGCTGTCGTGGCCCTCAACATCTGCTGTTGGGTCCTTTTCTGCATAACCAAGAGCCTGTGCCTCTGCAAGAATCTCATCATAATCACTACCAAACTGCTCCATGTTTGTGAGCATGTAGTTAGTTGTACCATTACAAATTGCATCGATTTCTTCGATTACATCACCTGTAAGACATGCTGTGATAGTACGAATAATTGGAATACCACCACCAACAGCTGCTTCAAATACGAAGTTAGTGTTGTTTGCATCTGCAATCTGCATTAACTCGGCACCTTTATCTGCTACAAGGGCTTTGTTTGAGGTTGTGACTGATTTGCCTGCCTCAAGCATTGCTTTAACAAATGTAAAAGCTGGCTCAACACCACCCATTGTCTCAACTACGATTTGTACTTCCTTGTCATTTGCGATTTCCATGTAATCTTTAACAAAACATTCTTCATGTGGATCCCCTGGGAAATCTCTTAAGTCAAGGATATATTTAATATCTAAAGACTCACCTATTCTTTCCTTGATGATATCCTTGTTTGTGTCAAGAACCTTTGCTACTCCGGAACCGATTGTTCCGTATCCCATGATTGCTACTTTCATCGTGTCACTCCCTTGCTAATATTTTTACGTAATGAATTCCATTTACATTTTCGATTGCTGAAACTAAATCTGAAAAATCTCCAGAATCCTCCAGCACATCTACTGAAATGGTAAGCGTTGCAACACCATTTACGGGTATACTTTGATGGATAGTTAATATGTTTACATTGAAGTGGGCCATCTCATCTAAGACTCTAGACAAAATACCTGGCTCGTCCTCCAGTTGAATAACCATATTGATTGTCTTTCCCTTGGTATCCTCGTGAAAAGGAAAAATGTCATCCTTGTATTTGTAAAAAGAGCTACGGCTAATTCCTACAACCTCAGTAGCCTCTTGAACAGAACTACACTTGCCTGTATCAATGAGCTTCTTGGCTGCAACAACCTTAAGCAATACCTCGGGTACAGCTTTTTCTTTCAAAACAAAATAGGTAGTTTTCTCTGCCATAATTCCTCCAAGAGTGTCTTTAGCACAAAAACATTTGTACACGCTCAGAAGATAATAACATTAAATACTACCTGCTTTCAAGCCTTTTTATTAATTTTTATTGTTATATCATCAGTCATCCACCGATGCACCACGGTCTGGACAACCAAGGGACATCCACTTAAGATATGCATTCATGAATGGAGTTAACTTACCATCTAATACGGCATCTGCATTTCCAGATTCTTCACCTGTACGCAAATCCTTTACCATTGTATATGGCTGAAGGACGTAAGAACGAATCTGATTACCCCAACCAATCTCTGAAACCTCGCCTCGAATTCCACTAGCCTTTTGAGCATTCTCTTCCTGCTTTAAAAGAAGAAGCTTGGTCTTTAACATTTGCATAGCCTTGTCTTTGTTCATGTGCTGGCTTCGCTCGTTCTGACAAGTAACCACTATCCCTGTTGGGAAATGAGTAATACGAATGGCAGAACTAGTCTTGTTGATGTGCTGACCACCGGCGCCAGATGAACGATATGTATCAATTCGGATATCCTCATCCTTAATCTCTACGTCAACATCTTCCTCGATGTCTGGCATTACATCACAGGATGCAAAGGATGTCTGTCTCTTGCCCTGTGCATTAAACGGTGAAATGCGAACCAATCTGTGAATACCCTTTTCAGACTTAAGATATCCGTACGCATTCTCTCCATTAACCTGAAAGGTAACAGCCTTGATACCGGCCTCATCACCCTCCTGATAGTCTAACTCCTCCACTTCAAAGCCTATATCAGAAGCCCAACGCGTGTACATGCGATAAAGCATCTGCACCCAATCACAAGCCTCCACACCACCGGCTCCAGAGTGAAGTGTAACGATGGCATTGTCCCCATCATATTCCCCTGAAAGCAGAGTCTTCATACGAAGATTCTCCAGGGAAGTTTCGAATTCTTCTATTAAAAGAGCAACTGTGTCAACGATTTCTTGGTCCTCTTCCTCGTTGCCTAGCTCTATATAATCTTCTATTTCTTGATATAAGTCATCAAGCTTGTCTATTACCTGGACATCATCCTTCATAGACTTAAGTTCTTTCATTTTGGCAGTTGAAGCTGTAGCATCCGTCCAAAAATCTGGAGCTTCCATTTCTCGCTCTAGCTCTTCGATTCGCGCTTTTTTAGCTGCGACGTCAAAGTGAATCCCTCACTTCCGTCATAGTATTTTTTTGCGAGATCAAGCGTTGCTTAAACTGATCAAGCTCTATCACGAAATCACCTCTTTCCTCGGCATCTATTTCTTGAGTTCCTCTAGGGCTCTCTGAATCTGGTTGTCCTTGTCAATGCTGTAATTCTCACCCTCTTCTCCGAGGAATTCAAACTCAAGCTCAATGTCTGGCTCAATTCCCTTGCCCTGAATGCACTCGCCACTTGGAGTGTAATATGTCTGTGTTGTAAGCTTTATAGCTGAACCATCTGAAAATGGTATTGTAGACTGTACGATTCCCTTTCCAAAGGTCTTTGTTCCTATAATTGTTCCATAATCAAAGTCACGGATTGCTCCTGTGAAAATCTCAGCTGCAGAAGCTGTGTTGCCGTTAACTAATACTATCATTGGAATATTCTTCTGATGCTTATCATCTGAATTGAAGTCTTCCTGCTTTTCGTACTTGTCCTGAGTGTAAACCACTACGCCCTTTGGAAGCAGATAATCAAGCATATCAACAACTGAATCTAGCAATCCACCACCATTGTCACGCATATCAAAAATAACAGAAGTCATACCTTGGCTTTCAAGGTCCTCATAAGCTGACACAAAATCATCGTAAGTTGTTTCTGCAAATTGAGAAACAGCAATATATCCAACCTTGTCATCAAGCATCTGGTGTTCTACTGTTGGAGCAGAAATCTTAGCCCTTGTACATGTGACCTCAGTCTCCTTGTCATCTCTAAAGATTACAAGCTTTACCTTGGTACCTTCCTCGCCACGAATATGCTGTACAAATTCATCAAGCTCCATGTCTGTAGCCTTGTATTCGTCGGCTGAGACAATAGTATCCCCCTCTTTAAGGCCGGACTTTTCAGCTGGAGTATCAGGATATACCTTGGTGATTTGCACCGCTCCACTTCCCTTGTCCTTTTGAAGTAAAGCGCCTATACCTGCATAGTTGGCAGCAAGGGTCTCTCTGTATGACTCGTACTCCTCTGTAGTAAAGTACTGAGAATATGGGTCATCAAGGCTGTCTACAAGACCTGCATAGACACCTTCTGTAAGCTGCTCGTCAGTAACATCCTTATAATAGAGCTGATTAATATAGGCAATAATTGTATCAAGCTTGTTGGATGATGGCCCGTCAATGAGCTCATCCGAGCTAAGATTACTAACTACTCCCTCTGATTGCACTTCTCGCTCTTTGGTTAATCCACGTAGGTATAAAATACCAAGGCCTAGTGTAATAACCATTCCAAGGATTGTTCCACCTATGACAGCGATTATTATAGGAAGTCTCTTTCTCCTACCCTCGTCAAATTTTGGTCCTGGCTGCTCTGGCAGCTGCTCAGAAATCTGTTCTGTTTGATTTTGTGATTCGTATTCGTCCATTTTATTCTCCCGTTTATACGCGCAAATGTTTATGCAATGTAACTCTTGATCCTAACCAACCAATTCCTATACCAAGTGCTAATGATACTGGAATCAGCGTTTTAAATATAACCTCTACAGGTATGAAATTAACCATATTGCTAAGGAAGCTAAACTCGTTAGTAGCATATTCGATAACCTTTTCATATATTAAGAAAAGTAATCCAAGAGGAATGATTGAACCTATCAATCCAATGAAAATACCCTCTACCACGAATGGCGCTCTGACAAATGCATCCTTTGCACCGATTAATTTCATAATAGCAATCTCTTCTCGACGTACAGATATACCTACCATAACTGTATTGCTAATAAGGAAGACTGATACAGCAAGAAGTATAACTACAATGGCCATGGACACAATAGTGATAGCACTGTTGATGTCTGTAAGTGTCTTGGCTGCAACCTCTGACTTGTTGACCATTCGAACACCATCGGTGCCCTCTAAAAATGACACAAGCGTTGACTGCATTGCTACGTCGCTGAGGTAAATCTCAAAGTTTGCTGAGTTGGCAAGTGGATTGTCATCCGCAAAGCTTTCCGCTGCCTTCTCATTATCTCCAAAGTACTCACTCTTGTATGTTTCCCATGCTTCCTCTGGTGAAACATAGTGGTAACTTGAAACCTCTGGTCGCTTTGAAATCTCGTTTCCAATCTCCTCGATACGCTGTTGAGATATGCCCTCATCAAAAAAGACTGTGACGGCAACACCTTCCTCAGCAGTCTTTACCATAGATTGAAAATTAGTTCCAAGTGAATAAAAAATACCAAACAGGAAAATACAAGCGGTCATGGTAGCCATTGATGCAAGAGAAAACATTTTGTTTCTCCAAACATTCTTAAGGCCCTGACCCACGTTGTATAAATATGTGCTAATCTTCATAGTCGTCACCTCCAACGTCGCTAACTACCACGCCCTTCTTGATGGTGATAACTCTTTTGTTCATAGCCCTAACTATTTCGTTGTTATGAGTAACTACAACTACAGTTGTACCCCTCTGGTTGATCTCGTCTAAAAGACGCATAATCTCCCATGTATTATCACTGTCCAAATTTCCAGTAGGCTCGTCTGCAAGAATAATCTTTGGCTCGTTGACAAGAGCTCTTGCTATGGCAACTCTCTGCTGCTCACCACCAGATAACTGGTTAGGACGTGACTTGTATTTAGCTGCCAAACCAACAAGTGAAAGAATTGTAGGAACCTTTTTCTTGATATCCTTGTTGGATGACTCTACGACCTTCATTGCAAAGGCAACGTTTTCATATACGTTTCTGTCAGGTAAAAGGCGGAAATTCTGGAACACTACGCCAACATTCCTACGATACATAGGTATCTTTTTGTGTGTAACCTTTTTTAAGTCCTGACCATTTATATAAATCTTTCCTTTTGAAGGCTCTAATTCCTTTAAAAGAAGTCTGATAAGTGTTGATTTACCTGATCCACTATCACCCATTATGAATACAAATTCGCCTGGATCGATATGAATCGTAACATCTTCAAGGGCTGGCTTACCAACCTCGTACGATTTGCTAACATGATCTAATCGTATCAATTTCTATACCTCGTTTCATTTGCTATGTATTGAAGGATTTAGAACTTTTCGTCCTCCATATACTTCATGTATTTTACTACCATGAGAGCAATTTTGAAAGTAATTGCATCCTCGAAAACTCTAAGATCAAGACCTGTGCTCTTTTCAAGTTTATCTAATCTGTACACAAGAGTATTTCGGTGAATATAAAGCTGTCTTGATGTCTCCGAAACATTAAGACTATTCTCAAAGAACTTGCTGATTGTTGTCAATGTCTCTTCGTCAAAATCATCAGGTGATTTGTTGTCAAAAATCTCAGAAATAAACATCTTGCAAAGTGGTATTGGAAGTTGATAGATAAGACGTCCAATTCCAAGTGCAGAATATGCAATAATCTTTTTATCGCTAAAGAAAATCTTGCCAACATCCATTGCCATAGAAGCTTCCTTATAAGAACGAGAAACCTCCTTAATCTCCCCGACAACTGTACCATAAGAAATACGAATGTTTTTCGAATCTTTATCATGGAAGGCATCGATAATAACAGCGGCAATCTTGTCGATATCCTCATAGCTTTCATTATCGCCAAGCTCTTTAACTACTATTATATTGTGCTCGTCTACAGCTGTTACGAAATTCTTGGCCTTGCCACCGAATACTGAGCGAACTCTATCAAGCTCGTCACCATCCTTGTCAGGACCAACCTCCACAATCATAACTACTCGACGGGCATTGATATCCACATGAAGCTTTTTAGAGCGATTGTAAATATCTACCAACAAAAGATTGTCCAAAAGAAGATTCTTGATAAAGTTATCCTTATCAAATCGCTCCTTGTATGCAATCATCAACTCCTGAATCTGGAATGCTGCAATCTTTCCTATGGTAGATGCTTCTTCGCCATCTCCACCTGCAAGAATAACAAACTCAAGCTGTTGGTCATCAAACACCTTGAAGAAATGGCAGCCTAGTGCCACCTGACTATCTGCTTCGGATGCTGCAAAAACCGCTACCGCATCAGTATACTGTGCATTGTCACTGAATGTAGATGCGCATACAACACCGTCAGAATCCATAACAGCAAGATTCACTTTGGTAAGCTGATGTAACCCTTCTATGGTATTTTGCATAATCTGATTCGAAATCATATCGAATACCTCCTAGTCATATATGCAATATAAACAATGTGCAAACCTATTTTTGCATACAAATTCACATAACCTAAGCACATTTTAATATAAATAACCAAAAAATGAAATAGGAAACTAATAATTATTTATGCAAAATTACAACTCATACTAAAAAGATGTTAAATGTGCATCTTTTGTGAACTCATAATCAATAGCTATTATTGTCTGATAATTCACAGATATATCAGAAAAGTAATACTCAGCTTTAAAGTCAAGTGTTTTCGTCAAATTCACAACATTTGTATATTTGGCCCAAAACATACATTCTCATCTTTTGTGGATAACTTTTCAAATAAGTTCTTAAATTAGGTGGATAAAGTGGATAACTCGTTTACAAGTCCGTTTTTTCGGATTTATTGAAAGAAGATTGGTTGATAAAATATTACGTTTACACACAACTCCCAGAAGACCCAGAATTTTATTTCAACATTTTTTGTGCATATTTATGGATTTTCAGTCAATTCTTTACAAATAAATATTCAGACAATTCTCAATTTATTCTAGTAAATTTCACTAATTCGTTTTCGCAAATTTACATATCAGAAAAAGAAAAGTGGCACTGCAAGCAGTGCCACTAATTGTCATTATTAGAATATACGTCGAATTGCTAAAATCTTCTTGTAATCAACGTTTGAACATTTGATTCCAGTCTTTGCTGTAGATGCATGGACAATCTGACCATTACCTTGGTAAATAGCAACGTGACCAGAATAACATACAATATCACCTGGCTGAATCTCTTCACGAGATACACCATAACCTACGTTACGAAGAGCACTTGATGAATGTGGAAGATTAACTCCATATGCACCATAAACGCTCATTACAAATCCAGAACAGTCAGTACCCTTTGTAAGTGATGAACCACCATATACATATGGGTTACCAACAAACTGTGAAGCATATGCTGCAACCGAGCTTCCGCTTGTACCAGAAGGAGCTGAATATGTCCTCTCTGGTGCTGGTTGTGCTGCTGTATCTCCAGCTGAAGCTGACTGCTGTTGCTCTTGCTTCTTTCTTTCCTCTACAGCCTTAGCTGCCTGAGTAGCCTTGAGAGCTGCCTCTTGAGCTTTCTTACGCTCTTCCTCTTCCTTTGCTAAACGAGCAATCTCTGCATTCTTTGACTCAGCTACTGTAAAGTCTGTAGAAAGCTTTACATAGTCTGTACTAACGAAACCTTCGCCGGCATTACAAGTAACCTTTACCCAGCCTTGTGCGACTGTAGACTCATCAATAACTGTAAGATCGTCGCCTGCTGGAATCATATCGATTACGTCAGACTCTGTAGTAGCCTCTTCTCTAACATATAGGGTCTGAGTCTCAACCTTAGCAAGACGTCTTGAAACCTCTCTTGCAAGATTCTCATCATTTTGAACTACAAACTCGCTCTTAACATAACCGGTAACATCGCCAGATGTAATCTTGAGCCATGTACCATCCTCTGCCTCAACAGACTCTTGAACTGTTGCAGCTGAATTGTTATAAAGCTTACCAACGTACTCGCTATCAGCTGATGCTGACTCACGAATATATACGTAATTATCAACCTGTGCTATTGCAATATTTGCGTATGGATCATCCTCTGCCTCAACGCCTTTAGAAACAGACTTAGCACCGCTATCAGCCAACTGAGTCTCAGTCGAAATAGAAGCGGCTTCTGACAAAATATCATTAACAGTAAGTGATGCACCTGCAAATGCTGTATAACTAGCTGACTCTAATACGCCAGTTGTGCTTGAAAGCGCAGAAACGCCAGACAAAGCACTAGTTGCGCTAGCGGTTAATGTAAGGCTAAAAACCATAGCGCTACCTGCAAGTGAATAACTAACTGCCTTAGTCCACTTTGAATTCATTATACTAAAATAACCTCCGAAATGTTACGAACTTGTTACAACTATTCATTATATAGACATTATACTCTCGTGTCAACCCCTGTTTTTATCTGGGTTTAGGATATGGTGATATATTCCAATAAACTTGTAATATTTTGTCCTATAATTAAGCTATTTTTTACTAAACTATTTCGCTTGTAAATATTTTTCAATAGATGTAATGGCATTTGCACCGTCCGCTGTGGCTGTTATGACCTGCCTAAGCTGCTTTGCTCTAGCATCGCCTGCCACAAAAATACCCGGGATTGATGTGACACAAGTTTCGTCTGCAACTATGTATCCTTTTGCATCTGATGCAGGAAGCCCACTGATTGAATTAGTGTTTGGTGTAGTTCCAACTGCAATGAAAATACCAGCCACTGGAAGCTGCCTATTATCCGATGTCTTCTTATTATATATGTTGATAGATTCAACTTGATCAGTTCCGTTAATTGATTCTACAGTTGAATCATAGATGATTTCGATTTTGTCTGTTGCCATAACCTGCTGTTGCAAAACCTGAGCGCCTCTAAACTCATCTCTTCTATGAATAAGATATACCTTTTTGCAAAATCTAGCTAAATATATGGCGTCCTCCAAGGCTACATCGCCTCCACCTACAACTGCAACTTCCTTGTCTTTAAAGAAAGCTCCATCACATGTTGCACAATAGGATACGCCAACTCCTGACAACTCTTCTTCACCTGGGCATCCAAGCTTAGTGTTTGATGC
>Ga0129307_1003333_pt1 | contig 10384 bp, 8 predicted proteins | sample P1105metagenome_FD_94437 | JGI IMG/M metagenome (GOLD analysis project Ga0129307, IMG submission 94437) | Capybara group fecal microbial communities from Wisconsin, USA - P1105 metagenome | ecosystem: Host-associated > Mammals > Digestive system > Large intestine > Fecal | place: USA: Wisconsin... | reverse complement strand
TCACGCCCGCAACATCACGCCTACCGACGTGCTGGGCTTCCACTATATCGAGGGTGCCAACAAAGAGCAGAGCTCATTCAAGACCAACGACACCCACTACACGGCAGCCGCCTATCTGGGCCGTCTGTTCTATGGATACATGGACCGCTACATGCTGACTGCCACCGTGCGTCGCGACGGTTACTCTGCTTTCGGACAGAACAATCCTTGGGCCAACTTCTGGTCACTGGGTGCCAGCTGGGTGCTCTCTGAGGAGAAATTCGCACAAGACTGGAAGTGGCTCGACATGGCCAAGCTGCGCCTCAGCTACGGTACAAACGGTAACCGTTCGCTCAGCGACACTTATCTGGCTCTCTCGAACCTGGCCAACGGTGGTCTCTATGCCTACTATCTGACCGGCGGTTCCAAGCAGGAAGTGCTCAATGCCCTGAGCGTCAGCCGTCTGGGTAACGACAACCTGGAGTGGGAGAAGACCTCTTCGTGGAACTTCGGTGTTGACTTCTCTATTCTTTCCCGTCGCATCTCCGGTAGCATTGACCTCTACCACAAGCGCACGCACGACATGATTATGAGCCAGCGCCTGCCTAACTTCACTGGCTTCAGCAGCATCACCACCAACCTGGGTGAGGTGACCAACACCGGTATCGAAATCTCGCTGAACACCCGCAACATCGACACCGAGAACTTCAAGTGGAACACCACACTCGGCTTCTCTTACAATAAGAACAGAATCAAGCACCTCTACTACGAGTACGACGAGGATGGCAAGGAGATGGACGACACCAGCAACGGCTGGTTCATCGACAAGCCTATCGGTGAGATCTGGTACTGGAAGACCGACGGCATCTGGCAGGCCGACGAGGCCGAAGAGGCTGCAAAGGTGAACCAGAAGCCCGGTGACCCGAAGGTGGTCAACGTATGCACCGAGGACGACAAGGCCGACGGCACACCCGTCTACAACGACAAGGACCGCGTCTATCACGGTACCACACAGCCGCCTATCTACTGGAACATGCGCAACGACTTCACCTTCCTGAAGAACTTCACCTTCTCGTTCTCTATGTACAGCTACATGGGTCATAAGAGCCGCGCAGGCTACTGGCTCAACGGTGACAACTCTGGTTCGATGTTCACACAGACCTGCAACACCTTCAAGAAGGAGTACTGGACACCTGAGAACCCCACCAACGACTATGGCCGTCTGAATGCCGTAGGTCCCTCTGGCGTCACTGGTATCGAAAAGGTGTACAACCGCAGCTTCGTACGTCTGGACAACATCACGCTCGGCTACACCATCCCCACGGAGCTGACCAACAAGATCGGCGTACAGCGCATACACCTCACAGCAGGCATCAACAACGTACTGACCATCGACAGCTGGGAGTATGGCGATCCTGAGACAGGTGGCTTTGCCAACCGTCAGTTCCAGTTCGGTCTGAGCGTAACATTATAATCAACAAAAACGTGATCATTGTAAAACAGATAATTATTATGAGATTCAATAATATATTCAAAGGTGGTGCTGCCCTTGGTGTGATGGGATTGATGATGGTCAGCTGTGGCGACTCATTCCTCGAGCAAGACCCATTGTCGTTCTATGAGCCGGCAACCACCTACAGCACAGAGGCCGGTCTGCAGGCCGCCCTGGCACAGTGCGACAAACAGTTGAAAACCTACCGTATTGACGGCAACTGGAACAATGTGGGTATCTTCACCAACTACCTCATGTCGGATGTAGGTATGTATGCCAAGACCGATATGGGCGGTGGTTTCCAGGACAACTTCGACGCCAAGCTCACACCAACCTCTGGTATGGCCAGCGGTGGCGACGCTAACTACATGCAGCGCTTCTGGGACCAGGGCTACAGCATGGTGAAATATGCCAACTCTATCCTTACGTATGTCGACCAGGTGAAAGGACTTGACGACGCTACACGCGACGCTTACAAAGGACGTGCCTATTTCCACCGCGCCTATGCCTACTATAACCTCGCCCTGCAGTTTGGCGACATCCCCTTGGTGACGAAGCTCATCAGCGTGCCCAAGCGCAACTACTCTTCTACCAGCAAGGAAGCCATCTTCAAGATGCTGGTTCACGACCTGGAGTTTGCCGTCGAGCATGTTCCCCCCAGAGCAAGATGGCTTATGTGGGTCAGGTTAATCAGGAAGGCTGTATGCACCTGCTCGTGAAGTGCTATCTGGCTGTTGGCGAATATGCCAAGGCTGAAGCTATGGCTACCGACCTGATTAACAATCACGGTCTGAAGCTCATGACCGAGAACTTCGGCACCTGGCAGCCCTCTGGCGCTGAGAAGACCTGGAAGGTGACCCGTAATGTGGTTTGGGACCTGCACCGCACGCCCAACATCGCCAATCCTGCCAACAAAGAGACCATCATGATGATCTCTAACTCCAACGACCAGGACTTCACCACCTACAATGTGATGCGTGCCTGCTTCGCCCACTGGAGCAATGGTATCATCCGCGACCCGCACGGACTCGGCGGCCCCGGACAGAACATTGCCCGTAACAACAGCAACTACAACGAGACCCTCGACTGGGTACGCGCTGCCGGACGTGGCATCGCCGTGAACCGCACCTCTTATTACTACAATAAGACCATCTGGAGCTACGACGGTGAGACCGACTGGCAGGACCTGCGCCACAACCGTGAGGTAGGTAACTGGATGGAGATGGAAGACTTCAAGTACAACAACCGTAAGTCCGACTTCTACGGCAAGAACTACCAGCTCTATGCCACTGAGGACTATGTGGATCCTTCAGATCCTTCGAAGGTGCTCGTACGCAAGGGCGACATTCTCTGCTCTGACACCATCCGCAGCTGGTATCCCACACCGCTCTATCAGGTTTACATCCTCGATACTCCCAACGAGAACAATATGGGTGCCAACCAGTTCCAGGGTGCTTCGGGCAAGGGTGCTAATGGCGACATGTACCTCTTCCGTCTGGCAGAGACCTATCTGCTGCGTGCTGAGGCCCGCCTCTATCAGGGCAACCCCACAGGTGCTGCTGAAGACGTGAACGCCGTGCGCCGTCGTGCCAATGCCAAGAAGATGTTCCAGGTGGTCAACATTGGCGACATCATGTCTGAGCGTGCCCGCGAGCTCTATCTCGAGGAGTTCCGTCAGGCCGAGATGGTGCGCGTCAGCTGGTGTCTCGCCCGTAGTGGCGTCGCCGACGAGTGGGGCAACAAGTACGACCTCAACACATGGGACAAGCAGGAAGGTACCGACCTCAATGGCGGTAGCTACTGGTATCGCCGCTGCACCACCTACAACGTGTTCAACCATCCTTATGGCAAGGGACAGCAGGGTAACCAGACCTACGAGTACAAGGTCAACAAGCACAACCTCTTCTGGCCTGTTCCCAACTCAGCCATCACCGCCAACAACATGGGTAAGCTGCGCCAGAACTATGGCTACGACGGCTACGACGACAGCATCCCCATGTGGACCAACTGGGAAGAGGCTGTGGCCGATGAGGATAGAAGCTAATGACAGATTCTCTCTCTAACACACACACTTTTTTTATAAAAGTTTTTTAGGTTAGTTGTTAATTCATGGATGACTGGGGCAGCCTGTCGCGTGCAGACTGCCCCGTTTTCATAACAATTAACAAGCCTCTTATCGTTTATTTCCATTTTTCATCGTATATTTGCACTAAAACAAAAGCTGAATGATGAGAAAACTATTATTACTGACCCTCACCCTGCTCGCAGCCGGCTCTCTGCAAGCCCGGCAGTGGACTCCAGAACAGGTGCGACAGGTCATTCGCAAGGTCAACACCTACTGGCAGCAGAACAACAAGGCCGAGGTGCGAGCCTTCTGGGACAATGCTGCCTACCACACTGGCAACATCGAGGTCTACAAACTCATGAAAGACGACAGCATGCTCGACTACAGCATCCGCTGGGCCACTCACAACCAGTGGCAGGGGGCTACCGAGCCCGACCCGGCCAAGTGGAAATACAAGCACTACGGCGAGGGCCACGACTTCGTGCTCTTCGGCGACTGGCAGATATGTTTCCAGACCTACATCGACCTCTACAACCTCGCCCCCGACGAGCAGAAGGTGGCCCGCGCCAAGCAGGTCATGGGCTACGAGGCCGACTCGAAGGTGCACGACTACTGGTGGTGGGCCGACGCCCTCTACATGGTGATGCCCGTCATGACGAAGATGTATCAGCTCACGGGCGACAAGAAATACCTCGACAAGCTCTACGAGAACCTGCTCTACAGCGACAGCATCATGCTCGACTCTGAGACAGGACTCTATTTCCGCGACGGTAAGTATGTATGGCCCAACCACAAGTCGGCCAATGGCAAGAAAGACTTTTGGGCCCGTGGCGACGGATGGGTGCTCGCCGGACTCGCCAAGGTGCTGCAAGACATGCCCGAGACCTACGTCTGGCAACCCTTCTTCGTGCATAAGTACACACGCCTGGCCCGTGCGGTGGCCAAGTGCCAGCAGCCGCAAGGCTATTGGACCCGCTCCATGCTCGACCCGGCTCATGCCCCCGGCCCCGAAACCAGCGGAACAGCCTTCTTCTGCTACGGACTGTTGTGGGGCGTCAACCACGGCTACCTGCAGAACAAGGAGTTCGCACCCGTCATCCAGCGGGCGTGGAAATACCTCACCGAGACTGCTTTGCAGCGCGACGGACGGGTGGGCTATGTGCAGCCCATTGGCGAGCGTGCCATCCCCGGACAGACCGTCGATGCCAACAGTCAGGCTAATTTCGGCGTGGGAGCTTTCCTCCTTGCCGCTTGCGAGTATGAACGCTGGCTGAGAAAGGCCCATTAATACCTTAAAAACGCAATGAATATGAGAACCAATCACCTATCTTTCATGCGAACAGCAACCGCCGTTCTGCTGCTCTGCCTTCTCCTGTTGCCCGCAGCCGCCGTTGCCAAGAAAACCAAAAAGCCCGTACAGACCGACCGTGAGTACTGGTGCTCGCTGGCCTATCAGCTGGCACAGCCCGTGCTCGAGAATATGGCCAAGGGCGAACTGCAGAAAAACATGCAGACGGAGTTCTCGCCTTCGTTCGACAATCGCGACCGGCGAGTGGTCTATATGGAGACCTTCGGCCGACTGATGGCGGGCATCTCACCGTGGCTCAGTCTTCCCGACGACGACACCGCCGAGGGCCAACAGCGTCGCCAGCTGCGCCAATGGGCCCTCCAGGCCTACCGCAATGCCGTCGATCCTGCCTCACCCGACTATCTGCTCTGGCGAAAGGAAGGACAGACGCTTGTCGATGCTGCCTATCTGGCCGAGAGCTTCGTGCGTGCCTACGATGCCCTCTGGGTGCCTCTTGACGAGCAGACCAAGCAACGTTACATCGACGAGTTCACCCGTCTGCGCCGTGTCGACCCGCCCTACACCAACTGGCTGCTCTTCTCGAGTGTCGTCGAGAGTTTCCTGGCCAAGTGTGGAGCACCGCACGACAATTTCCGCATCAACATGGCCATCCGCAAGACTGAGGAATGGTATGTGGGCGACGGCTGGTTCTCCGACGGGCAGGGCACCTTTGCCTTCGACTATTATTCGTGCTATGTCTTCCATGCCATGTATCTCGAGACCCTGCAGAACATGCTCGACGCCCGTGGTAGCGGATGGGGCATCGACTACAAGAAATATCGTGAGCGCCAACTGCGCCGCACACAGAAGATGGCCATCATCCTCGAGCGTTTCATCTCGCCCGAGGGTACCTTCCCCGTCATTGGGCGCTCCACGCCTTACCGCATGGCCGCTATGCAGCCCCTGGCACTCATGGCTTGGTATCAGACGCTGCCCAAGGACCTCAGCAACGGACAGGTGCGCGCCGCCCTCACGCAGGTGCTCCACCGTATGTTCGACCAGCAGAACAACTTCAACGCCGGCGGTTATCTCACCATCGGATTCTGTGGCAGCCAGCCTGAGACAGCCGACTGGTATACCAACAACGGCTCACTCTACATGACCTCGCTCTCGTTCATGCCCCTGGGACTGCCTGCCAGTCATCCGTTCTGGACCGATGCAGCCCAGCCCTGGACACAGGTGAAGGCATGGGGAGGCCAGCCCTTCCCCAAGGACCACCGTTGGAACGACTGAAGCACAAACTGGATCGTCAGGAAAGGAGTGAACAGTCTTCAAGTCTTTTCTGTCCCTTCATCCGGTTTTTACTCCCCCCCGGGTGGATAGGATGATGGCCGTGAAAATTCCGTTTAGAATGGGGGTATTTTCCAATTAGGCATTAAATAGACTCTAATTAGGCATTAATTACGTTGCAATTAGGCATTAATTACAAGGTAATTAGGCATTAATTAGAGTCTAATTAGTTAACTAATTGCAACCTTTCCAGGCATTAATTAGAAATGAACATGCATGGAAGCGTTTTTTGACCGGAAAAAATTACCGTCTGTCCGTAGAAAGTTATTGGGTGGTTTGAGACGCCGTGGAAGGGTTATTTGCGACCGAAGTCGGCAGGCACCTCGCCCCATTTCTTGGTTTCCCATTTGATGATGGGATTGCGGTAGTCGTGGGTTTGCAGCCAATGCTCTGCACGGGCAATGATCTGAAACAACGGCTCCGTCTGCTCATTGCGCTCCAGTTTGGTTTTACATTGGCGTTTCTTTACCCACAGAATAGCGTTATAGGAATCTGAATAGATGGTTTTCTGATGCAGTCCTTGGTTCCAGCAGAGAGCCAGGGCATGTACGATGGCCAGAAACTCGCCGATGTTGTTGGTGCCCTTCATGGGACCGAAGTGAAACACGCGGTTGCCCGTCTGCAGGTCGATGGCCTGATATTCCATCGGTCCCGGGTTGCCCGAGCAGGCCGCATCGACGGCCCAGGCATCTGCCCGGATTTCATCCCCAAGCCTCCCCCTAACCCCCTCTAAAGGGAGGGGGGATGGTGATCCCTTTTGATTCTTTTTAGGGGTGATGATTTCCATAAGTGCTTGTTTTATTTTCTTAATTACTGCATTTGAATTTGCTATCACTTCCTCATTAGAGAATCTGATGATATGATAGCCCAATGCCTGAAGGTCCTCAGTCCTACTCTTATCTTTGACAATCTGGTTTGCCTCCAGATGATATTGTCCGTCAATCTCAATGACTAACTTATGATGTAAGCAGACGAAATCGACTATATAGTCCTTAATAATATGCTGCCGCCTGAATATATGCCCAGTCTGCTTAGACTTAAGATAGTCCCATATGATACTCTCTGCCTCTGTTGGATGCTGCTTATTGTAGTCAGCATAAGCACTCAGCAGGTCATAAGTTGCACTATCCGCCGTCTCGTAAATATACATCTTCTTATTTATCTCTTATATCTTAATACCCCCTCCCTTTGGAGGGGGTAGGGGGAGGCTCCTTACATGCGCTCGGGCACTTCAATGCCGAGTAGGCTCATGCCGTTCTTGATGGTCTTGGCCACGTTCTTGGCCAGCATCAGGCGGAAGGCCTTCTCCTCTTCGGTGTCGGCTCCGAGGATGCTGTAGTCGTGGTAGAACTGGTTGAACTGCTTGGTCAGCTCGTAGCAGTAGTTGGCAATGCCGCTGGGCGAATAGTCCTTGCCGGCCTGCTCGACGGCAGCACCGAACTCGCTCATCTTCTGGATGAGGTCAATCTCCTTGCCAGAGAGGCTGGTCAGGCCAGTAGAACAGGTTTGACTAGTAGAACCAGCAGCGGCGGCTTTTCTCAGAATGCTGCGGATGCGGGCGTAGGTGTACTGGATGAAGGGGCCTGTGTTGCCATTGAAGTCGATGCTCTCCTCAGGGTTGAAGAGCATGTTCTTGCGGGCGTCGACCTTCAGGATGAAGTATTTCAGGGCACCCATGCCCACGATGCGGGCAATCTCGTTGCGCTCCTCCTCGGTCATATCGTCGAACTTACCCAGTTCCTCAGAGGTTTTCTTGGCGTCGGCCACCATCAGGTCCATCAGGTCGTCGGCATCGACAACCGTTCCCTCACGGCTCTTCATCTTGCCGTTGGGCAGTTCCACCATGCCGTAGGAGAAGTGAACCAGCTCTTTGCCCCATTTGAATCCGAGGCGATCGAGCAGGATGCTGAGCACCTGGAAGTGGTAGTTCTGCTCGTTACCCACCACGTAGATCATCTTGTCGATGGGGTAGTCGTGGAATCGCATCTCGGCAGTACCGATGTCCTGGGTCATATAGACAGAGGTGCCGTCGCTGCGCAGCAGCAGTTTCTGGTCGAGACCTTCGTTGGTGAGGTCGGCCCACACGCTGTTGTCTTCTTTGCGGAAGAAGAGTCCTTTCTGAAGTCCTTCCTCTACTTTTGCCTTTCCCTTCAGGTAGGTCTGACTCTCGTAGTAAATCTTATCGAACGAGACACCCATCTTCTTGTAGGTCTCGTCGAAGCCGGCATACACCCATGCGTTCATCTTCTCCCAGAGTGCGCGCACCTCGGGGTCGTTCTGTTCCCATTTCACCAGCATCTCGTGGGCTTCCTTGATGAGGGGCGCCTCCTGTTTGGCCTTCTCCTCGTCCATGCCCTTGGCCACCAGCTCTTTCACCTCTTCGCGGTAGTGCTTGTCGAAAGCCACGTAGTAGTCGCCAATCAGGTGGTCGCCTTTCTTGCCGCTGCTTTCGGGAGTTTCGCCGTTGCCCCATTTCAGCCAGGCCAGCATCGACTTACAGATGTGAATACCACGGTCGTTCACGATATTGGTCTTCACCACGCGGTTGCCGTTGGCCTGCATAATCTGTGCCAGCGACCAGCCCAGCAGGTTGTTGCGCACGTGGCCCAGGTGCAGCGGCTTGTTGGTGTTGGGCGACGAGTATTCGATCATCACCAGGGGACTGTCGTCGGTGGCCTGTTTCATGCCATAGTGCTCGTCGGCGTCGATGTCGGCCAGCAGACTGAGCCAGGCGGCAGGGGCGATGACCATGTTAAGAAATCCTTTCACCACATTGAAGCGCTCAACGGCCTCGCAGTTTTCCACGAGATAGCTTCCCAGCTCCTGGGCAGTCTGCTCAGGACTCTTGCGGGCCATCTTGACAAAGGGGAAAACAACGAGCGTCAGGTTGCCCTCAAACTCGCTGCGCGTCTTCTGTACTTGTACCATTTTGTCGGGTACCTCCTGTCCGTAAAGCGACTTCACAGCCTGCTTCACGGCATCAGCTATCATATTTTCAATCTTCATACCGGTATGTTTATTTCTGTTTTGAGGGTGCAAAGGTAGGCATTATTTCCCACATTTGCAAATTATTCGTCTGCCATTCCTGTTACTGGTGTCCGATTGCCCATCATCAAAGGCATATTGCACCTCGCATTCCCCACTCTCAGCTCTCAGCTCTCAGTTCCTTCCTGATGGCTGTCATTTTCTGCCGTCGTCCGATGGAGAACAAATTGCCGTTCGCGTCCACGTAGTCGAACACCTGGTAAGCCTTCTCCAGCAACATCTGCCGTAAGGGCGCCTGTTTATAGCTGCCTTCGGCATAAAGCAGCTCCGCCACCATCTCCAGCCGTTGCATGCGCTCGTCTTCCTTCCATTCGTTCCGGGCATAGTCGAGCAGCTCGTCAAGCGACAAGTTGCGCAAGTCGTAGGTGCCCACGTACTGACGGTAGAGCTCGCGCAGGTCATTGTCGCGCTGTTCCTCAGCCTCTTTCTTCTCTAAAAACTTGGCCAGGGCGGCCATGAACTCCTGAATGATGCGCAGGAAATAATCGCGTTGTAGCATAGTCTATATGTTTTGTTCTAAGGGGTGTATGTCTTTTACTGTGTGAACGGGTCTGCTGATAGTGTCCATGCCCGCATGATGGTACACGGGCAGGAATTCGGCAGCACTACCGTATCCTTCCATAGCGCCCGCCACCATCGCCGCCCGCGCCCTGACAGGATACATGAGGGTCATCTTGCGCGCCTTTCCCGTCTTGCGGGGATTGTCGTAATAGACGAGTTCCATGCGCTGTTCGGCGGGTTTCCCGTTCTCGTCGATACTCTTTCCGGTGAAGTCCAGGATGCACGCCTCGTTCGAGCAGAACACCTCCTCAATGGCTGTTATCCTCAGGTCTTTGGCATTCTTCGCATAGCGCAGCGCCGTCTGCTGCAGTTCTTTGTGCGCCAGGGCACGTATGTCGTCGGCCGTCTTGCTCTTACAAGCGGCAGCCGTCAGCAGCCACAGACCCGCAGCCAGCCCGCAGAGGGCACTCAGAAGCAGTTTTCTCATTTTCGTTTTTCCGCTAAGACGTTTACAACAGGTCTAATATCTCGCTGAAATGCCTGATGACAGTCAGGTTCTCGTGGTCGTATTCCTCGGTCACCTCGTGTGCCCAAACGGCATGGAAAGGAATGTGAACGGCACGGCCTCCCAGTTTGATGACGGGCTCGATGTCGCTCTTGAACG
>Ga0129307_1003332_pt1 | contig 10385 bp, 8 predicted proteins | sample P1105metagenome_FD_94437 | JGI IMG/M metagenome (GOLD analysis project Ga0129307, IMG submission 94437) | Capybara group fecal microbial communities from Wisconsin, USA - P1105 metagenome | ecosystem: Host-associated > Mammals > Digestive system > Large intestine > Fecal | place: USA: Wisconsin... | reverse complement strand
GCAGGGGGTGAATGAGGGGGACAGCGTCCCCCTGACGAAGTAGTAAAGCAAGAGTAGCGATGCTTTACGGATGGTTTACAAGAATTATGAATCGCCCCAAAAAAGTAAATGCTGTTGCCCTGATGAATAGCATTGCCGTCTTGTAATTATAATGAAATTATGGTATAATGAATGATGATCTTTTGGAAGGGACGGTGAAAATTTGGATAAACTTGCGCTCAGGGCTTTTGCGGTAAGGATCAGGTCCATGCTGGGATCTGAGGATAGTTCCTTTGCATGGTTCAGCAGACTGCTTGCTCTGCGGTATATGGCGGCAAACGGGATGGCCGGAACAGAGCTTTTCAATACGGTTTACGCATCGGATGCCGAAGCTGCGGAAAAAGCTTACGATGATTTCGCCGTTCTCGGAGAATTTTTCCCTGATATATTCGGAACTGACATAAGCGGGGATATCGTTCCCGTGAATATTGCGGAGATCATAGCGCTTTTCGGAAGCGGCCTTCACGACAATGTGCTGTATAAAAATGTGCAGATCATCGGCTGGCTGTATCAGTTCTATAATTCCGAGGAAAAGCACAGGGGCAGCGGTACGCTGAAACGCAGCGGAAGGATAACTCCCGAAAGGATACCATCTGCCACACAGATATTCACTCCCGACTGGATAGTGAAATATATGGTTGAGAATACTCTTGGCAGGCTGTGGACGGAAACTCACAGCCGATGCGGAAACTGGGAATATCTGGCGGAATGCGCTGAGAGAGGCGATATTGCAAGAAATCCGGAAGGTATAACCTTTATTGATCCATGTATGGGCTGCGGAAATATTCTCGTCTACGCTTTTGATGTTTTCATGGATATTTACCGAAGCTGCGGATACGATGACGATAAAGCGGCTGAACTGATAATCAGGAATAATCTCTACGGCCTTGACATTGACCGCCCTGCGTATACTCTTGCAGTGTTCTCGCTTCTCATGAAAGCTGCTGAGTACAGTCCTTCCATCCTGAGCAAGGGCATAGTGCCGAATCTGGCTGAATTCCGTTCAGCAGCGGATAAGATGCATGAAAGCGATGATGATGAACTGAAGAACTGTCACATTTATGGTTCACTCATACAAAAAAGCAGGCGCAAAGAAAAGCTGTGGGATATACTTACACGGCAGTATGATGTAGTTGTGACGAATCCGCCTTATATGTCGGTAAGTGCCATGGAGCCGAATCTGCTTGCGTACATCCGTACAAATTACAGCGACTACAGCGCCGATCTGTTCTCGGCATTCCTTTACAGATGCGGATCGTTCATCAAAAACGGCGGATATTCGGGATTCCTTACGCCTTATGTATGGATGTTCATACAGAGCTACGAAAAGCTGAGAAGGCACATTTTCTGCACTCATACAATTGAAACTCTTGTACAGTTCGAGTATTCTTCATTCAGGGACGCAACAGTCCCCGTTTGTATGTTCACTATGAAAAAAGACGGTCTGCGAAGAAGCGGTATCTACATAAGACTCTCCGATTTCAAGGGGGATATGGATGTGCAGAGGGAAAAGACCATGGCTGCGCTTGATGACCGGAACTGCGGATATGTTTATGAGGCGGACAGCAGTATATTCGAGATGATACCCGATGCGCCCGTGGCTTACTGGGTAAGTCCTCATACAGCAGGGCTTTACAAGGATCATCCTCCGCTTGCAAGCTATGTTTCACCGAGAAAAGGCTGTTCCACATCCGACAACGACAGATTTCTCAGGCGATGGTTTGAGGTGGACAAGCATAAGATTAATGTGAGATGCACTGAACTGAGGCAGGAAGACACTATCGAGAAATACTGGTTCCCTTATAATAAAGGAGGGGGCTACCGCAAATGGTACGGCTTCAACTCGTATCTGATAAACTGGTACGACGACGGCGCAGAGATAAGGGATATCCCTTCCTCAGTGATCGCAAACTATAAATATTTCATGAAGCCGGGACTTACATGGTCAACTCTTACAAGCGGAAGTTTCAGCATAAGAAGTTTTGGTGAAGGATATATGTTCGATAACGGCGGATGCTGCATTTTTGACCTTGACGAGAAAAAGGACTACTTCTGTGCACTTCTCAACTCCAAGGTATTCAGCTATATTTTCGGTCAGCTGAATCCAACGCTTAATTTCCAGTCGGGTGATGTGGGGAAATTTCCTGTGATATACAGTCCCGACAGCAGGATAGACCAACTTGCAGAGGAATGCATAGCCATCTCCAGAGATGAATACGACTGCTTTGAAACAAGTTTTGATTTCCGCAGACATCCTTTGCTCTGACGGGTTGACAAACCGCCGATATAGTGGTAAAATTTTATTGGTACTTTTGTTAAAGGGGATAGGACAAATGTCTGACAGAAGAAAAACAAGCAAATCAATAAAGGCACTTACAGCCCTAAGCGTGGCGCTGATACTGCTGGATATCATCACCGCAGGCTACTTTATAATAAGAAACATGAACAAAGACAGTGAAACCGAACAGACGGAAGTGACGTCTCACGATACTGAAACAACCGAAACTTCCACCACTGCTGAAGAAACTACAGAACCCACTACAGAGGCGAAAGATGAGATCGACATTATCATCGAGGGTATGAGTCTTCATGAAAAGGTGTGTCAGATGTTCATTATAACTCCCGAGGCGCTGACTAACGATGTGGATGTTACGGCGGCTTCAATGGCAACCGAGAAAAGTCTTGCGGAAAATCCGGTGGGAGGGCTTATCTATTTCGAGAAGAATCTGCTCTCACAGACACAGATAACCAATGTTATAGATACTATCAAGGATTACGCCGAAGATCAGGGATGCATCCCGCTTTTCTACAGCGTTGACGAAGAAGGCGGACAGGTCGCAAGATGCGCTGATGCACTGGGCACGGCTTACGTTGAATCTGCGTATTACTACCGCTCAATGGGAACGGATGCCGCATACTCAAATGCAAGAATGATCGCAGGCGATATAAAGGGACTTGGATTTAACCTTAACTTCGCTCCTGTAGCTGATACATGGTCGAATCCGAATAATACAGTAATAGGCACAAGAGCCTACAGCGACGATTTCAAGGAAACAGCCAGACTTGTCTCCGCAGCGGTAAAGGGATTCAGTGACGGCGGAGTTTACTGTACTGTTAAGCATTTCCCGGGACACGGCGACACCGCTGAGGATTCACACTACAGTTCAGCTGTTTCCTACAAAACAGCTGAAGAGCTGAGAGCAAATGAGTATCTCGCATTCAAAGACGGTATCGAAGCCGGAGCTGACATGGTAATGGTCGGACATATCATAGTCCCTGAAATAGACGAGCTTCCTGCTACGCTGTCCGAAAAAATGATACAGGGTGAGCTGAGAGGACATCTGGGATATGACGGAGTTATCATTACGGATTCACTTGGAATGGGAGCTATCACAAACAGTTATAGCAGCGCAGATGCAGCAGTCATGGCGGTACAGGCCGGAAATGACATACTGCTCACTCCCGATAATTTCCTTGAAGCCGTAAATGGCATAGAGGAGGCTGTCAACAGCGGAAAACTCACAGAAGAACGTATCAACGAAAGCGTCAGAAGAATACTTACTTTAAAAAAGGAAACAATGAATATCGGATAAAATATCACATCCCGAAACGGTCTGCATGATTGTTTCGGGATTTTTTATTATCATCTTGTATTAATATTTGCTTAATAATAGGTGTGTTCTGATTATAGATTTTACTTATAATCTACTATCGCTTTTACGTATTGGACATTTACCTATAGGTATGGTATGATATACACATAGAAAAACACAGGGAGTGAAAGAAACATGAAAAGAAACATCGTTTACTCAGCACGAATGCGATGTTGCAGCTTGGCTTGACAGATCGTGATTAATTAATAGTATTTTTGATTATTGAAAGGTGATAAATATGAATAACAAGGTAAAACTCATTTCTGCTCTTACAGCAATTTCTCTTCTCACAGGCTGCGGAGCACTTAATTCTTCAAGCTCAACATCAGAAACAGGTTCCTCAGTTGCTGATAATACAACTGTTGCTTCATCAGAGGAAAACACAAAGGACTGCTGCGAGGACAGCAAAAAGGATTGCTGCACATCTGACACTGATGTACCTGACTGCTGCGAAGGCGGAGATATAACATCCTCAGAGATAGGAACTCCGGAAAAGACCGACATCAACATCGGTCACCTCAACTCTACAGCTCATCTTCTTGCATTCGTTGCAAAGGAGGAAGGCTACTTCGAGGAGGAAGGTCTTAACGTTGAACTGACACAGTTTGCAAGTGCTGCTGAACTGGTGAACGGTCTTGAATCCGATAAGCTTGATGTGGCATTCATTGGTTCGGTACCTACACTTACATTCCAGAGTCAGGGACATGATATCTCAATATTCGGCGGCGCAATGACAAACGGACACGGATATGTTATCAAGTCGGAATTTGCCGATAAGGACGAACTGGGCGTTGAGATCCTCAAGGGCAGAAATGTTGCTTCGGTAAAGAACAGCGTACAGGATGCCGAGCTTCAGATACTTCTGAAAAACGCTAACATCGAAATAGGCGAGGGCGATGACAAGGTAAACATTGTCTACTTCGACAGCCAGAAGGATGCATATGCAGCACTTACAAACGCAACTATCGACGCAGCTTCCGTTTATTCACCATACGCTTCACTTGCAAAGTCTCAGGGCTACAAGGTGGTTTACTACTGCGCTCATGAAGAGGCACTTGAGAATCAGCCGTGCTGCCGTCAGGTCGCAAAGACAGATTCTCTCAGCAAGTACCCCAACACATATGCAGCTATCGAGAGAGCATTCATCAAGGCTTACCACTTCTCTCAGACTGACCACGACAAGACTATAGAAGATGTAAAGAAATACATCGACATCGAGAAAGATCTTATCAATATCGAGCTTTACGACGGATTCGGATTCTCAGTTCCCGATCCTGACAAGCAAGGAACTGTTGCTCTCAAGGATGCTATAGTTGAACTCGGATATACAGAAGACTACGACATAGAGCCTCTGTACAATACAGATATTTACAAGAAAGCACTTGAAAGTATCTTAGCTGAGGACTCTGACGATATTTATAAGGAATTAGAGGCGCATTTCAATGAGTACGAATAAAATAGAAATAAAGAATCTCACCGTTAACTATACCGAAAACAAAAAGAGCTTCAATGCGCTGCATGATGTATCTTTCGGCGTAGGAAAAGGTGAATTCGTAAGCGTTATCGGTGCAAGCGGCTGCGGAAAGTCCACGCTTCTCAGTGTACTTGAAGGACTGTACACTCCCGCAGGCGGAAGAGTGGAGATCGACGGAAAAGAGCTTCACGGCACAGGCACAGAAAGGGGAGTAGTGTTCCAGCACTACTCGCTCTTCCCGTGGATGACCACAAGAAACAATATAGCTTTCGGCATCAAGCAGGCAAGACGTGATATCAAGAAGACTGAGCGTCTGAAGATAGCTGATGAATTTCTTCACAAAGTAGGACTTGACGGCTTCGGCAGCAAGTACCCCTCACAGCTTTCGGGAGGAATGCAGCAGCGTGCAGCTATTGCAAGAGCACTTGCAATGAATACTGAGATACTTCTGATGGATGAGCCGTTCAGCGCTATTGACGCTAAGAACCGTGTCATATTGCAGGATCTTCTCCTTGATCTTTGGGAAGGCGACGGATTGGATCAGCGCAAGACAGTTGTATTTGTAACACATGATATTGACGAAGCAATACTTCTTTCAGATAAGATAGTAGTTCTTACCGCACATCCGGGAACCGTACACGAGGTTGTACAGGTGCCTTTTGAGCGTCCACGCAGACGTGAGGATCTTGTGAAAACTGATGAATACGGCAAGTTCAGAAACAAGCTGCTTTCTCTTCTCTATAATGATATTGCTGAGCGTATCGGCGGAGAAGAGGTGGTATTATGACATGGAAGAAGCGTTTTCTGAGAATAACACATCTTCTTTTCGTGATACTTGTACTCATACAGTTCCTGCCCGATAAATCAACAAAGGAAGTGTTCACAGGTTCACTTATGGTATTTGCAATAGCGGCAGAAGCGGTAGTTATAATATCTTCATTCTTCATCAAGAAAGAGGAAGGATTGTCTCTTCTGCTTGATATAGCCGGATTCATATATGTTTTTCTCATAATATGGACCCTCGCAACTGCCAAATTCAACATACTCAACGATATGCTTTTCCCGGCCCCCGGAAAGGTGATACATCAGTTTGCAGAAGACAAGGGTAAGATACTCATTAATATAAAAAGCTCCGTGGGCATAGTATTGCAGGGATTCCTCCTTGCCATAATCGTAGCTATACCTCTCGGACTTTTCATCGGATGGAATGCAAGACTTGGAAATGCGGCATCGTACATTACAAAGTTTTTCAGCTCGATACCGCCTATAGTGTACATCCCTTACGGAATCGCACTGCTCCCCACATTCCGTTCAGTATCAGTATTCGTAATATTCCTGGCAACGTTCTGGCCTGTATTTGCAGGAACCATGAGCGGTGTACTGGGAGTTGACAAGAAGGTCATAGATTCGGCAAAGGTATTGAATGTCAGCAAGCCGGAAATGCTTTTCTCGGTAATACTTCCTGCTTCATTGCAGCAGATATTCTTAGGATGCAATCAGGGCCTGGGCGTATCATTCATACTTCTTACCTCAGCCGAGATGATTGGTGCAAGGGATGGAATGGGTTACTACGTGAAGTACTACTCCGACTTCGGAGATTATACACGCACCATCACAGGCCTTCTTGTTATCGGATTTGTGGTAATAGCAGTTACATTCCTTTTCAATAAGCTTCAGGGCTATCTCCTCAGATGGAAGCGCTGATGCAAAGGTAAAGCCATAGTTTTCTGATTCTTATATCAGAAGTACTATGGCATTTTTTATTGAACAGTATGAATTTACAAAAAATGCTGTTGAAAGAGAAATAATATGTGATGATCGTTGAATATAGATTTTACCTATTGACAAAGTAAGAATTAAGTGATATAATACATATAGTTCCGATAGGAATACAGAGTTTATCGAAAGGAGAGCAAAAACATGAGAGCTGTTAATATGATTATGTGCTGTTGTTGCTGTAATAACAATATGAATATGATCCATTATCCTCATGCTTATGCTCAGCGATGTTGCACTTTCTGAACGTTTACAGCATAATATATCGGACGCTGTGCGTCTGTATCTGCGTGGGATGTGGAATTACGTCCCACGCTTTATTTTTTGGAGGTTAATATGGTAAACGAAAGAGAAAGCATCACTGCAAAGCTTTGTGCATTTGCAAGAGCATGGCATTCAAATATATCCCGTGAGAAGATCTACGACGATCATCTTGCCTACGATATGATGGGCAAGGATGAATACAACGAAATGTACGACATGGTAAGACGTGGATTCAAAGAAATCGGCGATCCGTTTTCAAGAGAGGATACGGAACAGATAATAAACGAATATATCGCTCCCATTCCGCTGTCAAGAATACATTTTTCCGAGAGCAGACTTCTGAAGCTTGCTGCTCAGGAGGAGAAAATACAGTATGTTATATGCGGAGCAGGTTCAGATACGTTTTCATTCAGGAATACCGATCCGAATATAGAGGTATTTGAGATAGACCATCCCGATACACAGAGGTACAAACTGGAGAAGATAAAGGAACTTGAATGGGTGATACCGCAGAATGTGCATTTCGTATCCGTGGATTTTGAAAAGGAGCGAATGTGCGACAAGCTTATAAGTTCGGGATTTGATCCATCGGTAAAGACATTTTTCAGCATTCTCGGAGTGTCCTATTATCTTACACTTGATGTATTCACGGATACACTTTCACAGATAGCTGATATCTCCGCAATAGGAAGTGTCCTTGCATTTGATTACCCTATGAAAAGCGGAGAATTCCCACAGAGAGTTTACAGACTTGAAGAAATAACCAGAGCGCTGGGAGAAGTAATGAGAGGCGGATTTGACTACGGCGAAGTATCAAGAGCGCTTTACCGTCTCGGCTTCCAGATAGATACGTATATGTCCCCTGAAAAAGTTCAGAAAGAATACTTCAGCGGACGCAAAGACAATATGAGAGCATTTGAAAACGTAAGCCTGATCTCAGCAACTTACACATCGGGCTACAACTATGAATAAGGAGTAATTATCATGAGCAATTATAAAAATACAGAAACATCACTTATCCACGGAGGCATCTCCATCGACGAAAGAACAGGAGCAGTGAATATACCTATATATCAGACATCCACCTACAAGCAGGACGGTCTTGGAAAGATGAGAGGATATGAGTATTCACGCACAGGCAATCCTACCCGTGAAGCCCTTGAATCCCTTATCGCTGAGCTGGAAGGCGGTGTTGCAGGATTTGCATTTGCTTCGGGAATGGCTGCACTTACTGCTGTACTCAGTCTGCTTCACAGCGGCGACAGAGTGCTTATCTCAAGCAATGTTTACGGCGGAACATTCAGACTTCTCGACAAGGTCTTTGATCATTTCGGCATAACATACACCATTGCAGATACCACAGACCTTGCTGTATTCGAGTCACAGATTACCGATGACGTAAGGGCAGTAGTGATTGAAAGCCCGGCAAATCCACTTATGACAGTGACCGATATCAGAGCAGTCGCAGAGGTATCACACAAGCATGATCTGCTTGTCATCGTTGATAATACATTCATGACACCATATCTTCAGAAGCCCCTTGAACTTGGTGCAGACATAGTTGTACACAGCGCTACGAAATATCTTGGAGGACACAGCGACGTTGTATCCGGTCTTGCTGTAGTAAGTACAAAGGAACTTGCAGAAAAGATAGCATTCATTCAGAATTCTTCAGGCGGAGTGCTTGGTCCGTTTGATTCATTCCTTCTCATCCGTGGCATCAAGACCCTTGCAGTAAGAATGGACAGACACGTTGAGAATGCTGAAAAGGCAGCGAAGTTCCTTTCAGAACACAAGGCTGTCAGGAACGTTTACTATCCCGGACTTGAAAGCAGTCAGGGCTATGAGATAAACAAGGCGCAGGCTAAAAACGGCGGAGCGATGATATCATTTGAGCTTCATGAGAATTATGATATAAACGTATTCTTTGAAAGCTTACAGCTTGTATCGCTGGCAGAAAGTCTTGGCGGTGTGGAGTCACTGGTGTGCCATCCCGCAACAATGACTCATGCATCCATCCCGGCTGACATTCGCAAAAAAGTCGGCATCACAGACGGCCTTATCCGTCTTTCAATAGGCATAGAAAATATAGACGATATACTTTCGGACCTTTCACAGGCTATCGACAAATCAGAGAGAAAGTGAGCGATAATTATGAATTATTATGAATCAATGCAGGCGCTTATCGGCAATACACCGCTGGTAAGACTCGGAAATACAGTCAGAGAAGAAGGCGTGAACGTCTTTGCAAAGCTGGAATTATACAATCCCTCGGGAAGTGTCAAGGACCGCACAGGCCTTTACATGATAAATGATGCGGAACAGCGTGGACTGCTGAAACAGGGCGGCACTATCGTTGAGGCAACGGCAGGCAATACAGGTCTGGGAATCGCTTTTGCAGCGCTGAACAGAGGCTACCGTATCATATTTGTAGTTCCCACAAAATTTTCGGCGGAGAAGCAGTCACTTCTCCGTGCACTGGGTGCGGAAGTTATCAACACTCCCCGTGAACTCGGAATGCTTGGTGCAGTTGCAAAAGCAGAGGAACTGAAAGCACAGATACCTGATTCCATTTCTCTTGAGCAGTTCAAGAATCAGAGCAATCCGCTGGCACATTATGAGACTACGGGAAAAGAGATATACGAAGCCCTTGACGGAAAGATAGACTATGTAGTCGCAGGTGCGGGAAGCGGCGGTACATACACAGGAATACTCCGCTACATCAAGGAAAGAGTCCCGTCTGCAAAGGGTGTTCTTGCGGATCCTGTAGGCTCAACTATGGGAGGCGGCGAACACAGCGACTACAACATCGAAGGCATCGGCAACGATTTTATTGCCGAAACTATGGATATGTCTCTGGTAGATCAGGTCATAAAGGTAAATGATACGGAAGCATTTGAGACTGCCCGTCTTCTTGCTGCTAAGGAGGGCGTTATCGCAGGTTCGTCATCCGGTGCTGCAATGGCGGCTGTGCTGAAGCTGATTAAGAGCGGTGCAAAGGGAAATATAGTTACTGTATTCCCCGACAGAGGAGACAGATATTTCAGCACAGGATTATTGTTGGTTTGTCAATGATATGAGACAAATTAAATCAAAAAACTTGACCTGAATTAAAGAAAGCCTTGATGTAATCAGAAGGCGACTTCCAATTAAGCGGACGCATAGGGAAATTATTGTAT
>Ga0129307_1003330_pt1 | contig 10388 bp, 10 predicted proteins | sample P1105metagenome_FD_94437 | JGI IMG/M metagenome (GOLD analysis project Ga0129307, IMG submission 94437) | Capybara group fecal microbial communities from Wisconsin, USA - P1105 metagenome | ecosystem: Host-associated > Mammals > Digestive system > Large intestine > Fecal | place: USA: Wisconsin... | reverse complement strand
TGCAAAATGGGTTTCAATCATTATTTTTTCCTGTTCTAAACTGTCGATATATTCTTGAACTTTATTGTCGCTAGCCATTTTAATCACTTATTTTTAATTATATGTCTATAAAATATAAATAGTTTCATGAATATAGATTATATATTATAAAATGGGGCATGAGAATGATAAAAGTTGAAAATGTAAGTAAGGATTATGAATTGGATGATGGAACTAAAGTCAAGGCGCTTAAGGATGTCAGTTTTGAAGTCAAGGAAGGCGAGATTCTTGGAATCATGGGAAAAAGCGGTTCCGGAAAAACAACACTCTTAAGGGCTTTAAGAGGAGTTGAGCATATCGATGCTGGAAGCATTACCGTTGGAGAGGTAAGCATCAACGAAAAATCTTCTCAATACTATTACAATAATCTTAAAAAGGAAACTGCAATTCATCTTCAAAGATCTTTCGGTTTATGGCCGGATACAGTGCGTGAAAACGTATTGAGAAAACTGTATGCAAGGGAATACTTTGATGAGGGAGATACTAATTTTGAAGTTGCTGAAAGTGAATTCGGTGATGAAGCCGATGAGCTTCTTGAACTGGTTTCACTTACTCATAAAAAGGATCACTATGCTTCCGTGCTTAGTGGAGGCGAAAAGCAAAGACTCATCATGGCCCGTCAACTTGCCAAACGACCTAAAGCATTGCTTTTGGATGAACCTGCAACTATGGCATGCCCTAAAACCAAGCAGGAAATATTGGATGCAGTTAAAAAAATCAACAATGAATTAAACATTACCGTTGTCCTGGTTTCCCATTTGCCTGATGTCCAGAAGTATCTGGCAGATAGGGTTATTTTACTTGAAGACGGTGAAATTTCCGATGAAGGAACTCCTGAAGAGATTTGCGATAAATTCATGGCCGATATGGAACCTGTCGTGGACATTGAAAACATCTCTACAGATGAGGATGTCATTGATGCCCGCGATATCAAAAAGAGATTCTATTTGCTGACAGGCGGTGAAGTCCTTCAGATGGAAGATATCAATTTCAAAGTTCAAAAAGAAAACATCTTAAGCATCATAGGTCCAAGCGGAGCTGGAAAAACAGTCCTTTTAAGGATGCTGGGAGGACTTGACTATCCCGATGAGGGAGATGTGTTATATTATGTCGATGGAGAATGGAGAGACATTGAGATTCCAGGCATGAGCCGTATGAAGATACGTTCCAAATTGGGTTTCATGCATCAGGAATTTGCGCTCACCCATTATGCAACAGTATTGAGCCAGCTGGCTACAAGATTGGGATATAAGAATGAAAACATCGTGAAGGATGCGCAGGAAAGAGCCAGGAAAATCGGAATCGGCGAAGAGCTTCTGGATTCATTTTATCTCTTAACAGACTTGCCGGAATCTGAAGCGAAAAATCGTCTGGAACAGATAGGACTTGATGCGGAAATATTAAATGACCTGTTCCCGAAATTTCCTGAAACCGCAACCAAGGAAGCTGTGGCTGACATTTTCGAAAGCCTTGATTTGGATTTGGACATACTGCATAGAAAGTCATATGAACTGTCAGGAGGTCAAAAGGTACGTGTAATGCTTGCGTTGATTTTGGTTTCAAGACCTAAATTTTTGCTCTTGGATGAGCCGTTCGGTGATCTGGACCCTGTTACCTTAAGGGATGTTACAAATTCACTTAAAAAGATTTCCAAGGAATATGGAATCACCGTTGTAATGATTTCCCATAACACTGATTTTATCAAGGAATTGAGCAATAGGGCAATTTTCATGGATGATGGAAAGATAGTCGATGACAGCGAAGACATTGATGAGATTGTTGACAATTTCATTGATTTCTGCCATGCGGATTACTTGAAAGGGGATTGCTAGATGTTTGATGTCATTTGCGTTCCGGTTGACGGATCTGAATACGGATATGAGGCGGCGGAGATTGCCATTGAAATAGCTCAAAAGTTTTCATCCAAAATTGCCGCAGTCCATGTTTTGGAAGAATTCTCATTGAACAGCTATGATTCCGAAGAGGATTCAGGGGATGCGATTTTGGCAAAAATCACTAAAAAAGCCGATGAGGCAGGAGTTGAAGTTATAGAGCATCTGCTTACTGCAGACCCATTAAGGGACATGAAATTCATCGTTGACCAGACCCGTGCCGATTTGGTTGTCATACATGCGCATGGGGCGAACAACAACCGGTTCGTATCATTCGATGAAAATGATGTTTCTGATACTCAAATAGGCTCAGTCTCCGAAAGACTCTTGAGAAATTCTGATGTTCCAGTGTTACTGATTAAATAAGTAATTTAATTTATTTTATTTTCTTTTTTTATACATTTTATAGCTATTTTTAACTAAACTTTTAAATATAATAAGAAACTTAGTATTTATAACTTAAACTATTTAATTTAAGGAGATATTTTATGATTGTAAAAGATTGGTGCTCATTCTGTGGTGAATGTGCAGGAGTTTGTCCAAGAAATTTGATACAAGTAAGAGAGTACGCTTTGGTATTTAATGATGATGATTGTAAGGATTGTGACACATGCATTAAGGCATGTCCAATCGATGCTTTAGAAAAAGAGGATTGATTTTATGATTGAAACTGATGTAATAGTAGTAGGTTCTGGACCTGCAGGTTCTTCTGCAGCTAAACATGCCGCATTAGGTGGCGCAAAAGTTATTTTGATGGATAAGAAATCTGAAATTGGTTCTCCAAAAAGATGCGCTGAAGGGGTTTCAATTCAGGGACTTGAAAAATTGGGAATCGAACCTTCCCCTCGCTGGATTACCAAAAAGATTGAAGGAGTAAGGATTCAGACACCAGACGGAACCGATATCTGGCTAACCGAAGACCAAGTGAAAATACCTGAAGCGGGTTACATTCTTGAAAGGAAAGTGTTTGATAAGCACATGGCAATGGATGCTGCAAGAGCAGGTGCCGAAATCAGGATAAAAACTTTAGTAACAGGAATTGAAAAAATTGATAAGGGATACATTGTTAAAACAGAATCAATGGGAAAAGAAGAAGTTTTCAAATGTAAAATCTTAATCGCTGCTGATGGTCCTGAAGGACACATTGCAAGATGGGCTGGATTAAGGCCAGCTGCAAAAGCAAAAGAAATGGAATCTGGTGTTCAATACGAAATGTGCAATGTTGAATTTGAAAAGCCGGGAGTAATCGAATTTTACTTAGGTTCCTGTGCTCCTGGAGGATACGTATGGATTTTCCCTAAAGGGGATGACATTGCAAATGTAGGTTTGGCAGTCCTTCCTCACAAGGCAGAAAAGACAGCCAAGGAATATTTGGATGACTTTGTAGCTAACAGCCCTTACTTGAAGAATGCTCAGGCTGTTGAGTTGAATGTCGGAGGAGACCCTGTTGGAGGAATGACCAAAAAGCTTTATGCTGATAATATCATGGTTGTTGGAGATGCTGCAGGTCAGGTAAACCCATTGACCGGTGGAGGAATCATTTCTGGAATGACTGGTGGAATGTGTGCCGGTCAAGTGGCAGCACAGGCCATTAAGGAAGACTGCTCCAAAAAATTCTTGAAGTTATATGACAAGATGGCACATGAAGAGCTGGACCATGAAATTAAAAGATATAAGAAAGTACAGGAATACTTGCTCACATTGTCCGATGATGAGCTGGATGAATTGGGCCATGCATTCGAAGGAGAAAGCTTTGATAAAATTTCAACCACTGAAATCGTTAAAAAATTAATAAAAATATCTCCAAAAGCTTTCCTCAAATTAGGTAAGTTCATTTAGGTGTTTTCAATGATTTTGGTTACTGGTGGAGCAGGATATATCGGAGCCCATACCAATAAGGCTCTCCATAATGCAGGTTACGATACCGTTGTTGTAGATAACCTTTGCAAGGGTTATGAGAATTTCGTCAAATGGGGGGAATTTGAAAACTATGACTTCGGCAGCGCTGACATTAGGGAGGTTTTTGAAAAGTATGACATCGATGGAGTGATACACTTCGCTGCATTTTCATCCGTAGCTGAATCCGTTGAACTTCCTCAAAAATACTTCAAGAATAACTATAAAAACACATTGAATCTCCTAAAGGTTATGAGAGAATTTGGTGTGGATAAATTTATTCTTTCTTCAACTGCTGCAGTTTATGGAAACCCTGAAAAGATTCCAATCACTGAAGATACTGACTTAAAACCAATCAACCCTTACGGACACTCCAAATTCATCACCGAAAAGGCTTTACAAAGGGAAGCCGAAAAAGGTGATTTCAATTATGTATCTTTGAGATATTTCAATGCGGCAGGCTGTGATTTTGATGGTGAGATAGGGGAATTGCATGACCCTGAAACTCACTTGATACCTTTAGTTTTAGATGCGGCCATCGGAAAAAGGGACAGCATTTCTATTTTTGGTGATGATTACGACACTCCCGATGGGACATGCATTCGCGATTACATTCATGTAAACGACCTTGCGGATGCGCATATCAAGGCATATGAATATCTATGCAAAGAAAAAGAATCAAACATATTCAATTTGGGAAACGGTGAAGGATATTCCGTTCGTGAAGTCATTGACATGTGCAAGAAGGTCACTAAGCGTGATTTTGAAGTAAAAATAGATAAGCGTCGTGAAGGCGATCCTGCAATACTGATAGCTGATTCAACTAAAATTAAAGATGAATTGGGTTGGACTCCACAATATGATCTGGAGCAGATTGTAGAATCTGCCTGGAATTGGCATGAAAAAATAAATGTAATTTAGGTAATTTTCATGGAAAATGAAAACCACGAATCAAAAATCGATGTAAGAATAATAGTTTCAGGATTGGATATTGCACAGCTGGTGTCAAAGGCAGTAAACAACATCCAACTTGAGAATGATTATAATATAATTGTTTCATCCATCATTCCGACTGTAGAATTGAGCATTGTTAAGAAAGTTGCCAGCGGTGCGGACATTTTGCTGATTGGCGGATATGGGCATGATGAAACATATAACATTCTGTTTAATGAACTGAAAACTGATTTTAATAATATTGGATTGTTTGATTATAACAACATCGTCATTGAAGATGAATCAATCGATTTTCAACTGGCCGAAAAGGAGATTCTAAATTCAATAATAAAGTCAACACTGTCCTATTCTTTGAATTTGATTAATATCCATGCATTGGAAAACAAGCTCATGAAGGTAACTCATAACTACAATAACTTACTGGATGATTATAATCAGCTAATAAAAGAAAATGAAGTTTTATCTCAGGAAAACAAGGAATTGATGGAAGATATAGATGAGATAAAATCAGATTTTTCTGCTTTTAAATTGCGTTATGAGGACATTTACTCTAAAGACATCCTGGAAGTCTTCAATCTTGAAGAACTCTGGCAGGATACATTTAGGCAGGACTTGAATGACGGCGAAAGAATTGTCATAGCCACAAACAGGTTTAAGCCAGACAACATCATCGTTGGCCAAAATCATATTGCTGCACAATCAAAAGAAAAGGCCATTGAATGGTTGAACATTGTCAGAACCGCATTGATATTTGTGGATGATAATTCTGATGATTTAAAGAAGGATTTGGATGATGCTGCACCTGAAAAAAAAGTTCCGGAAGTTCGAGAGGAATATGACATTCCAAATGCTTTTGAGAATTTCTGGGATTGATGATGCTAAACATTATTATTTTATAGTAGTTTAGCCATAATTATAATTATACTATTTATTGGGAGTTTGCTTATGCAAGGAGATATAGAAGACAAGTGCGGTATAGTTGGAATTCACTCTATTGATGAATCTAAAAATGTTGCATCCTTTGTTTATTATTGTTTATATGCTTTACAACATAGGGGCCAGGAATCAGCAGGAATAGCTACTTTTAATCCAGAAAAAGGTTTGAATCATTACTGTGGTATGGGTTTAATAACCGATGTATTTAGGGATTATGATATCCATAGCTTAACAGGAAACAGAGCAATCGGCCATGTAAGATATTCAACAACTGGTCAATCAAAACTGGAAAATTCACAGCCTTTTGTAACTGATTTCGGTGATGGATTTATTGCAATGGCCCATAATGGTGATATCGTTAATTCTCAAGAGTTAAAAAATGAACTCATCGATGAAGGTTTTTATTTCAAATCCGATTGTGATTCTGAAGTGATATGTTACCTTCTTAAAAAAGAGCATTACGATAACGATAAGGACGTTTTAGCAGCCATTGAAGCAGTATGCAAAAAGCTTGTGGGGTCATATGCATTGACAATTCTGGTCGATGGAGAATTGTATGCAGTAAGGGATCCTATGGGAATCAAGCCTCTTGCCATTGCAAAAAAAGACGATGAATATATTTTGGCTTCTGAAACCGTAGCCTTTGATGTAATCAATGCTGAATACATTAGAGATGTTGTGCCTGGAGAGGTAGTTTACTTTAAAAACGATGAAATCAACTCACACATGTTGGAAAGCGCAGGAAAATGCAAGCTTTCACACTGCATGTTTGAATACGTGTACTTTGCAAGACCCGACAGTACCATTGACGGCATCAATGTTTATGAGACTAGGATGAATATCGGCCGTCAATTGCATGAATTGTATCCAATTGATGCTGATTTGGTAATTCCAGTTCCCGATTCATCAATCCCTGCAGCTGTCGGTTATTCAAGAGCTTCCGGAATTCCATATGGTGAAGGATTAATCAAAAACAGATATGTCGGAAGAACATTCATCATGCCGACCCAGGAAGAGAGGGAACTTGCGGTAAGAGTCAAGTTGAACCCTATAAAAGATGCAATTAAAGGCAAAAAGATTGTATTAATCGATGACAGTATTGTAAGGGGAACCACTTCCAAACAGCTGCTTGACCTAGTAAAGGAAGCGGGGCCTGCTGAGATTCACTTTTTAGTAGGCTGCCCTCCTGTTGTTGCACCATGTTTCTATGGAGTGGCTATGGCAACCAAAAAAGAATTGATTGCAGCCAATTATTCTCCTGATGAAATCAGAAAACAGCTTGACATTGACTCTTTGGGATACATTACACTTCCTGCTTTAGTCAAAGCTATCGGAATGCCTGAAGAGAACTTATGTCTGGGATGTCTGAATGAAGAGTATCCTACAGAAATTCCTGAAGGTCTTGAAGCTGAAACCTACTACAAACCTTAGATATTTATGGTAGAACTATTAGCTCCTGCAGGAAATTTCATTTCACTGCGTGCAGTTTTGGAAAACGGTGCAGATGCAGTCTATTTTGGCCTTGATGACTATAACATGAGGGCCAATGCAAAAAACTTTTTACTGGATGACTTATCTGAAGTCTCCAAGATTGCCAACGAATATGGGGCTAAAACCTATTTATGCACAAATGTAATCCTAAACGAAAGGTTGGCCGGTGAGCTTGAAAGCAATCTGGAGAGGATTTCCGCATCTGAAATTGATGGGCTAATTTTATCGGACATCGGATTGATTGATAAAACCGTTGCACATGGGCTTGAAGCCCACATCAGCGTTCAGGAAAACGTTACTAATTCTTATACTCTTAAGACCCTGAAGAAACTGGGTGCAAAAAGGGCAATTCTTTCCCGCGAACTTTCACTGGCAGAAATCACTGAAATCACTGAAAAATCCCCGATTGAAACGGAGATATTCATTCATGGAGCGATATGCATGGCGATTTCAGGGCGCTGCTTTTTAAGCTATGGGCTTTACGGCCGAAGCGCCAATTGTGGGGACTGCCTGCAGCCCTGCCGCAAGAACTGGACATTGACATACGAAGAGGGGGATGACAATGTCATCAATTTCTCGGATGTTGAGGATGAGACATTCCTAATCACAGGAAGTGATGATGCAAGCTATAGGACAAACTTCTTTTCTCCAAAGGATTTGTGCATGATAGAGCACATTCCAGAACTCATCAAAAGCGGTGTCGCATCCTTTAAGATAGAGGGAAGGGCACGAAGTCCGGATTATGGAGCTATGGTGACCGGCGTCTACAGGCAGGCAATTGACGATTATGAGAATGATCCTTTGAATTATGAGGTTAAAAGTGAATGGATGGATGAGCTTTCAAGCGTATTCAACCGTGGATTTGACACTAACTTTTATTTTTCAACTCCATTTGAGAAAAGCGAAGACAATCAATCCAAATACATAAAAAAAGACATAGGTCAGGTTGTAAACTACTACAATAAGGTAAAGGCCGCTGAAATAAGGATATGGGATGATCTGGCTTTGGGTGACAGGATAATGATTCAGGGCCAGACCACAGGATCAATTACCCACACAATCGATTCGATGCAGATTGGAGGTGAAAGCGTCAGCGAGGTTTCCAAAGGTTGCAATGTGGCGATAGCCATTGATGAGAAAGTAAGACAAAACGATTTCGTCTATAAGCTGGTTGAGAGGAATAATGATGATTAAGAAGATAGCCATTTACGGAAAGGGTGGAATAGGAAAAAGCACAACAGTGGCTAACCTGTCTGCCGTATGGGCAAGTGATGATTTGAACTGCCTGGTAATCGGATGCGATCCGAAGGCGGACACCACACGCACATTATATGGGAAAAGAATTCCCACTGTGGTCAACACTTTAAAGGACAATAGAGCTCCCGAAAAGGATGATTTGGTTTTCACTGGTTTTAAAGGCATTCAATGCGTTGAAAGCGGAGGCCCGGAGCCGGGTGTTGGATGTGCAGGACGTGGCGTTATTGTGGCCATGAAAAGGCTTGAAAAGCTTGATATTTTCAATGACGATTTGGATGTTGTCGTTTATGACGTGTTGGGGGACGTTGTCTGCGGAGGATTTTCAGTTCCCTTGCGTGAAAAGTATGCCGATGAGGTGCTTATCGTAACCTCTGGTGAGTACATGTCACTTTATGCGGCAAACAATATCGTTCGAGGTGTCAAAAAGCTTAAGGGAAACTTGAGTGGCATTGTATGCAACTGCAGGAATGTCGAAAGGGAAGAGGAAATAGTCAATGAATTCGCTGAAAAGATAGGAACTCATGTAGTTGGCACAATCCATAGGAGCAATTTAATTCAAGACGCTGAATTAGATGCAAAAACCGTTGTAGAAAAATACCCTGAAAGTGAAGAAGCACAAGAATACAGAGACCTTGCTTCAAGCATTATGTCTAATGAAAACGTCTCAACTCCAGAGCCTATGGATGATGAGGAATTCGAGGAATTTTTCAAATTTTATATGGATTAACATGATTTCGCTTAGAAAGATAAATGTGATTCTGATTTTTTTTTTAACTCATGCTGTGTGGAGGCATGCCCCAATAATGATGGAGGGATTTCATAGGAACTCCAACTGCAGTCTTGACATTGATTGAAAGGGATTATATATGCACTATTCAATGGATTACAAATCACCTATAGGGAATATGCTGATTGTAAGTGACAGTGAAGCTATTTGCGGTGTTTGGTTTTATGGCCAGAAGCATTTCTTATCATCAATTTCTGGAGATATTGTTGAAAATGATGATTTAGCTATTTTTAGAAAAATCAAGGACTGGCTTGACGATTACTTTAACGGCTTGAATCCTGACATTGATTTCAAGCTGAAACCCAAAGGCAGCGAATTTAGAAAGAAAGTCTGGAAGATGCTTTCAGAAATTCCGTATGGCGAAACATCAACCTATGGGGAAATCGCATCCAAGATATCGCCTGAAATGTCTGCTCAGGCGGTTGGAGGGGCCGTAGGGCATAATCCGATTTCAATCCTGATACCTTGCCACAGGGTTCTAGGTTCAAACGGAAATCTAACGGGCTATGCGGCGGGAATCGAAAAAAAGGCAGCTTTGCTGAAATTGGAAAAAAGCATAATTTGATTTAGCCAATGTATTAATATGAATATTCTAGCTATTTTTTGTTTTAATTGAATATTAGTAGAGTTATTATTCGAAAATTAGATTTGCTCCATTTCCAAAAATATTTCAGCATATCAAACAACTTTAGTAGTGAAACTTAGTTTCACAACTAGCCAATCATCAATCCACAAATCAAAAAGTTCTACTTAAACCATTAACACGCCCATGCAATTCATCAGTTATTACTATACCTTTAATTTCAAAGTTCAAACATGTAATTATGCGATTAATTAAGCAATCAAACGAATATGCAACAAAACAGTTAATAAGGAAAAATAACATCAGTTTTTGATGGGGTTATGCACATGAGCATTAACAACTAACATGGGAAATATGTGATAAAAATATGAAAATTGATAAAAAATGATAGTATAGGAATTCAATATGATAAGTTATTTATAATTAATAAGAGGATGTGACGCAAAATTTTTAATTGAATTTTGTGTTTTTGATTTTTTTATAATTTTTCTTATTTTTAGTTGTTTTTTCTGTTTATTTCGTTGTATATTCTTTTTAGGTTGTGTCCGATTGT
>Ga0129307_1003328_pt1 | contig 10390 bp, 9 predicted proteins | sample P1105metagenome_FD_94437 | JGI IMG/M metagenome (GOLD analysis project Ga0129307, IMG submission 94437) | Capybara group fecal microbial communities from Wisconsin, USA - P1105 metagenome | ecosystem: Host-associated > Mammals > Digestive system > Large intestine > Fecal | place: USA: Wisconsin... | reverse complement strand
CGAACCATCCTCAATGACGAGGATGTGGAACACCTTCTCCAGCGCAAAGACGGCACGGATGATGTTCTCGATGTTCTCCTTCTCGTTGTAGGTGGGGATGATGACGATGCTGTCGGACTTGTTCATGATGAGGGACGGTTATTTTCTCTTGCTGTTTTTCTTTGATTTCTTGGCGCTCTTTTTCTTGGAGCTGAGTGCAGCGGCGATAGCGGCGATGACAACCACGCCGATGACGATATAGACCCATGTGCCCATGCTGTCGCCCTTGATGCGGCTCCACATCTCAAGCATTTCCTTGGTGCGGTCGCCGTAGTCGTTCATGACGGCACAGCGCTCGATGACGCTGGCATCGGGGTACTGGACCTCGTTGACGAAGACGCTGTCGCAGCCCTCGCCGAAGAAGTAGCTGAGGTTGATGGGCTTGGTGATGGATTCGTCCATCTTGGCTTCCAGTATCTCGGGCGATGCAATGGCGCTGACATAGCCCACAACATCCATGTTTCGCAGGGCGTTCTCGGGCAGGCACATGTAGTTGATGAAGTAGTTGGCGGCCTTCGTGTTCTTGGCATACTTGGGGATGACCCAGCCGTCGAACCACACGTTTGAACCCTCCTTGGGTACCTGATAGCGCAGCTCGGTGCCAATCTCGGCTGCCTCTTCGATGGCAAACATGGCATCACCGCTCCAGCTTAGGTTCAGCCAGATCTTACCCTTTGTCATCATCTCCTTGCCGAAATCGACTTCCCAGCCGGAGATGTTGCCCATATTCTTGGCTGCCTTCATGGTGTCCTCGATGAGAGCAATGGCTTCGTCGCTCGTGTCGTTCATCAGCTGCTGACGCGTGACCTTGCCATTCAGGACATCCTGATAGCGGACGTAGGTGAGGATTGAGCCGGAGACGTCGTGCACGGCATCCTTGACGAGGATGTGGCCCGTGAATTTGGGGTCCCAGAGGGCAGCCCAGGTGCTGGCGTCCTCATCGGTGACATATTTGGGGTTGTAAAGCCAGCCCGTGGTGCCCCACATATAGGGGACGGCGTAGTCATAGGCCTTCTTGCCCGTTTTGTCAAAGCGCGAGAGCATCTCCTGCATGAACGGCGACACGTTGTGGGTGTAGTTAGGAGTGCTGCCGTAGTTGCGGTCGAGCGGCAGCAGAAGGTCGTTCTTGAGCATGCGGTCGATGATGTACTCTGAAGGGCATACAACGTCGAAATCCTCGTGGCCGGTCTCAATCTTTGCCAGCATGACCTCGTTGATGTCAAAGAGCTGGTAGATGATGTCAACCTCTTCGCCCGTCTGTTCGTGATACCATACCTTGAATTCTTCCAACAGGTCCTCGTCGATATAGTCGGCCCAGTTGTAGATTTTCAGCGTGTGCGCACGATCCTTGGCGTCAGCCTGAAAGGTGAAACCCAGCAGCACGGCTGCTGCGAGAGCAAAGATTCGGATGGCTTTTTTCATTTCTTTTTAATAAGGTTTTTTAAGTGGTTTGAAAAATTGGTTTGAAGTTTTTTTAGGAGCTTTAGAAACTATATGAACTATAGATACAATAAGAACTATAGATACTATAAGAACTATAGGAACATTTTTTTTCTCGGGCGGAAGCTTATTTTTTGATTTTGAGGACGGCGGCGCGCTCTTGCTCTCGCTTCGCCTGACGCTCGGCTCGCAGGTTGATGACGAGGAGCAGGGCAAGCACGACGACGAACACCAGCGTGGACAGGGCGCGAAGCTCGGGCGTCAGACCACCTTTGCGGGCATCGGAATAGATGTAGGTGGAGAGGGTTTCCAGACCGATGTTGCCCTTGGTGAAAAGGCTGACGGCGAAATCGTCGATGGAGAGCGTAAAGGAGAGGATGAAACCGCTGACGATGCCTGGCTTGATTTCAGGGATGATGACCTTGGTGAGTGCCTGGAAGGGTGTGGCGCCAAGGTCTAGGGCGGCCTCGTAGATGTTCTGGTTCATGCCCGTCAGACGTGGCATCACGCTCAACACCACGTAGGGAGTGCAGAAAGAAATGTGGGCGAGGATGACGGTCGTATAGCCCTGACTGACGCCCAGCCACACGAAGAGCAGGAACAGCGAGATGCCCGTGATGATGTCGGGGTTGATCATCGGGATGCTGTTGAGGAATGTGATGGCCTTGCGATGGCGGTTTTTCAGATTGTATATACCGATAGCGGAGAAACTGCCCAGCACCGTCGAGACAATGGCGGCAATGATGGCAATGATGAGCGTATTCTTGATGGCTGAGAGCATGCTGCCGCTGGCATCGCCCACGAAGATGTTCTTATAAAGGTTGAGCGAGAAGCCTGTCCAGTTGCCCAGCACCTTCGTCTCGGTGAACGAGAAGATGGCGATGATGATGATGGGGGTGTAGAGCACCAGCAACAGCAGCCACAGATAGCCCTTGGCAATGATTCTATCGAATTTTACTTTCATAGTGCATGTCCGTTAATCGTTTGACAAAATCATATCAGTCCAGGGGATTCGTTCTCTGCGTCGCCGCCTGTGAAGAGTGAGGTGATGCCGATGATGAGAAGCATGATCAGCGAGAGGGCTGCGCCGTAGTTCATCGTGTCGCTCTGCATGATGTAGGTCTGGATGACAGAACCGAAGAGCTGGATGTCGTTCATCGTCAGCAGTTCCGAGATGGCAAAGGTGGATATCGTCGGCAGGAACACCATCAGCACACCGCTGAGTACTCCAGGCAGGCTGAGGGGGAAGATGACCTTGGTGAACACTTTGGCGCGGCTTGCGCCGAGGTCCTGCGCTGCCTCAATGAGGCTTTTGTCGATCTTCATCATGGTGTTGTAGATGGGGTAGATCATGAAGGGCAGGAAGTCGTAGGTGAGGCCGAACATGAGTGCTCCCTGGCCGAGCGGAAGCCCTGTGATGTCGAACAGGGTGACGGTGGCCAGCGTGCGGATGAGGAAGTTCACCCACATGGGCAGGATGAACAGCATCACCGTCGTCTTCGACTTGTTGAAGTCGCTGTTGCTGAGGATGTAGGCTGCGGGGTAGCCGAACAGAATGCAAAGCAGCGTGGTGACGATGGCGATGCCTACGGAGTAGATGAACGTGTTGAGTGCCTCTTTCTGCTGGACGAACTTGACAAAGTTATCGACCGTGAAATGGCCCTGATTGTCCCTGAACGCGTAGAACACGATGAGCAGCAGGGGAAGCACCACGAAGAGCAGCAGGAAAATGAAGTAGGGGAGTGACCAGCTGCTGCGCTTGGAGAAGTAGCGTACGAACTTATTCATAGGGCCACTAACCTTTTACCTTTAGCTTGATGTCCTCGGGCTTGATGTTGATGCCGACAAGGTCGCCGTCGTCCCAGACGTCGTTGGTGTCGACGTAGAGGTATGGGCCTTCGTCTGTGGCGATGGTGAGGTGGTAGTGGTTGCCTTTGTAGATGATGAGGCGCACCTCGCCGTCGGCTGTACCGTCTTCCTGATAGTCCATGAGGTCAATCTTGTCGAATCCCACTTCGGCCACCACTTCCGTGCCGGCTTCGATGTCGGTGGGTAGAATCTGGAATTTCTCGCCCAGCATCTCGATGTGTTCGCTGTCGACGACAGTGGCCTCGATGGTGTTGCAGAGGCGCTCTTTCTTCATCACGTGGATGTCGGCAGGCTTGACGATGAGGCTGACATCTGTGCCCGGCTCGAAGCTGTTGTAGTCTTGGATCATGATTTCGTAGCCGTCGGGCGTCAGGACAATCATTTCGTAGTGTACACCTTTGAAGATGCAGCTCTGCACGATGCCGTGGAACTGTTCGGCCTGTTCGTTGCGCTGCATGATGTAGATGTCCTCTGGACGGAGCACCACGTCGACGGGCTCGTCGTCGTCGAAGCCTGTGTCAACGCAGTTGAACTCTTTGTCCATGAAGCGCACCAGACAGTCCTTGAGCATGGTGCCTTCGAGTATGTTGCTTTCGCCGATGAAGTCTGCCACGAAGCAGTTTTTCGGCTCGTTGTAGATGTCGGTGGGGGTGCCGATCTGCTGGATGACGCCTTCGTTCATCACCACGATGGTGTCGGAGAGGGTGAGTGCCTCTTCCTGGTCGTGGGTGACGTAGATGAAGGTGATGCCCAGCGTCTTGTGCATATCCTTCAGCTCGAGCTGCATGTCCTTGCGCATCTTCAGGTCGAGGGCGGCAAGGGGCTCGTCGAGGAGCAGCACCTGTGGCTTGTTGACGATGGCTCGGGCGATGGCAACACGCTGCTGCTGACCGCCTGAGAGGCTGTTCACGTCGCGTTCTTCGTAGTCGGTCATGCCGACCATCTTAAGTGCCTTGCGCACGGCGGCATCCATTTCCTTCGAGTCCATCTTGCGGAGCTTCAGGCCGAAGGCGACGTTATCATAGACATTGAGGTGTGGAAACAGGGCATAGCGCTGGAACACGGTGTTCATCGGGCGCTTGTAGGGGGGCGTTTGTGCTATGTCTTTGCCCTCAAGAAGGATTTCTCCATCGGTGGCCATGTGGAATCCGGCCAGAATGCGAAGCAGGGTTGTCTTGCCACACCCCGAGGGACCAAGGATGGTGACGAATTCTCCCTTCCGTACGTATAAGTTCACGTCGTTCAGCACTTGTTTCTCCCCGAACCACTTGGATACGTGCCTGACGTCGATGATGTGAGCCTCAGGTTCTTTTTTGTTTTCAGCCAATGCCATTTTTCTCTTTAATAATTAAGAAGGATAACATAAAAACTGTCTATGAATGTTGAATATGTCTTATTCGTCTTGTAGGCCTGTTGTCTTGCAGTCCTTTAGAAGCCGATGGCAACGCTCCAGAGGAAACGTCCGTCGGTGGGGTTGAGGCCGATGGTGGTGCTGACGGGCAGCGTGAGTTCCGTGCCCGGGAAGGGGATGTTATAGCCTGCACGGAGGCCCAGCCAGGAGAAGTGGGCGCCCTCGGCATCGTCGATGTAGGGGCTTGTCCAGGGGATGAAGCCTACGCTGGCCGTGAAGTCAATGGGGCATTCGCCGATGTTGAAGTCGTAGCTTGCCTCAGCGTAGCTGCTGTAGTAGCGTTTGTCTATGCTTGAGAAAGGCTCTTCCTCCATGTCGTCGCCGCCCAGCAGAATGGTGTTCCACGCCAGCGTGAGGGGGAAGTTTTCGCCGAAATTATATTCCAGTGAGGCGTCAAAAGCGTGTCCGGTGCCCTTGCTAAGCCCTGTGCTGAAGTAGCGTGCGTCTGAGTTGTCCATATAGTCTGTCACGGTCAGCGTCAGGCCGCCATAGCCGAGATAGGCGTAGAGGTCCCACTCCTGATAGCCGCGCTTCATCAGCGGACCGTAGATGCTCTCCTGAAAAGCGTGGATGAACCATGTGCCGACGCCCATTGAGAAGTCGCCCGACTCGAAGTTGGCGCTCAAGTCGCCACGGACGTTCAAGCCGCTCAGTTCCTGGCCACGCCAGAGATAGCTGGTGCTTGCTCCCACCTCGCTAAGGGTGAGATCGGAGGAAATAACGTCATTACCACCCTCGAAGAGACTATACTCCTGGGCGTTAACACTCGCTGAAACCATCACAAAAGCAGCTACGGCTGCAAGATAGAATTTCTTCATTTCTAACGAATTGTACTTTTTAAAATGATTAATAGATTGTCCTTTTTTGATTGGTTTGAGTTTGAATCTTTAGTGGTTTACTGTTTTCGGCTGCGAAGGTACGGACTTTTTTCAGATTTTAAGTCCTGTAAATGAAAAAAAATGAAATTATTTTTGATTACTCGCAGAAACATACCTTATTTTCTCACCAGCACTTCGGTGATGTCCGGTATGTGCGTGAGGGGGCGCCAGAGGGTGTGGACTTGGGCGGCTTCTGCTCCGTCGGAGCTGCGCAAGGAGTGGACGAATTCGGATGTCAGCGCATCGTCGGAAGGGATGGCGTAAAGGTCACAGTGGAGCGTATCGTTGAGATAAGTTTCGTGAAGCCAGTGGATGCTGATATGGCTCAGCGTGTGGTGGGGAAGGAAAACGTCGGGCATGGTAACCAAAGCGATGCTGAGGTAGCTGCGGTTGTTGACATGTCCGTTGAAGTCAACGTCGAGGCGGTTCACCTTATGGTCGTTCGATACGATGATGTCCGTGCCTTTCGGAAAGCGTTGTTTCCGATGGCTGACCGTCAGGTCGGGGACGACGGTCAGGTGGTCGGCGATAAGGGCTGTCTGTTCCAGACGTCGCGAGGGAATGTCGAGCAGACACATCTGTCCGCAGCCGTGGGCTACCTCGGCGCCTCCGTCGGCCTTGTGGATGCGGAAGTCGCAGTAGATGCGGAGGGACGTGATTTCGCTAACCCACAGCGAGACGTCGATTTCCTCTGTCCACAACGTGTCGATAGGTGTCAGCTCAGCATCGTACTCGGTGAAGACCCACATCTTCTGTTGTTTCACAAGGTCGAAGGCTGCCACGTGATGGCAGGTCATGTGGCGGGCGAAGCAGTCCTGGAAGTAAAGCAGCACGGCATGGGGGTTCATGCGGTAGTGCTGGTCCATGTCGGCGGCTGTGATGGCGTAGCGGTGTGTATAGACTTCTTTCATTTCGGAGCTAAGGTTAAAAAGTCAAAAGGTTAAAAGGTCAACAAGACAGCAGGGCTATAGGAAAAATAAAACAGGTCAACATGTGGCTTTGCAGATGGCAACCAGCGTGTTGACCTGTTGAATCGTCGGCCAGTAGGCTTTCTTATTTGCTGAGGCGCTCGATGTATTTGTCGATTTCGCTGGCCTGCATGGACTGGTAGTACTTGTCCTTAACCTGCTTGTAGGCGGCGAGAGCCTCGGAGGTCTTTCCCATCTCTTCGTAGAGCTGTCCAGCCTGTACGAGGTATCCGGCGCTGAGGACGTTGTTGTCGGCTTTGGCAGCAGCGGCCATCAGGGTAGCAGCAGCCTTGGCGTTGTCGCCCAGCTGGGCGTAGCAGTTGCCGAGTGCGCCAAGCACAGAGGGGGCAATCATGTGGTCACGGCCCTTGAAGCCCTTCAAGTAGGGAACAGCTGCTTCGTACTGTCCGAGCTGTGCATAGCTCAGTCCGGCATAAGCCTTGGCAAGGTTGGCACCTTTGGTGCCGCCGTAGCGCTTGATGATGGCGTCGAGACCGTCGTACTCATAGTTGTCGCCCTCGATGACTTTCTGGTATTCACCAGCCTGGAAGAGCTTTTCGCCCGTGGCGAGAGCCTCCAGCGACTTCTGCTGACGAGGGGCAAGATAGTAGGTGTTGAGCAGCAGCACGGCTGCGATGACAACGAGGATAGCGCAGACGATGATGGTGAGTTTCTTCTTGTTGTTTTCGATGTACTGTTCGGTACGGCTCACAGCCTCGCCCACGTTGGCGGCGTTCTGCTGAGCGGCGGTTTTTGTGGTTTTCTTTTGTGCCATATTGCTTGTTTTTTTATTGATTTCTGATTTCAGCCCGCAAAATTAGGTCTTTTCTTGGTAATGACGAAATTTCAAAGCGTTTTTTTTCGCTCTATCTCCCTTTTTTCATTTTTTTAGGGGAAAAAAGTAGGGAATTGTATGAGTTTTTTATTACTTTTGCCGCATGATACTGAAGAGACTGTCTGTCGTCAACTATAAGAACATCGCCGAGGCCGATTTGGAGTTCTCGGCGAAGATGAACTGCTTTGTCGGACGCAATGGGATGGGCAAGACCAATCTGTTGGATGCAGTCTATTACCTGTCGTTCTGCCGTAGCGCCACCAATCCCATCGACGCCCAGGTGGTGCGCCACGAGGCGGACTACTGCGTGGTGCAAGGGCACTATGAGACGGAGCATGGCGACGGTGAGGATGTCTTCTGCGGGCTGAAGCGCGGGCAGCGGAAGCAGGTGAAGCGGAATGGCAAGGCTTATCAGCGCTACTCGGAGCATGTCGGCGTCATCCCCTTGGTGATGATTTCGCCTTCCGACGGCGAGCTCATCAGCGGAGGCAGCGACGAACGGCGCCGGTTTATGGACGTCGCCATCTCGCAGTTCGACAAGGAGTATCTCCTTCAGCTCATCCGCTACGACAAGGCACTGACGCAACGCAACGTGCTGCTGAAAGCCGAGACGGAACCTGACCCTGAGGTGCTGACGCTCTACGAAGAGACGATGGCCGAAGCCGGTACGCTGATCTATGAGCGCCGCAAGGCGTATGTGAACGAGTTTACGCCGCTCTTTCAGGAACTCTATGGGCTGATTGCCCAGAACCACGAAACGGTGTCGCTGACGTATGTGTCCCATGGCGACAGAGGCGATTTGCTGCCTCTCATCCGCAGCGGACGGGAAAAGGAGCGCATCCTCGGTTACAGCATCCACGGCACGCACAAGGACGACCTGCTGATGCAACTCGAAGGCTATCCCATGAAACGTGAGGGCTCGCAGGGGCAGAACAAGACGTACCTCATCGCCCTGAAGCTGGCTCAGTTCGAATTCTTGCGCCGTACCAGCCGCACCACGCCCCTGCTGCTGCTCGACGACATCTTCGATCGCCTTGACGCTACGCGTGTCGAACAGATTGTCCATCTGGTGGCGGGCGACAGGTTCGGGCAGATTTTCATCACCGATGTCAATCGCGGCAACATGGACCGCATCCTTGCCTCCGCCGGCAGCGACTATAAGCTGTTTGGCGTCGAGGCCGGAGCGATAACCACCCTTTAACTTCCACTCCCTTCCCCCCCCAAAAAAAACTCCTCCTATTCCATTATATATATATGAAGCGGCGTAAGGCAGAACAGGTAGGCGACGTGGTGCGAGCGTTGCTGCGGCAGCAGGGGCTCGAAGCTCCGCTGAACGAGTATCGTCTTATCCAGTCTTGGACGGAGGTGCTTGGGGCGTCCGTCGAGCGCTATACGCGCGAACTCTATATCCGTGGTCAGACACTCTTCGTGAGGCTTTCCAGCCCTGTGCTGAAGAACGAGCTGCTGATGCAGCGCACGTTGCTGGTGCAGCGGCTCAATACCGCTGTGGGGGCACAGGTGATTACAGACATACGCTTCGTCTGACATTTCTGTCATAATCCGGCACGTTGCCGACAGCGTGGCACGCTTTTTGTGTGAACAAATGTTGAGAAACGCCGGACGGAAAATAAAGTTTCGTTAAGACGCTTTCTGAGTGGTTAAAATGCGATAAAAAAAGATGAGAGTTTGTAATAATTGCAAGATTTTTGCCGTATATTTGCCAGAGAAACGTTAAAACAAATCGAAAATTAACATAAAACAAAGCATCAATTATGAAAACAACAGGAAACAAAATCTTGAACATGGCGCTTGTCATACTGTGCAGCGCCTTGGTGGCAGGAGTGACGACGTACGTCCTCACGAGTAAAAACCAGAAGGCAACCGTAGCCGCAACGGCTCAGCCGGCCGAAAGCGGTTTTTCGATGCCAGTAGCTATCGCCGGTCCGGCTGCGACGAGCGCCGTCGATCTGACGGAGGCTGCCGAGGCATCGGTGCATGCCGTTGTTCACATCAAATCCACCATCCACGGCAAGACGCAGGTGGTCGATGTGCCGCAGATGCCCGACTTTTTCGACTTCTTCTTCGGTGATGGCATGGGCGGACGACGTCAGCAACAGATTCAGACGCAGCCTCGCGTGGGCATCGGCTCAGGCGTCATCATCTCGAAGGACGGCTACATCGTGACCAACAATCACGTCATCGACGGAGCTGACGAGATTGACGTCAAGCTCAACGACAACCGCGAGTTCAAAGGCCGTCTCATCGGGGCCGACGCCAGCACCGACCTTGCGTTGGTGAAGATTGAGGGCGACGAGTTCCCCACGCTGCCCCTCGGCAACAGCGATAACCTGAAGGTGGGCGAATGGGTGCTTGCCGTTGGCAACCCGTTCAATCTCACCTCCACCGTCACCGCCGGCATTGTAAGTGCCAAGGCTCGTTCGCTGGGCGTCTATGGCCGCGACGGAGGCATCGAGTCGTTCATTCAGACTGACGCCGCCATCAACCAGGGCAACAGCGGCGGAGCCCTCGTCAACGTGCGAGGCGAGCTCATCGGCATCAACGCCGTCCTCTCGTCGCCCACCGGCAGCTACGCTGGCTATGGCTTTGCCATCCCTACCAGCATTGTGACGAAGGTTGTCAGCGACCTGAAGGAGTATGGCACCGTCCAGCGCGCCATGCTTGGCATCCAGGGCACGGACGTCAGCAACCTCTCCGACATGGACGAAAAGACACTTGGCGAACTCGGTTTCAAGGAAGAGGATGTGAAGAACATGAAGTACCACGAGGGTGTCCTGGTGACTGATCTTCCTGAAGACGGCGCAGCCATCGGAGCCGGCATTCAGAAGGGTGACATCATCACCGCCATCGACGGCAAAAAGGTCAAGACTATGGCAGAACTGCAGGAAAACATGGCTCGTCATCGTCCTGGCGACGAGGTGAAGGTTACCCT
>Ga0129307_1003326_pt1 | contig 10397 bp, 8 predicted proteins | sample P1105metagenome_FD_94437 | JGI IMG/M metagenome (GOLD analysis project Ga0129307, IMG submission 94437) | Capybara group fecal microbial communities from Wisconsin, USA - P1105 metagenome | ecosystem: Host-associated > Mammals > Digestive system > Large intestine > Fecal | place: USA: Wisconsin... | reverse complement strand
CTGGTCATCGAGTTCATGATGGCCGAGGTGGTGCTCAAGCTGAGCCTGGCATCCCTGTGCATGAGCCATTATCTCCTGCGCCATGCGGAAAAGCCGGACATCGGCATCGCCTTCTTCGGCATCTTCTACGGCCTCAGCGGCTTCATGTGCGCCTATTACTGGAACCTGATGTGGCTGGACGCCGTCATGCTCTTCCCCCTGGTGGTGCGGGGCATGGAAGAGATGATCTTCAACAAAAAGTGTTTCCTCTATACGGCCGCGCTGGGCACCGCCATTCTGTCCAATTACTACATCTGCATCATGATGTGCATCTTCCTGGTGATCTATTTCATCGCGCTGAACATTCTGCGCCTGCCGGAAAGCCTGGAGGACTTTGCCATGAGAGGCGTGCGCTTCGGGCTCTGCAGCCTGCTGGCCGGAGGACTGGCGGCGGCGCTTCTGATCCCGGAGATCTACGCCCTGCAGGGGGCCGCGGCGGCATCGTCCGTCTTCCCCAAGAGCTGGTCCGAATACTTCTCCATCCTGCAGATGCTGGCCAGGCATCTCCCCTGCGTGGAAACGGAGCAGGGCCTGGAGCACTGGCCCAATATCTACTGCGGTCTGCTTGTGTTCCTGCTGATGCCTCTTTACATCGGCAGCAGGAAGATCAGCATCAGGGAAAAGGCGGTCTACCTGTCCCTGCTTCTGCTCTTCCTCATGAGCTTTGCCGTCAACGTGCTGAATTACATCTGGCACGGTATGCATTATCCCAATTCCCTGCCGGCCAGACAGTCCTATATCTATGTGTTCCTGGTGCTGTACATGTGCTTCCGCGCCTGGGACAGACGCGCCTACGCGGGCGTCAGGCAGCTGGGCGGAGCACTGCTGGCAGGCCTGCTCTTCATCCTGCTGGCGCAGGCGTTGGTGAAGGAAAAATACTTCCATTTTGCCATCTTTTACGGAAGCCTGGCGGCGCTGTCCATTTACGCCGGCCTGATGTATCTGGAGCAGACGGGGCGTCTCAGAAGCAGGTACTTCCTGCAGCTGATGCTGGTGCTCATCATCGCGGAGGCGGCGGGCAACGCGGCGCGGACCTCCATCACGGTCACCAGCCGCAAGGCCTATACCTCGGACAATGCCGACGTCAGGACCCTGGTTTCGGAGCTGGAGCCCAGCACGGACTTCTACCGGGTGAAGAAGGTCACCCGCAAGACCCGGAACGACGGCGCGTGGATGCAGTATCCTTCGGTATCGCTGTTCTCCTCGCTGGCCAGCGCCAAATGCACAAGCTTTTTCAAGAGCGTAGGCTGCGAGGCGTCTACCAATGCCTACAGCATCAACGCCTCTACGCCCTTTGTGAACATGCTGATGTCGGTGAAGTACAGCCTGTACAGCAACCCGCCCGAAACGGCCGACGGCATGAAGTTCCTGAGGAGCAGCGGGGATACCTACCTCTATGAGAATCTGTACTCCCTGCCGGCCGGCATCGTCATGCCCAGGGTCATGGCGGAAGAGTGGCTGCAGGTCATGGACAATCCCGCGCTGGTGCAGAACGGGCTCTGCGATCATCTGGGCCTCCGTCCCGTGCTGGTTTCCAATGAGGACAGCGGCGATGAGAACGGCAAAGAATACACGGCGACCCTGGGGGAGGACGGCGAGTATTACGCCTATGTGACCAACGGCAAGGTCAAGGCCGCCACCGTCAACTGGCCCGGGCGCAAGAAGAGCTTTGATAAGCTGGACCGCCGCTATCTGATCGAGCTTGGTTACTGCAGTCAGGGAGACCGGATCAAGATCACCTCCGATACCGACGGCCAGAACATGCGCGCGGAGATCTACCGCTTCGATCACGACGCCCTGCAGGCGCTTTACGAAGAACTGACCAAATATCCCCTCACCCTGAGCGTCAGGGAAGACGCGCTGCTGGAGGGCCGGCTGACGGCAGACTCGGCGGCCCTTGGCTATCACAAGGGGAAGTCCCGCGTCTTCATGAGCATTCCCTATGACGAGGGCTGGCAGGTGCTGGTGGACGGTGTTCCGGCGGAAACAGAGCCGGTCTTTGAAACCTTCCTCAGCTTTGAGGTGACGGACGGCACGCACGACATCAGCATGAAATACAGTCCGAAGGGCCTTAAGCCGGGCCTCATCATCAGCGGGGCCAGCCTGCTCCTGATCGTCCTGATGTTTGTGATCGAACGCATCAGACAAAAAAAGGCAGCCCCGGACGCATTGCCCGGAACTGCCGATGCAGCTCTGTCTGAGGATGCCGGTGAAGACACCCCGGATGATTCGGATGAAGTGCTGGAAGAGGTCCTCTCCGAGGACGCCGACGCGCCTGACGCGGTCTTTGCGTCCGGTGAGGGCGCCGGGTCCGGCGCAGCAGCCCCGGATGGAGCGGAAACGCCGAAACAGGCTTAACGCTTACGCGTTTTTACCGCAGCACTTTTTGTATTTTTTGCCGGATCCGCAGGGGCAGGGATCGTTGGGATAGATTTTCTTTCCCTCTCTGCGCACGGTGCCGGCGGTCTTGCATTCATGGTAGAGCTCTTCCCTTCTTTCGGGGGTCAGGATCTTATCCCAGCCCTCAAGGCCGTAGAGCCAGGCGGCTTTGGCGCCGACCATGTTGTAATAGAGTTTTTCGGGATCGATCTCGATACGCAGCGGTGTGCTTTCGTCCATCTCCTCAATGGGATTCTCGTAGCCCTTCAGCGACTCGTTGATGCCGTCCAGGAAACCGGTCATGGTCTGAACGTCGGTGCCGAATACGCCGGCAAGTTCCGGCAGGGTGCCTTCCCAGACCTTGGAAGGATCTTCCAGGATCCTTTCATAGATGCCCTTTTCCACGGCAAAGTAGTCGTTCCAGAGCCTTTCCCTGGACCTGACGTCCAGTTCATCGCCATATGCTTTTTGTCTCCAGGCTTCAAGCAGTGTCATATTTATACCCTCGCTGTTCCTTTCACATTTTCCAGCCTATCCTAAAACAAAAAGGCCGTAAATGCAAGAAGGAACTTCCGGGGAAGTTCCTTCGATCGATCTCAATTGACTTCAATTCATTTATTACTACGGTATTGCTATGATAAAAAATGAAAGGAAACCGATAAAGATGGATTAGAGTTTGGTTACATTCGTGGCCTGGGGTCCCTTTGTTCCTTCAACAACGTCGAACTCGACGGCCTGACCCTCCTCAAGAGACTTGAAACCTTCCATGTTCAGACCGGAATAATGTACAAAGACATCCTTGCCGCTCTCATCAGAGATGAATCCATATCCCTTTTGGTTGTTGAACCACTTGACAGTACCTTTCATTTCTTCCTCCTAAATCATATTGCCGACAGGCAAAAATAACGATGCTGATATACAGCAAGGCTACATTATCACGAAATTATGGCATTGTCAAACTGCAAACGAAATACAAGCGGATTTTAGACGGATCGCTGTGAAAATTGTACAAAAAACAGCTGCTATCCCAAAAAAAAGGTATAATATAGACGTAATGGAAACAAAAAAAGCAAAGAAACTCAGTATCTATGCGCTCTGGCTCGCGCTGGCCATGATGCTTTCCTATGTGGAGACCCTGATCCCCCTCAGCATCGGCATACCGGGAGCCAAGATCGGCCTGTCCAACATGGTGGCGCTGAGTCTCCTGCAGCTGGGCAGACCGGGCGGCGCCGCGCTGATCTCCGCGGCCAGGATCCTGCTTTCCGGCCTGCTGTTCGGCAACCTGTTTTCCATTTTCTATTCCTTCAGCGGATTCCTGCTCAGCTTTCTGACCATGCTGCTCATGAAGAGGTCCGGGCTCTTTTCCACCCTGGGCATCAGCATCGGCGGCGGGGTCATGCACAACGCGGGACAGCTGCTCTGTGCGGCCGCGCTCACCGGCCCCTACGTCATGCGCTATCTGCCCTTTCTGGTGCCGGCCGGCATCGCGGCGGGCATCGTGACCGGCACCGCCGGCGCGATCCTCTTAAAACGAATTTCGGTGGCACTAAAGGATTCCATGTGATAAAATAAATTTTTGGATGTATCGGGCCGCGGGAAAAGGCCCGCGGCCTGTTTTTTTGATTGTCTGAGGCAGAGTATGAAGATCGGATTTGACAATGAAAAGTACCTGAAGATCCAGTCCGAGCGGATCAGAGAGCGTATCGGCAAATTTGAAGGAAAACTGTATCTGGAGTTCGGCGGGAAGCTCTTTGACGACTATCACGCGTCCCGCGTCCTGCCCGGCTTTGAACCGGATTCCAAGCTGAAGATGCTGCTGCAGCTGAAGGACATGGCCGAGGTAGTCATCGCCGTCAACGCGGAAGACATCGAAAGGAACAAGACCAGGGGCGATCTGGAGATCGGCTACGATGAGGAAGTCATCCGCCTTGCCGGAAAGTTCTGCGAGAGAGGGCTTCAGGTCTGCTCCGTTGTGATCACCCGCTTTACCCCCTCCGCCGCCGTGACGGCTTTCAAGAAGAGGCTGGAAAAGAAGGGCTTCAAGGTCTACAAGCACTTCACCATCGAAGGATATCCGAACAACATCCCCCTCATCGTTAGCGATCAGGGCTACGGAAAGAACGAATACATTGAAACGGACAGGCCGCTGATCATCGTGACCGCGCCGGGACCCGGCAGCGGAAAGATGGCCACCTGCCTCAGCCAGATCTACAACGACAGCAAGCGCGGCATCAAATCCGGCTACGCCAAGTTCGAGACCTTCCCGGTCTGGAACCTGCCTTTAAAGCATCCCGTGAACCTGGCCTATGAGGCGGCCACGGCGGACCTGGACGACGTCAACATGATCGACCCCTTCCATCTGGCGGCCTATAACGTGACGTCCGTGAACTATAACAGGGACGTGGAGATCTTCCCGGTGCTGAACGCCATGTTCGACAGCATCTTCGGGGAGAGCCCCTATAAATCCCCCACGGACATGGGCGTCAACATGGTGGGCTACTGCATCACGGACGATGAAGTCTGTCAGGAGGCCTCCAGGCAGGAGATCATCCGCCGGTATTTCAGGGCAAGCGAAGCGCTGATGCGGGAGACCGGCAGCGAGAAGGAAGTCTACAAGACGGAGCTGCTGATGAATCAGGCCGGCATCACCGTGGAAGACAGGCCGGTGGTCGGGCCCTGCAGGGAAAGGGCCAGAAAGGAAGGCACGCCGGCTGCCTGCATCGAGCTGGAAGACGGTACGCTGGTCACCGGAGGTTCCTCCAAGCTTCTGGGAAGCGCGTCGGCGGCCCTGCTGAACGCCCTGAAGATGCTGGCGGGGATCGACCATGAGATCAGGGTCATTTCCCCTGAGGCCATCGAGCCCATCCAGAGGCTGAAGATCGAATATCTGGGCAGCCAGAACCCGGCCCTGCATACGGATGAGACCCTCATTGCCCTCAGCATGAGCGCGGCTACAAATGAAAACGCAAGGCTGGCCATGGAGCAGCTGCCCAGGATGAAGAACTGCCAGGTGCACACCTCCGTACTGCTGGCGCATGTGGACGTCAAGATGTTCCATAAGCTGCACATGGACCTGAGCAGCGAGCCTGTCTTTGAGGACAAGGCCAGTCTGGTGGCGGCAGTAAACAAAATGAAAGAAAAGAAATAAGAAATCCGAAAGAAGCTCTGCATTGATTCAGACGCTTCCCTTAGGTATAATACATGCACGGTCAGGCATCATACATGCACAGCGCCGGACAGCGTCATGCAGTCAGTATCATGCAGCCGGGCGCGGAAAAAGGCGGAAAGCCTTCGCGAACGGAAAGATATTTAAGTTTAAAAGGTGAAGAAAATGCACGGAATGTTCAAGAGAATCACGTCCCTCAGCCTTGCAGCCATGCTGCTTTTGTCAGGCACCGCCTATGCGGAAGTATCCAGCCAGGGCCCCACGGCCACCAAGGATACCAGCAGCGGCTACCTCATCATCGGCAAGAACTACGATGAGAGCGGAAACTATGTGGGCGCAGGCCCGGGTGTTAACGGAGGAAGCGTCGTTGCTTCCAATCCCAACAACGGCGGCTATGTGATCGCCGGGCAGTCCACGCCTTCGGGCCAGGGCGCCGCCGCTCAGACCGGCCAGAGCTATCAGACCGGGCAGGGCAGCACCATTCAGAATCCCATCATCATCGGGGCAGGCGCAGGCACAGCCGGCGCAGGCGCTGCGGCAGCCGTCAGCGTGAATACCAACGTTGCCAAGCCGGAGATCTCCAGCACGGCGGCCGTGCTTTACGATGCCACCACCGGCCAGATCTATTATGAAAAAGAAGGCACCAGGGCCCTGGCCCCCGCCTCCACTACCAAGCTCATGACCGCGCTTCTGGCAGCCGAGAGACTGGGCCTGTCAGAAAGCTTCAGCTTCAACAGCTCCGCCGTGAACAATCTGGAGTCCGGCGCCGTGACCGTCAACATGACCACGGGCGATACCATGACCGTCAAGGATGCCCTGCATGCCCTGCTGCTCAAGTCCGCCTGTGAAGTGGCGAACGGCCTGGCAGAGAAGATCTCCGGCAGCCAGTCCGCCTTTGCGGAGCTGATGAACCAGAGAGCGAAGGAGCTGGGCTGCACGGGTACGAATTTTGCCAATGCTTCCGGCCTGAACTCCTCGTCTCATTACAGCACGGCCAGAGACCTGGCCCTGATCACCAGGGCGGCCCTGGACAATGACACGGTGCGCAGCATCCTTCAGACCAAGAGCTACACCCTGCCCGCATCCAAGCTGCGCGGCAGCATGACCCTGACCAACGGCAACAAGATGCTTTACTCCACCAATCCGGAGTATGTGAACGGCTTCGTCGGCGGCAAGACCGGCTACACCTCTCTGGCAGGAAACGTGCTGGCCTCAGAGTGTATGGTGAACGGCCACAAGCTGATCGCGGTGGTCATGAAGTCCACCCAGCAGCATTACAACGACACCAAGGCCCTGTATAACTACGGCGCAAAGGTCCTGGGCGGCGGCACCGCATCCGCAGGCACGGCATCCGCAGGCACGGCTTCAGCCGGCACCGGCGCGGCTTCCCCCACCGGAACGGCAGCTGCCACCGGCCAGTGGAAGAGCACCGAGCAGGGCTGGAAATATCAGAAAGCGGACGGCAGCTACTGCAAGAGCGAGTGGCTGGACGTGAACGGAAACACCTACTTCTTCGGCGCGGACGAGATCATGGTCACCGGCTGGAAGCGCTTCACCAACGGCAGCTGGTACTTCTTTGATCCCGCCAACGGAAACATGGTCCGCAACAAGTGGAAGACCGAGAACGGAAAATCCTACTATCTGCAGGACGACGGAACCATGGCACGCAACAAGGTCATCGCCGGCAAGTACAGAGTCGATGACAACGGCGTATACGTAGAGAACGTAGGCGGCGAAAACTAAGCCGGAAACGCGGCCGCGCGGCAGCGATGCCGATGGCGGCAGCAGGCTGAAACACAGAGGTAAGCTTTGAAAAGAAAACCAAGGAGAGCTTCCCTGCCTGATGAGAGCGATATCTTAAGCCCTCTTCAGGAAGAGAAGCTCTCTGCTGACAAAACTGCATATACAGCTGCGCCGGCAGCCGGAACGCAGAAAGCCGAAAGGCAGGGCGGCCGCCCGCAGTTGAGCGGGAGGCAGCGCCCGGACGCGCTCAAAGGCGCGTCTGCGAAATCGGACATGCAGCGGGCGGACCTGCTCAAAGGCGCACCGCCGAAATCGGACATGCAGCGGCCGGAAGTCTCAATGGGCGACCGCATCGCCAGGGGCGTTTTCGGGCGTCTGTTTGTGGTGTTTCTCATTGTGGGCGTGTTCTGCGGCGGCCTGTATTACGGCCTGAAGCGCTACAGTGAAAGCCGCATGGAGCCCGAGACCACGGCCGCGCCCGTTCCGAAGGAGACCCTGCGCTCCGCATCGGAAGGAACGCTGTCGCCCTGCCGGGACACGCTGTCGTCCCTGGTGGATCATTATTTCAGCGCCCGCCTGGAAGCGGACACCGCTGCCATCCATGAGATATTCGGCAGGACAGAGCAGGAAGAAGACGAAGACCTGAAGGCCAAGCTGGAGGCCCAGGCCCTGTGGATCCAGGGCTTCCGGAACGTGAACTGCTACGAGCTGCCGGGCCTGCAGGACAACGAGTGCCTTGTGCTGGTCAGCTACGAGGTGGACTTCCGCAGGACCGATGCCAACGCCCCCGGCGTCATGTATTTCTACGCCGAGAAGGATCAGGACGGCAGCTGGCACTTCGTCGAGCATCATCTGAAGGACATTTACGATTACATCCAGCAGGCCATGGAGCGCCCGGACGTGGTCAGTCTTATTGACGACGCGGACCGGCGTCTGAAGGAAGCGCTGAATTCCAACAGCACGCTGGCGCTCATTTACGACTCCTTCATCAACGGCGCCATCTATGAAGAGGTCAATTACGACATCAACCGCGAACAGGAGGTCAGGCTGTTCACCGACCCGAGGGACAGCATACTCATCGAATAATGGATCTGAAAGATTTTGATTATGAGCTGCCGGAAGAGCTGATTGCCCAGGACCCTCTGGAGGACCGCAGCGCCTCCAGGCTGATGGTGCTGGACAAGCACAGCGGAAAGACGGAGCACAGCGTTTTTAAAAACATCGTCAATTATCTCAGGCAGGGCGACTGCCTGGTCATCAACGATACCAAGGTCATCCCGGCGCGTCTGCTGGGTCAGAAGGCCAGCGGCGCCCATGTGGAAGTGTTCCTGCTCAAGCGTCATGAGGATGACTGCTGGGAATGCCTGGTGAAGCCCGGAAAGAAACTGAAAAAAGGCGAAACCGCCCTGTTCGGCGACGGGCGTCTGAAGGCGGAGATCCTGGACGATGGCAATGAAGACGGCATCCGCACGGTCCGTTTTCTCTACGAAGGCATTTTTGAGGAAGTGCTGGACAGCCTGGGCGAGATGCCCACGCCCCCTTACATCAGGCACAAGCTGAAGGACAAAGACCGCTATCAGACCGTCTATGCCAAGAACGAGGGCTCCGTGGCGGCGCCCACCGCAGGCCTGCATTTCACAAAAGAGCTTCTGCAGCAGATCGAAGACATGGGCGTCAGCGTGGTCAGGGTGACCCTGCACGTGGGACTGGGCACCTTTCGCCCGGTCAAGTGCGAGCGCATCGAAGACCATCACATGCATGAGGAATTCTACACCGTGAGCGAAGAGGCCGCGGCGCGCGTCAACGCCGCCAGGGCGGCCGGGCAGCGCATCGTGGCCGTGGGCACCACCTCTTCCAGGACGCTGGAATCTGCCGCGGTGCCGGACGGCAAAGGCGGCTGGAAGCTGCAGGCAGGCTCCGCCTGGACCGGCATCTACATCTATCCCGGCTACGAGTGGAAGATGGTGGACGCGCTCATCACCAATTTCCACCTGCCCCAGTCCACGCTCATCATGCTGGTCTCGGCCCTGGCCGGCCGCGAGCACGTGCTGGCCGCCTACAAAGAGGCCATAGACATGCGCTACCGCGTGTTCAGCTTCGGCGACGCCATGTTCATTCAATGACCCGGCTGAGGCTGCCCGCGGCGTTTACCGGCCCGGCTGAGGCCGCCCGCGGCGAACAGATTGGAAAAATCACTAGGGCGTGTGAAAAAACGGAAGTTTTTCACACGCCCTTTTTACTTTAGGGAAAGCGTGGTCATTTCAGTCGAAAAAGAGCATAATCCCCCTTACCCCATAAGATAGCGGCTTTGGTATCTTATGCGGCTTTCTTGGATTTCATCTGTTTGTTGTGATATTTATAGAGATTGTGCCCGATAGAGACGAGAAATACTTCGAGCCGTACCGAATTTATACCTCTTCGCACTATACACGGGAAGCAGTTAATCATTCCCCATGTAGTCGGTTTTGATCCGCATGAAAGTGGCAGAATGGTCTGTTTTTGAGCAGCTGTTACGTCCTTCTCCACAGATACGGATCTTTTCAACGTATTCCTCCAGCTTTTGTGCATACTCCATTAGCTTCTCATAATGGCGCTGCTGGACTGTCTTATGATGGCCCCTGCCGTGTTTGAACTGAGTTTCATCAAGCTGCCAGACTTCCACATATTTTTCTGCGGCTTCCCGGATATACTCTGGCGCATACTCGGTATTGATACAGAGTTTCATTCCCGTATAAGCCAGTTCCTCATTGATTTCCTGGAAGAGTGCCGTGATCTTTTCAAACAGGCGGTATCTTGATTTTTCCGTTGCCTTCTTCCATTCCCACGTATACTTGTTAGCATTGGCAAAACTGCCTGTCTTGAGTTTAAAATTAAGCGTGTTAAAGTTGTTCATTGCAAGTATAATTTTAACACAAAAGAAGGATCTTGGGTTTTGATAACCCTCGATCTGAAGTGGTAAGCTAAAAGTAGACACCACCCCATTTTTTATAGACATTGGTTCTCTGTAGTAGTACCATCTACCACAGAAGTAACCAGTCCTGTAAAAGATGGAACCAGGGAGGTGCCAATG
>Ga0129307_1003325_pt1 | contig 10397 bp, 7 predicted proteins | sample P1105metagenome_FD_94437 | JGI IMG/M metagenome (GOLD analysis project Ga0129307, IMG submission 94437) | Capybara group fecal microbial communities from Wisconsin, USA - P1105 metagenome | ecosystem: Host-associated > Mammals > Digestive system > Large intestine > Fecal | place: USA: Wisconsin... | reverse complement strand
TTCTGGACGCTGTCTACGCAGCCTGACGGCTGCGGCAACCTCGCTCACGGATAGATCCTGCGGCTCCATCCGTGACCAAGGTTTTTACCACGGGGTGTCCAACTTGTTATTGCAATTTGCGTCTCAAAATTGTATGAAAATATTGTTTCATAACGACGAGTTTAAACTTAGTAAAGCTACTTTGATAAACAAAAATATCCAGATTGAAGCCACATGACAGCTCGTCGCAAGCGTCATATCGCTTGCGACGAGTTTTTTATGTTGCGGAACAAAAAAACGTCATCCGCCCGCTCCCTTGCTCCTCCTTTCCGAATCGAACCCGCTGCGCTGAATTTGCGGCTGAGATATGGAGATATCCGGATTCTCCACACATGACAACCAAGAAACTTTTTCTTTGACCACATTCTCTCAGCTATCTATATATCCCGCGGGTAATGGATAGCTCCTCCCCAAAATTTCAAAAAACACTTGACTTGATGCCATTTTCACGGGATAGTGTTCTATGAGATGGTTTTCACTCCCGCAGGCGGCGGTTCAGGCAAGCTGTGAGATCTTGATGTTTTGAAATATGATGGAGGAATGTCTATGAAAAAGCTGGGTTTTGGCTGTATGCGCCTTCCCATGATCGGCGGCACAGAGGGCGTGGTGGATCAAGAGCAGTTCAACCGCATGGTGGACCGGTTTCTCGCCGAGGGCTTTACCTATTTTGACACCGCTCACAACTACCTGGACGGAAAGAGCGAGACGGCCATCCGGGAGGGGCTGGTAAAGCGGTATCCCCGGGACGCCTATCTTTTGGCCGACAAGCTGACATCCGTGTTCTTTAAGGCAGAGGCTGACATTCTTCCCGTCTTCCAGCAGCAGCTGGAGTCCACCGGCGTGGAGTATTTCGATTACTATCTGATGCACGCCATCACGGCGGAGCGGTACAAGAAGTACACGGACTGCAACGCCTTTGCCGTGACCAGCCAGCTGAAAGCGGAGGGAAAGATCCGCCATCTGGGTCTCTCCTTCCACGACAAGCCTGCTGTTCTGGAGCAGATCCTGACGGAGCACCCGGAAATCGATGTTGTGCAGATCCAATTCAACTATGTGGACTATGACAGTCCCAGCATTGAGAGTGGCGCGGTCTACCAGGTCTGCCGGAAATTCGGCAAGCCCGTCATCGTTATGGAGCCGGTGAAGGGCGGCAGCCTGGCCAAGCTGCCGGAGGATGCCCAGGCCGTCCTGGAGGATCTCCAGGGCGGTAGCGCCGCCAGCTACGCCATCCGCTACGCCGCGTCCTTTGAGGGCATCTTTACAGTCCTCAGCGGCATGAGCACTCTGGAGCAGATGGAGGACAACCTGCGCTGCATGAAAGACTTCCAGCCCCTGAGCCATCGGGAATTCGCCGCCATTGAGCAGGTGCGGGAGATTCTGAAGCGCCGGAACACCATCCCCTGCACCGCCTGCCAGTATTGCGTGGCCGGCTGTCCCCAGCACATCCGGATTCCGGACCTGTTGGCCTGCATGAACGCCAGGGAACAGTACAAGGGCGGCGGCAGCAAGTTTTACTACAATGTCCACACCGCTGACCATGGCAAGGCCAGCGACTGTATCGGCTGCAAGCAGTGTGAGCAGGCCTGTCCCCAGCACCTGCCCATCACGGCACTGTTGAAAACCGTGGCAGAGGCCTTTGAGGAACCCGCAAAGGCATAAGAAAGAGAGGCCGCGCCCCCAGTGCGGCCCCTCTTTCAATCTTTCTGCCCTGTTTTGATACAGAAATTTCCTCCGTCATTTGGGCAGCTGGAACAGATTGGCGAATTTTTCGGATGCCGTCGCCGGCCTGGGCGATGCCTCCATCACACAGACCCGCCTTTCCCCTTTCTGACCCCTGTCAAGATCGTGCGGCTTATCCTCCGCACCTGTATATTCCCGGTGAAATAGCAGCAATACCCTTTGTCAAGCCGGCAAAAGTCTGGTATCATAAGAGCATCTCATCCATGTCCATCGCAATGAAGGAGGACTCACCATGAAGCTGTTCCGCCGCGTCTTGTCAGGCGTTCTGTGTGTGCTTGTTCTGTGGATCGCCGTGCTCCCCGCCGCGGCCACATCTCCGGTGCCGCCCAGCAAGCCGCTGACCATTCTGTTCACCCACGACACCCACGACCACTTCTATCCCGATTCCAGCGGCTCCGGCGGCTACGCCCGGCTTGCCACGCTGCTGAAGGAGCAGCGGACGGAGTCGTCGGAGCTGGGCTGGCCGGTGGTGACACTGGACGGCGGCGACTTCTCCATGGGTTCCCTGTTTCAGACCATCTACAGCAGCGACGCCCCGGAGCTGCGGGCCCTGGGCGCCATGGGCTATGACGTGACCACTCTGGGCAACCACGAGTTTGACTACCGTCAGCAAGGGTTGGCGAATATGCTCCAGACGGCGGTGGACAGCGGCGATCCGCTGCCCGCCATCGTGCAGGCTAATTACACCACACCTACCGATCCCGTCTCCGGGCAGGCGGTGGAGCAGGTCCTGGCGGACTACCCCGTGACGGACTATGTGGTGCTGGAGCGGGAGGACACTGCCGGAGGAGACCCCCTCCGCATTGCCGTGTTCGGCGTGCTGGGTCTGGATGCCCATGCATGCGCCCCCATGTCCGGCATGGAGTATGAGCCCATTGCGGAGGCCGCCCAGCGGGTGGTTTCCGAGATTCAGCAAAAGGAAGACGCGGACTATATCATCTGCCTGTCCCACAGCGGTACGGAGGACGGCAAGGGCGAGGACTACGAGCTGGCCCGAGCGGTGGACGGCATCGATGTCATCGTCTCCGGCCACACCCACTCCACCACGCCGGAGCCTATCCGGGTGAACGACACCCTGATTGTCTCCTGCGGGGAGTACACCCAGAACCTGGGTGTACTGCGCGTCAGCCGGGGCTCGGATGGTGCCGTGGCGCTGGAGTCCTATGAGTTGATACCCATTGACGACTCCATTCCCGCCGATCCGGAGATGACGGCCTTTGCCGGGACGCTTCAGGAAAAGGTGAACGAGAACTACCTGGCGGACTACGGTTTCGCGTACGACCAGGTTCTGTCCCATGTGACAGAGGACTTCACAGTGGAGGACACCGGCAATCTGATTGGGGACGCCTATATCCGGGCCGTCCAGGAACTGGAAGGGGAAAATTATATCCCGGTGGACTTCGCGGTGGCGCCTGACGGCGTCATCCGCGGGGTGCTGCGGCAGGGATCGGTGACCACGGCCCAGGCTTTTGATATCCTGTCTCTGGGCTCCGGTGCCGATGGAACACCGGCCTATCCCCTGATATCGGTGTATCTCACCGGTGAGGACCTGGTGAACGCCTTTGAGGTGGACGCCTCCATCTCCGCCCTTATGCCGGCAGCCGCCCTCTACGGTGCGGGAATGCGGTGGACCTGGAATCCCCACCGGATGATTCTGGATAAAGTGACCGACGCGGCCCAGCTGCTGCCGGAGGGCGGGGAGGCTCCCATCCAGAAGGACCGCCTCTACCGGGTGGTGGCGGACCTGTACAGCGGACAGATGCTGGGTGCGGTAGGGGCGCAGAGCATGGGATTGCTGACGGTGACGCCCCTGGATGAAAACGGAGATGCCGTCACCAATTTGGAGAGCCGAATCATCAAGGATTCGGACGGCACAGAGCTGAAAGCCTGGTACGCCCTGGCCTCCTATCTGGAAGAACAGGGCTCGGTCCAGCCGCCTGAGATCCGGAAAACGGAGGTCGCCAGCTGGAATCCAGTGGCCCTGCTGTCGCATCCCGGCCTCCCCACCTTGGCCCTGCTGGGCGTACTGGTGCTGCTGGCGGCGCTGGTGGTGCTGATCGTGCGGCTGGTGCGCCGCCGGAGGCGGGCACGGCGCTCCCAGGGCTGACCGGACCCCGCACACCCGCTTTGAAGAGAACAAAAATGAGGAGGCGGTCCTTTGGGCCGTCTCCTCTTGATTCTATGAATCCGCGCGGGCTCAGTCCCCGAAGAAAATTCCAATGTCCCGGGCGGTCTGAATCAATGGATAGTCCACCGGCAGGAACTTGGTCCGGCTGGCGGCATCCTCCAGTGGAACCGCCACAATCTGTCCCTGCTGGATGCCCACCATCTGCCCATACTTCCTGTCCCGGATCAGCTTGGCCGCCGCCGTGCCGAACTGGGTGGCCAGTACCCGATCATAGGGGCAGGGAGGGCCGCCTCTCTGATAGTGGCCGGGAATGGTAACCCGCGCCTCCTGGCCGGTGACTTTTTCCAGCTCGCTGGCCAGCCGGTAGGAGATGGTGGAGTGCCCGCTGGTCTCCTTGGCCCGGCGGCGCTCCTCCTCGGACAGCTGTTTGTCCGTGATGGACACGGCGCCCTCCGCCACGGCGATGATGGAGAAGTTCCGGCCTCTCCGCTTCCGGCTCTCAATGCCCTCCACAATTTTATTGAAATCATAGGGGATCTCGGGAATGAGGATAACGTCGGCGCCGCTGGCGATGCCGGCGTGAAGGGTCAGCCAGCCGGCGTCCCGTCCCATCAGCTCCACCAGGAAAATACGGCCATGGGAACTAGCGGTGGAATGGATGTAATCAATGACATTGGAGGCAATATCCACCGCGCTCTGGAAACCGAAGGTGGTGTCCGTACCGTAGATGTCGTTGTCGATGGTCTTGGGCAGGGTGACCACGTTCATGCCCGCGTCCATCAGCAGCTTGGCACTCTTCTGGGTGCCGTTGCCGCCCATGACCACCAAACAGTCCAGATTCAGCCGGTTGTAGGTGTCCAGCATGGCGGGCATCAGATCGTTGCCCTCCTCGTCCACAATGGCCTTACCGGGGATATAGCGCTGGCGGGAAGTGCCCAGAATGGTGCCACCCTCCGTCAGGATGCCGGAGAAATCCTTGGCTTCCATAAACTTATAGTCGCCCTCAATGAGCCCCCGGTAGCCGTCGTACATTCCGAAGATCTCCACATTGTCCACATATTGCAGCAGAGCCTTGCCCACGCCCCGGATGGCGGCGTTCAGGCCCTGGCAGTCACCGCCGCTGGTGACGATGCCCACACGGGTATTTCGTTTCATACAGCTTCCCCCTTATGTCGAACAGAACTGAATGTTATCATACCGGCTTTTCCCTGCTTCGTCAAGCGGCGGATTTGGCTTCAAAAGTAAAGAAATTGTGAAATATGATCCATTGTTCCCAGAAAACCTCTCTCAGAAAGTAAACCCGAGGATGGATTTGTGCGGTTTTGTTAAATCGTTTACCTGAACCTCCATCCGTACCTCGAACACTCGCTGCCAGGGGAAGCTCCAGTCCGACAGGCTGACCTGGCCCCAGCCCGCCCAGGCGTCCGCTCCCTCCGCCGACAGGGAGACAATCAGGTTGCTGTGGGACAGATTTTTCAGCACGTCTTTCGTGGACCGCTCCATGCCCTCCCCCAGCCTCTGCCGGACGGCCTCTGTGTCGATGGCGGGAGCGTAGAAGTTGTTGGGGTCGCCGCCCTGTTGCCGGACGTAGGCGCTGAGATCGTCCCGGACGGTGTTCCGGTAGCAGAAGTCCAGCACGACGCTCTCCGTCAGCGACTTCCGGAAGGCCCGATTGGCCTCTGGGTCGCCGCCGTTTCCATTGGCCAGCCAGGCGTAGCGGGCCACGCCGTGGCTCAGGGCTGTGCCGGTGACAATGGCCATGTCCAGAAATCCGGAGTAGCTCAGCAGCCAGCCCAGGCCGCACTCTTTCACCAGGGCATCGTGGAACGCGGTGCCGTAGGCATTGTTACCCGCGTCGATCAGGACGGTGGGCGTTCCCTGCTCCTGATTTTCTTTCAGCTTCCGGATCAGCGCCTCATAATAAGAGGATTTTACGTCCGCTTCCGCCGGCTGGGTCAGCACCAGGATGTGGATATCCACCTCATCGGCGCCGGCCGCCCGCCTCAGGCCGAAGAAGTCCATGTGCTCCTCCACAACCTCCGTCAGCGGCTGGGAGTCGTAATCACAAGCAGGCCGGTTCTCGGTGCCGCCATAGTAGGAGACGGAAACTGCCGCGCCCTCCCAGCCGGTCTCCTCCAGATACAGCCGGGTTACCGCCTTGAAGGCCAGGTCATCCACGCCTGCCAGGAGGGCATCCCCCTCCCGCAGCAGGCTGCGCAGATAGGCGATCTCGTTTTTCTGGATGCTGTCCTCCGCAGAGGAGTCATCGATGCCGATCAGTACGCGAAAATTCTGATAGCCGCGACCCTGCACGGTCTCCAGCATCTTCTCCGCCAGCCTCAGCTTCCGCTCCCGGGCAGCCAGATACGCATCCACCTGCGCCGCTGTCAATCCGAAGTCCCACAGCTCCAGCGCCGTTCCATCGCCGCCCAGCCGGTAATCCGCCACAATATTGCCGACCGTCAGGCCGTCTCCGGTCAGCTCAGGTCTGGGCTCCGCGCCATAGGCCCGCAGGGCGTTGTACTCCTCCAGACCGAAGCCCGTGTAGCCGCAGGTGGGAGCCAGCCGCATGACGCTGTCCAGCAGCCACACCCGGTTGTTTCCGTCCGCCGCCAGGGCCGTCAGCAGTCCCTCCAGCAGCTCCGTGTCCACTAGCCCGGTGCCGTCGGACAGCTTCACCGCCAGCGTCTCCGCCGTGTGTCGGGAGTTCACCAGGCCGCCGGACAGCAGCTGGTCCAGGGAGAGGATGTAGCGGTCACAGCCCGCCGCCTCCTGTTCCAGCACCCATTCGTACAGCGCCGCCATGTCCCCATACTGAGTGCCGTTCCCGTTGCGGGGCTGACCGTCCAGCTTGGTCTGATACCAGTCCGCATCCGGCATTTCCAGCGTATATCCCAGGGATTCCGCCAAATACACCACCCTCTCCACATTGTCCGGCCGGTCGTCCAGCGGCACATAGGCAATGGTGCCGGAATCCACGGGAGGCGTCTCCGCCTCGTGGCTTTCAGAGGTCTGCGCGGCACAGCCGCTGAGCAGCAGCGCCGCTGCCAGCAGTACACAGAAAATCCGGCGTTTCATGGAATCCCTCCTTACAGAAACAGCCCGCATGGTCATCTCATGCAGGCTGTTCAAAAAAGTCAAATAAACAATTTGTTATTCCCGGGGCGGAATGGGATCAAACCGCTTCCCGCCTGACGAACTTCTGGAATCAATAAGCTTAGAGTCCCAGTCCGCCCAGGTTCAGCCCGCCGGTAACGCTCTCCATGCCCTTGTCCATGGCCTCGCCGGCCTGGCGCAGGGCCTCATTGACGGCGGAGACCACCAGGTCCTGCAGCATCTCCACATCCTCGGGGTCCACGGCCTCAGGCTTGATGGCCACGGACAGCACTTCCTTTTTGCCGTTGACCGTGGCGGACACCACGCCGCCGCCCACGCTGGCGGTAAAGGACTGGGCCTCCACGGCAGCCTGAGCGTCGTTCATGGCCTGCTGCATCTCCTGAATCTTCTGCTGCATCTCCGCCTGACGCTGGGCACCGGTGGGACGCATACTGCCGTTGGTGAAACCGCGGCGTGCACTGTAGCTCATAGTAAGATCTCCTTTTATCGATTTATTTGATTTGGATATTGTCAAACTGACTGCCGAAGCTGATCAGATTTTTTCTCAGATCCTCCGGTGAGGCCTTGGGCGGTTCTCCCACTACCAGCCGCACCGTCACCGGTCCGCCGGAAAGGGACTCTCCGTTTTCCCGCAGGGCGTTCAGCACCCGGTCGTTGTCCAGCCGTCCCTTGGTCATGTCGTCCGGTGCGAACACGGTGACAACGCCATTGTCTATGGTGCCCCGGCAAATGTCCAGAAAAGCCCGGTACATGGGCGGAAGGCTTCCCTTGCTGCTCTCCACCAGCTCCCGCCAGGCCGCGGTGCCGCCCGCCGTAGGCGCGGCCGCCGGCGCGGCGGCCGGCTGCGGAATAGACGGAGCGGGGCCTGCCGGTTTTTCCGGGCGCCGCACAGCAGGGGGCTCCATTCGATCAACAGGAGGCTCCTTCGACATTGGCGGCTCTTCCCAGGGAATGGAGGATTCCTCCGGCAAAGGCGGTTCCTCCGGCAGGGGCGGTTCCTCCCAGGGGGGAGGCTCGTCCACAGGCAGGGCCTTCGACACCGCTTTTCTCACAGGTACCGTCGGAGCGGGGGCGGCCGGAGCCGCAGGTTCCGCCGCCTGGGCGCGAATCGTCTTGGGCAATACGGCCATCCGCTCCTCCAGCCGGGTCATCCGGGCATTGAGGGCGGTGATGTCGCCGCAGAGGGACTCGTCACACAGCCGCAGGAGACACAGCTCCGCGTCGGTGCGGCGGTTTGCGCTGTAATAGAGATTGGCCAGCACCTGCTGCAGCGTGGTGGACAGGAACAGCAGGCGGTTGGAGGACAGCTCCTTCCCCAGCCGATCCAGCGCGGCGATGTCATAGCCGCCGGACAGCAGGGCCGTGCCGCCCTCCGGGGCGGTCTTTCGCAGCAGCAGGTCCCGTGTCAGAGTGGAGAGCTCGCCCAAAATGGCGCCCACATCCTTGCCCCCGGCGTAGAGCTGATCCAGCAGCAGCAAGGCGGCCTGGGCATCCCGGTGGGCAATGTGCTCCATCAGCTGGGCGGTCTGAAGGTTACCGGCCAGCCCCAGCACGTCCAGGACTGCCTGAGCGTCCACTCTGCCGCCGGCAGCGGCGCATTGATCCAAGAGGGACAGAGCGTCCCGCAGAGCGCCGTCCGCCAAGCGGCTCAGCAGCTCCGCGCCCTCCGGCGTCAAATCGATTCCCTCCTGCCCGGCCACATAGGTCAAGCGTGCGGCGATATCCCCAGGGGTGATGCGCTTGAAGGAAAACCGCTGGCACCGGGAGAGGATAGTGGCCGGAACCTTGTGCAGCTCCGTGGTGGCCAGGATGAACATCAGGTGCTCCGGTGGCTCCTCCAAAATCTTCAGCAGGGCGTTGAACGCCGAGATGGACAGCATGTGGACCTCATCGATGATGTACACCCGCTTTTTCACATTGGCAGGAGAATAGATGGCCTCATCCCGCAGCGCCCGGACCTGGTCCACGCCGTTGTTGGAGGCGGCGTCCAGCTCCAGCACATCCAGGAAGCTGCCGTTTTCAATGCCCACACAGGACGCGCACCGGCAGCAGGGATTGCCGTCCACGGGAAGCTCACAGTTCACGGCCTTGGCCAGAATTTTGGCGCAGGTGGTCTTGCCGGTACCCCGGGTGCCCGTGAAAAGATAGGCATGGGAGGTGCGGCCCTCAGCCACCTGCTTTTGCAGGGTCTCGGTAATATGGGACTGGCCCGTCACATCGGAAAATGTCTTGGGCCGCCATTTGCGGTACAGGGCCTGATACATAGGCCGCCTCCTTCGAGCAGCGGATTGGGGCGCAGAAATTCCTCCGTATGCAGCTGCGGAACCGGCGCCCTCGCGGCACATGGAAAATCCCGCTTAATGCTGCTCGGTTCCCCGCCTGACATGATTCGCGGGCATCCATTGCGCGAGACCGGCTCCGCAGCTGCACGCGGAGGAATTCAGATAGCTTTTTTATTGTACTATAAAGATTCCAAATTATCAACTAAAAAATACAGGAATTAAAAATGAGCCTTGACCAAACCAAAATTTATGTTATAATATCATTTGCCGCGGAAATCGGCATCTATGGGCCCGTAGCTCAGTTGGGAGAGCGTTCGGTTCGCATCGATATGGACGCACATCCATCTGCGAGGGTTGGCCCAAAATTTTGGAGAGAAATTCCTCCGGAACTCATGAAAGCTTAAAACTTCAAAAATCCGCTTTTTGTTCCGAAAAACGGGCAAAAAGCGGCAATATGGGCCTGTAGCTCAGCTGGGAGAGCGTTCGGTTCGCATCGATATGGACGCACATCCATCTGCGAGTGTCGGCCCAAACTTTCGGAGGAAAATTCCTCCCAAAATCGTCAAAACTTAAAACTTCAAAACTCCGCTTTTTGTTCTGAAAAACGGGCAAAAAGCGGCAATATGGGCCTGTAGCTCAGCTGGGAGAGCGTTCGGTTCGCATCCGAGAGGTCGACGGTTCGATCCCGTTCAGGTCCACCACTTCGAGAAAAATCACCGCCAAATTGGCGGTGATTTTTCGTTTGACCACAATAATACCACAGACGGGAATATTTTTTGACCACTTTACGAGAACACAGGCGGCGAGTTTGGGATCTCGCCGCCTGTGATTTTCGTTTATCTTTGATTAGGCATAGCAACTGGTGGGCGTACACAGGCCAATTGCAGACCTCTCACAGTCCATAAATAACCATCCCCGTTACAGCAGATATGATGATCAACATTATTGGCGATAACTTCTTTTTCTTGAAATCGCAAATTGCAATAACAAGTTGGACACCCCGTGGTAAAAACCTTGGTCACGGATGGAGCCGCAGGATCTATCCGTGAGCGAGGTTGCCGCAGCCGTCAGGCTGCGTAGACAGCGTCCAG
>Ga0129307_1003324_pt1 | contig 10397 bp, 10 predicted proteins | sample P1105metagenome_FD_94437 | JGI IMG/M metagenome (GOLD analysis project Ga0129307, IMG submission 94437) | Capybara group fecal microbial communities from Wisconsin, USA - P1105 metagenome | ecosystem: Host-associated > Mammals > Digestive system > Large intestine > Fecal | place: USA: Wisconsin... | reverse complement strand
TTGCCGGAAGTAAAGGAAATGACGGCGGATCATACAGAATCGACCTTGCGGCACTGAGAGATGCATCTGAAGCGGAAACGATCGAAACACTGACCGGTATCTGCGGAGTAGGTGTAAAGGTCGCAAACTGTGTATCGCTCTTCGGTCTGCATCATGTAGATGCATTTCCGATTGATGTCTGGATCCGGCGGATCCTGGAGGCAGAGTACCCGGAAGGTTTCCCGTTTGAGCGATACCGTCCGTACTGCGGCATTTACCAGCAGTATCTCTTTTCTTATGCAAGGAACGAGGAGAAAGCCAAATGAAATACTACATTGCAAGCTGTGTCTTTACAGCACAGTTTCCGGACTTAAGCAGAAAGATCCAAAAGTACGTACAGGAATGCTTCGGACTGAAGGTCGTACGCTGCTGCGTGCCAGGCTATAAGATCAAAGAGTTTGAAGACCGCATGCCGGATGAGGAAAGCCGCGCTCATTGGGCATCACTGCCGGATTCGGGACATTTTCAGCCGGGAGACACGGTCTATTCACTCTGTCACAACTGCAACAACATCATCGACGAAGTACATACCGGCGTTGAAGTTCATTCACTCTGGGAACTGCTTGAAAGTGACGAACAGTTTCCGCTTCCTGTTTATGAAGGTATGAAGGTGCCCCTGCAGGACTGCTGGCGCTCCCGTGACAGGGCAGATGAGCAGGCTGCTGTACGCTCTTTGCTTACGAAAATGCATATCCGTTATGAGGAAGCTCCGAAAAACCATGCAGAGACTGAATTTTGCGGGATCTCACTCTTAAGACCGCAGCCGCCCCGCAATCCGAAGCTTGCACCCCGCCATTACGTGGACGGGACGGAAGGACTGTTTGAACCGCATACCCCGGAAGAACAGGAACGGATCATGCGCGAATACTTTGCTGCACTTCCAATGAAGACTGTCGTCTGTTACTGTCATTATTGCCTGGAAGGATTAAAGCTCGGCGGGGCTGATGCAAGACATATGGCCGACCTGCTGTTCCCGTAGATCAAAACAAAAGTGGGATATAAACCACCTGTAATGCTGAAATATACTAAAAGAGTGGAAAGATAAAAGAGAATAGTTAAGAAAATGGCTGGAAACCGCACGAAAATGCGGAATCCAGCCATTTTTGATCTTTCGTTGACTGCTGGGAAGTGTTTAACACGGATCGTATCTGTTATACCATGCTCAGAGCGATACGCTGCTTCTTTAAGTCTACGCTGACTACGGTCACATTGACAACGTCACCGACGGAGACGACTTCAAGAGGACTCTTGATGAAACGCTCGCTCATGCGGCTGATGTGGACAAGACCGTCCTGATGCACGCCGATATCAACGAATGCACCAAAGTCCACGATGTTGCGGACTGTACCTTTGAGGCGCATGCCTTCCTTCAGGTCCTCCATGCTGAGGACGTCTGACTTCAGGATGGGCTTTGGCATTTCATCACGGGGGTCGCGGCCAGGCTTTTCAAGTTCGCTGATGATATCGTTGAGCGTCGGTTCGCCGATGCCAAGCTCCGCAGCGAGCTTTTTGATATTGCCTGCGCGGGAGCGGATATCGCTGAACCCGGCGGCGGATCTGCCGGTTGCCGGGCTTTTCTTACTGCTGATCACTGAATCATCTGCAGGACTGTCGTCCTGAAGTACATCGTCATTTCCGAATGCCTTTGCATCATATCCGAGCTGCTTCAGGAGGAGCTTTGCTGCGGCATAGGACTCGGGATGTACCGCAGTCTGATCGAGCGGCTCGCTGCCGCCGCGGATACGTAAGAAGCCGGCGCACTGCTCATAGGCTTTGGGTCCGAGCTTTGCGACCTTCAGAAGTTCTCTGCGGTTTCTGAAGCGGCCGTTTGCTTCACGGTACGAGACGATATTGCCTGCGATCGTCTTGTTGATGCCCGATACATAGCTTAAGAGCGGGGCGGAAGCGGTGTTTAAGTCCACGCCGACTTTATTGACGCAGTCTTCGATGACAGCGCCGAGGGACTCGGCGAGCTTCTTCTGGTCCATATCGTGCTGGTACTGGCCGACACCGATGGACTTGGGATCCATTTTCACGAGCTCCGCGAGCGGGTCCTGCAAGCGGCGTGCCATGGAAGCGGATGAGCGCTGTCCGACATCAAAGTCCGGCATTTCCTTTGTCGCAAGTTCGGAAGCCGAGTAGACGCTTGCGCCCGCTTCGTTGACGATGACATATTTCAGATGATGTGCGGCGGATCCTTCATGGTCAAGTTCCCGGATCAGTTCGCAGATGAACTGCTCGGATTCGCGGGAAGCCGTGCCGTTTCCGAGGGAGATGACGTCGATCCCGTGCTTTGCGATCAGTTTTTTTAATACACGCTTTGCTTCTTCCGTCCTGTTATGGGGAGGGGTGGGATAGATAACTGTCGTATCGAGGACTTTTCCGGTCGGATCGACGACCGCCAGCTTGCAGCCGGTACGGTATGCAGGATCCCAGCCGAGCACGGTCATACCTGCGACCGGCGGCTGCATCAGGAGCTGTTCGAGGTTCTTTCCGAACATCTTCATCGCGCCGTCTTCGGCTCTTTCTGTCATGGCAGAGCGCAGTTCCCGTTCAATGGAAGGAGCGATCAGGCGCTTATAGCCGTCTCGGATCGCCTCGCGAAGGCAGGCTGCACAGTCAGAGTCTTTTACAATACCTATGATCGCACGCTCCAGGGCGGAGATGATATTGTCGTCAGGCATCTCGAGAGTAACGGTCAGGACGCCTTCAGCCTCGCCGCGGTTCACCGCAAGGATACGGTGCCCCGGGATCTTTACGACCGGTTCATTATAATCATAGTATGCTTCAAAGACCCGCTTTTCATCGAGTTCGTCCGCCTCTCCTTTGAGAGCCGAGTATACGACAGCGGTCTTTGCGCAGACCTTACGGATCGCGTCCCGGTAGGAAGCATTGTCAGAGATGTCCTCGGCGATGATGTCCGAAGCGCCTGAGAGCGCTTCTTCTGAAGTCAGAACGGACTTTGAAGGATCATCTTCATCTTCATGGATATAGGAGGCGGCGATCTCACCGAGCTTTCCGCCAGCTTCCTGCTTCAGGATGATGTCTGCGAGCGGGCGGAGGCCCTTTTCCGCTGCAATCATGGCGCGGGTGCGGCGCTTCGGTTTAAAGGGGCGGTAGAGGTCTTCCACAGTGACGAGCTTGTCGGCAGCCTCGATGGCGGCGCGGAGCTCATCGGTCAGTTTCCCCTGGGATTCGATCGATGCAATGACGGCGGCTTTTCGTTCCTCAAGGCCCCGGAGGTAACGGAGCTTTTCGTCGAGCGCACGCAGTACCTCGTCATTGAGGGAGCCGGTGACTTCTTTTCTGTAACGGGAGATAAACGGGATCGTGTTGCCCTCGTCGATGAGGCCGATGGCGGCCTCTGCCTGTTCGGGGCGGATCTCAAGTTCTTCAGCAATTTTTTGTGCAATGTTCATGTTGTTGCTTGTTCCTTATATTTAATGATTTAAATGTCTGGTTCAGATGATCACGGGCGTGCGCCCATATTCGCTTCGGACAGGACCCTTATCATCTGTTACGTACTTCCTGCCTGCGGCCTGCGCCGCATAGTAGATCTGGTCGGGGAAGATGCTTTCTTCAAGCAGCTCCTTATGATCTGCCGGTTTGGTGATGACCGGGACTTTGGTTAAACGCTGCAGCTCGTGCATAAGGTCTGCAGCTTCACGACGGAATCCGAGGATGCGGATATGGTTGACATAACCCTGCGATTTTGCCTTTTTCGCCTGATCGCAAGTGATCCCGAGTGCGATATGAAGCAGCGCCCGGCTGATACGGCTGTAGGTGTACTGCCGGGTCTTGGTATCCTCGATGCGTTCCGTAAATGTCATCGGCCGGTCGGCGCGCCGCATCAGGCGGTCTGCGATCTCCCGGGAGACATCGAGATAAGAACTCAGCGGAATGTTTGAGATGCTCCGGCCATGTGCAGCCGCGAGGATCCGGCTCTCCAACAGAAGCGAGAGAGCATCGGGGTGCAGCGCGCAGTCTCCTTTGATCAGTTCGCGGTACAGCGGGTGCAGTATTTCCGGGACTGCGGAGTATGTGAATGTATCCTGCGAAGCAGAACCGCCGGATCTCATTTCAGCCGCGATGCCTAGTATCCCGGTGCGGAGAGCTGTCGCGGATGTGTACTTTGTATCGGATACTTCCGATGCGCTGTAGCTGTCGCCGTTCCGTATGACTGATAAAGGAGTGATGCGGGCAGAACGCCGTCCGTCCGGATCGGCTTCATACTCCAGTGCATGAAGGGCGCGCAGGTACTCGACCGCAAGGATGTTGTTGGGCGTAAGACCTACGATGCCGAAAGCTTCGGAGAGGGCAGCAGGATAGGTAAGGCCTGAGGCAAGGAGTTCCCGGAGCCTTACAGCGGCAGGATCGCTTTCGGCTGATGACACTGACGCTTCATCCATCCGTACCGCGAGTTCCGAAAGGGAAGTAAGCGAAGCCGGAGCCTCGATCCCGAAGCCGAGCATGTCGATGATGCCCGTTGCGGCGGCAAGGCGTATGCCGGCAGCAGCAAACTCATGGGCAGAGGAAGTAGCAAAGACAAGCGGGAGCTCGAGGACAAGGTCTGCGTATCCGCCGTCAGTATTGCCCGAACCGGTCAGAGCCATACGGGTGCGGACATACTTATCAAAAACGGCGGGTTCTCCGCGCTGGACATAGTTTCCGCTCATAATAGCTACGATGCGGTCCGCGCCGTGTTTCTGCCGCAGTTCGCGGAAGATGCGCGTATGACCGTTATGGAAGGGATTCAGTTCGCAAATGACAGCTGCAGTCTTCATAATGACATAAGTATACCGCGTTTTGTTTAAAATTGAAAACTCAATTTATGCAAGTGGATTTTGCAAAATAAGTATGTTATGATTTATTTGAATCATAATCGTAGAAGCGTTTTTCATGACTTGTTGGCAGGGCCGAAAACAGGCGGTGTTTCCGGATGAAACGGCTGTTTCGAGGCAGGAAGACCGGCCGGTCAGACCTTGCAGAAAGGAAGAGGACATGAAGCTTATTTACGCGATCGTTCGCAATGACAACGAGGATGACGTCACCTCCGCTCTGAGCAGGGCAGGATTCAGCATCACCAAGCTGAACACCACCGGCGGATTCTTAAGGAAGGGCAATGTCACCCTGATGATCGGTACCGAAGACGATAAGGTCGACCAGGCGATCGAACTGATACGCAGCGAGTGCGGCGAGTCACAGAAGATCACGATCGACATGCCGTTCATCTCAGGCGTGAACATGGTCAACTACGCGACGATGCCGATGCAGGTCGCCGTAGGAGGCGCCACGATCTTTGTGGTCAACGTGGAGCGCTACGAAAAGTTCTGACGGAACCTGCAGGTCCACGTCAGCAGGATGCTTCCGGAGGAAGCATTGACTGAAAACGTAACTAATGAAGGCTGGATGGCCGGCCGGATAATATCACTATGATAAGGAGAAATCATGAAAGTATTAGTTATCAACTGCGGAAGCTCATCTCTTAAGTACCAGATCATCGATATGGATACCCAGGCAGTTCTCTGCAAGGGCCTTGTCGAGCGTATCGGCATCGAAGGTTCTGTTCTGACCCACAAGGTTCCGGGCAAGGAAGACTTCGTTGTTCAGGAAGAGATGAAGGATCATAAGAGAGCTGTTGAGCTGGTTATGGCAGCGCTTGTTGACCCGGATCACGGCGTTATCAAGTCTCTTGATGAGATCGATGCGATCGGCCACAGAGTCGTCCATGGCGGTCAGAAGTTCGCTAAGTCCGTTCTGATCGACGATGAGGTCAAGGCTGCTCTTGACAAGTGCACCGAGCTCGCTCCGCTGCACAATCCGGCCAACATCCTCGGCATCAAGGCATGCGAGGCAGTTATGCCCGGCAAGCCCAACGTAGGCGTATTCGATACCGCTTTCGGTATGGGTATGGAGCCGAAGGCATTCATGTATGCGCTTCCGACCAAGTACTATGAGGAGTATGAGGTCCGCCGCTACGGTTTCCACGGCCAGTCCCATGACTTCGTTTCCCACAGAGCTCTTGATCTCTGCGGCGGCAACGAGAACACCAAGGTCATCGTCTGCCACCTCGGCAACGGCGCTTCCATTTCCGCATCCATCGGCGGCAAGTGCGTAGACTCCTCCATGGGCCTTACCCCTCTTGAGGGCCTGATCATGGGTACCCGTTCCGGTAACGTTGACCCGGGCATCATGCAGTTCATCTGCCATAAGGAAGGCCTTGACATCGACGGCATGCTGAACGTCCTCAACAAGAAGTCCGGTATCTTCGGTCTTTCCGGAAACATCTCCTCCGACTTCCGTGATGTTCAGAAGGCAGCTGACGAGGGCAATGAGAAGGCAAAGATCGCTCTGGCTGCATACCGCTACAGAGTTGCTAAGTACATCGGTTCCTATGCTGCAGCCATGAACGGCGTAGACGTAATCGTCTTCACCGCCGGCCTCGGCGAGAACGACAAGCTGACCCGTCAGGCGATCTGCGACGAGTATCTCGGATACCTCGGCGTCAAGGTCGATCCGGCACGCAACGATGTCCGCGGCAAGGAGACTCTGATCTCCGCAGACGACTCCAAGGTCAAGGTATACCTGATCCCGACCAACGAGGAGCTCAAGATCGCTATGGATACCGTTAAGATCGTAAGCGAGCTTTAAGAAGGACATAAGCGGGCTGTTGATGTTTTAAGATCAAAACATGCTTGACATTCCCCGCGGGATGTTATATAGTAGCATAGTTGAAATGGAAGCAGGTTATCCGCCTCACCTCGTACAGCTGACTGTGCAGGTCAATATTTCAGAAAAGGCTTTATTGTTTGCGGCTTTAGGATGACGCAGACGAAAGAGCCTCAGGATGAAAGTGCTGAAAGCGGATACCACCTGGTATCCGCTTTTATATATTCTTAAAGGAGGTGTTAGTATTAGCGACGTTAATGTACAAATCAACGAGCAGATCCGTGACAAGGAAGTCAGAGTGATCGGCGAAGACGGCGAACAGCTTGGGATCATGAGTTCCGAGGCTGCACTGAAGCTGGCGGATGAAGCAGGCCTTGACCTGGTCAAGATCGCACCGAACGCAGCACCGCCGGTCGTAAAGATCATTGATTTCTCCAAGTACCGCTATGAGCAGAGACGCAAAGAGAAAGAACAGAAGAAAAAGCAGAATGTGATAGAGGTCAAGGAGGTCAGATTAACTCCTAATATTGACACAAACGATCTGAACACCAAGGTATCGGCCGCGAAGAAGTTCCTTGAAAAAGGTAACAAGGTCAAGGTCAGCCTTCGTTTCAGAGGCCGTGAGCTCTCCAGGATGAATCAGTCCAGATACATCCTTGATGATTTTGCGGCAACGCTCGCGGAAGTCGCACAGGTCGACAAGCCGTCCAAGGCGGAAGGCAGGAGCCTGGTGATGATCCTGAGCCCCAAAAAGAATAAGTAAGTAATCACAATCAGGAGGAAATAGAGATGGCAGTTAAAAAGTTTAAGACAAAAAGAGCGGCCGCTAAGCGTTTCAAGATGACCGGTTCAGGCAAGCTGATGAGAATGCATGCCAACAAGTCTCATATTCTTACAAAGAAGACCAGAAAGAGAAAGAGACATCTCGTAAAGGGTGTCGAGGTCGATGCTACCAATGCAGCTACGATGAAGAAGATACTTCCGTATCTCTGATTGAACCTGGTCGAAGGAGGACAAAACAATGGCAAGAATTAAAGGCGGCATGAACGCAAAGAGAAAGCATAACAGAGTACTCAAGGCGGCTAAGGGCTACAGAGGTGCACGCTCCAAGCAGTACCGCGTGGCTAAGCAGTCCGTAATGAGAGCTCTTGCAAACGCATACAGAGGACGCAAGGAGAAGAAGAGACAGTACAGAGCACTGTGGATCACCCGTATCAATGCAGGCGCAAGAATGAACGGCCTCAGCTACAGCCAGCTGATGCACGGTCTCAAGCTCGCAGGCGTAGATATGAACCGCAAGGTCCTCTCCGAGCTCGCGATCGCTGACGCAAAGGGATTTGCTGATGTCTGCGAGTGCGCAAAGAAAGCTCTGAACAAGTAAGTCTTAAATTTTCCGGCGGACAGGAGAGATCCTGTTCGCCGATTTATTCTATAAGCTTAAGGATATAGAATGGAAAACAAAAACAAGAACATCAACGGTGCCCAAACGGGCACCGATAAAACAGAGAACAGCTGGACACCGACAGATATCAGCAAGGTCGTAGACCAGACTGAGACATTTAAGGAAGTCGATGAAAGCTACGAGAAATATATCCGCGAAAAGAACGAGAGCGGCATCAAAACAGATCTGAAGACTCTGATCGGCGTCATTATCGGATCACTGGTCGCGGCTGCCAATCTGAAGCTTTTCGTAAACGCCGGAGGTCTTACTCCCGGCGGTATCACCGGTGTCGTCGTGCTGGTCCAGCGCTGCTTCGAAAGGTTCCTGGGGATCACCCTTCCTTTCTCGCCGCTTTCATTGCTTTTCAACCTGCTTCCGGCGCTGGTAGCGTTCCGGATCATCGGAAAAAAGTACACGGCGTTTTCATTTTTAAGCATCGTGATCTTTTCGTTCGCGACCGACCTGATCCCAGATATGACCGTGACCAAAGATCCGCTTCTGATCTCGCTTTTCGGCGGTATCTTAAGCGGCCTCGGTTCAGCGTTGGTCTTGAATTCCGGCGCGAGTCAGGGCGGCACGGATTTCATTGCCATGAGCATTTCGGTCAAGAAGGGTATCAGCGTCTTTAACTACGTCATGGGCTTCAATATCTGCCTGCTGCTGATCTCCGGATTCCTCTTTGGTATGGAACCGGCACTCTACACGATCATCTATCAGTTCGTAGCGACGCAGGTGCTTAATACCTTCTACAAGCGCTATGAGAAAAAGACCCTGCTCGTCGTCACGAACCGTCCTGTAGAGGTTTCCATGGAAGTCCGCATGACGACCAACCATACCTCGACCATCCTCGACGGAGAAGGCGGATACAGCGGACAGAACAAGTACATCGTTTATCTGATCGTCGGAGCGGAAGAACTCAACCTCGTGCGCAGGCATATCCGTGCGGTCGACCCCAATGCGTTTATCAATGTTATCAATTCCGACATGGTCACCGGCAAGTTCTATATCCGGCCGATCGGAAGCTGATGAAGGAATGACAGGACCGGAAACTCAGTCAGGAGGACAGAATGACAACAGGAGAGAGGATCACCAGGCTTCGCAGATCACTGGGCATGTCCCAGGTCGCGTTTGCGGAACTGATCGGCGTATCTAAGCAGAGCTTGTATAAATACGAGCGGGACATCATCCTGACGATCCCGTATGATAAGATAGAAAAAATCGCAGAAGTCTGCAATACGACCCCGCAGCGCGTCCTCGGCTGGGAAGATGCGTCGGAGAACACCGAGCCGAAATCGGATCATGCCCGTAGGATGAAAGACTATCTTTTCCATGTCTATGACAGGCTGGATGAGGTGGACCGCGGGCGTCTGATCGGTACGGCCGAGACGCTCCTGAAGCAGAAGCAGGAGAGGGAAGAGGGCTGAATAAAAATAGTCGAAAATGGCAAAAAAAGCTTGCAATCCTCTAAGGTCTGTGATAGAATAACATTCGCTGCGGAGATGTCGGAATTGGCAGACGAGCAAGACTAAGGATCTTGTGCCCGTTAGGGCGTGTGGGTTCAAGTCCCATTCTCCGCATTTATTATTCGCAGAGATGGCGGAATGGCAGACGCGCACGGTTCAGGTCCGTGTGGTAGCAATACCATGAGGGTTCAAGTCCCTTTCTCTGCACGTAAGAATCGACACTGGTTATCCAGTGTCTTTTTTGTTTAAATAAATGGCTTAAAATAAGGATATCCAGTACTTTCACTTTTGTTATAGTGTGTCATCACTTAGCATCATAAAGCATACTTATCTGCGGTAAAATGCGGTAAAAGCTGCGGTAAAAATGCGGTAGATTTCCGAGGATATTTCTCATACTACAGATACCCTGTCTATTCTCTCCTTATAAGAAAACCTATTGCTTCAGACCTTGAAATACCATGCCCTACAGAGACCAGTAATCCGGGAATCTGTGGGTTTTTTTATCTGTCTCTACAGTTTTCGGATCGAGCGAAACCGAGACTAAAATCACATAGAAATTTGAGAAGTGTTATGACCTTCATGAATATAAGATGAAATAATACATAATATCAAGATAAGATATCAAATTGTAAGTATTACTCTACTTAACAGATAAATAACAAAATATATTTAATATTGAAATATAAATAACATAAAAAAACAATAAAATGGCATAAATATTGTTAAATACATTACAAATATATAACATTTAAACAGCACATTGATTATTTGGACATTCAATAATT
>Ga0129307_1003323_pt1 | contig 10401 bp, 8 predicted proteins | sample P1105metagenome_FD_94437 | JGI IMG/M metagenome (GOLD analysis project Ga0129307, IMG submission 94437) | Capybara group fecal microbial communities from Wisconsin, USA - P1105 metagenome | ecosystem: Host-associated > Mammals > Digestive system > Large intestine > Fecal | place: USA: Wisconsin... | reverse complement strand
TCCCCCGTCGGCACTCGGTGACGAATACAGGAAACTGGAAGAGGGATATGACCTCGTCATCGGAACGAGGAACGACAGGTTCGCACTCGGTTTCAAGAGATGGGTCGGTTCCTGGGCATTCAACATCATGGCCGATTTCTATCTCATGTGCAGGAAGAAATGCATCGCCGAGGATGTCATGTCCGGTCTCTACGCAGGAAGATGCGATGTGTTCGTCCCTGTGATAAAAGAACACTGGGATGAACTTGAGATGAAAGGATGGAAGGTCCTTCTAGATCTCCTGAAATACGGCCCCAACGACCTCAAGATCGGTACCATACAGTACGACTTCGGAAAGAGAGCATCCGGAGAATCGCACATCAGCCCCAAGGTCGTCGTCACCACCTTCCACCAGATGGGGCCCATTGGAAGACTTCTTGCCCGCGTCTACGATAAGTTAATGTGCTGATGGATATGACCGAAATACCCTTCTCGATAGGTATCTGTGCTTACAATGAGGGCAACAACATCGAGAAGGCCATAAGGTCGATCTACGAACAGGAACTTGACGGATTCGTCCTTGACAAGACCATAGTTGTATCAAGTGCCAGCACCGACGATACCGATGATATCGTCCGTTCCCTTATGAATGAATATCCCAACCTGGAACTGATAGTCCAGGAACAGAGGAACGGAAAGAATTCAGCGATCAACTGTTTCCTCGATGCCAAGAAGACGGAGATCGTCATCATCGTCAATGCGGACAACATCATGGCCAATAAAAATACGATTCAGAAGATGCTGGAACCCTTCAGGAACGAGAATGTGGGAATCGTCGGCGGACATCCTATTCCCTTGAACTCTAAGAAGACCATAGCAGGATTCGCTTCCAACATGATCTGGTGCGTTCATCATCACATAGCGATGAAGACTCCGAAGATCGGGGAACTGATCGCATACCGCGATATCGGAACAAGACTCCCGGAACAGTATCAATCTGATGAGGACCTCATCAGGATGAACATCGAGAAAGCAGGATATCTTCCTAAATACGCTCCAGATGCGATAGTATACAACAGAGGCCCAGAGACCGTGGCCGATCTCAAGAAACAGAGACTACGTGTCAACATCGGTCAGAGCTACATGATCAAGAATGAGAACTTCTACAACCCCACCAGGGACCCTAAGGCACTCATCGGTGTATACTGGAACGTCATGAAGGATCTGGGATTCCATCCTATCAAAATGTCCGCTTCAGTGTTCATAGAGACGGAATGCCGCCTGAAGGCCAGAAAGATGGTCAAGAAGGGAATCAAGGACGAGAACGTCTGGGATCCCGTAGAGACCACCAAGAAGGTCTAGATGTATTTATCAAAAAGGATGTCACTGTTGGAATACTTTATCATTCTGGCCATCCTCCCTATCCTGTAATAGAGGCGTGGACTCAGCCTGTACAATGAGACTTCGATGTTCATCTTCTCCTGTTTGTATCTGGACAGCCGTTTCACATCATCCAATTCGGATAGCTTCTTGAACGTCCCGCTTGATGTATTGGTAAGACTGCGGAGGATATGTCTGAACGCCTGCGCACAGAACTTGTCGTGTTCCTCCTTCCAGCACTCCAGGGTGCGGGCGGTTTCCATGGTCTCCCTGATATCGGCGACAGCGATATTATCCCCGTTACCGGCCGACAATGTCCCTTCTGCCAGAAGGTACGTGTACAGCGGTTTGTTGTAGTAGACCACTTTTTTGGCAGCCATGAACGAACGTATGGTGTAATCGTAATCCTCACTGAGATGCGGTATGAATCTCAGATGGTTCTCAAGAAGGAACGACCTCTTGTACAATTTGTTCCAGGTGGGTGTGGATATCCTCCCCAGACAGACCTCGCTGACGGCTTCCTTTCCGGTCAGTTCCTTCTTCGTGTACTTCCTGTCGGGCGGTGTGATGACCATCTGCCTGTATGAATAGTAATGATTGCAGACGACGACCTCACAATCCTTCTCCAATGCTATCTCCAACATCTCCGAGATGAAGAACGGACTGGGACAGTCATCCGCATCCATGAACCATACGTAATCCCCTGTGGCGACCTCCAATCCTATGTTCCTCGCACCTCCGAGACGTTTGTCGTCCCTCTGTTCAAGGATCTTCACAGGGAATCTGGACGATTCCGATAATTCTGTGACCTTCTCCAGTGTGCCGTCATTGCTTCTGGCATCCACCACAAAAATGATCTCGATATTCCTGTAGCTCTGCTGTTTTATGTGCCTTATGCACTCGAACACATATTTCACGGAATTGAAGAGAGGTACTATGATCGATACCTTGGCACCTCTATCCCTTATCCTCTCCGGCCATTCCCTTTTCTCTCTGGAATCCAGGATATAATCGTAGTACGCACCGACAGGATATCCGTGGGCACCGGTCCTCTTGTCCGGCGGAGGAGGCGTCATATAATCCTTGCCGAAGTTTATGATCAGATATTTCTCCCAATCCATCGGGATGGGGATCATCGTATCCTCAAATTCATGGAAGATCGGCTCCCTGAAATCGTCGGCATCATAGATATCGTATCTGAATGTAGGGACGAAGTGTCCGATCTTCTTGTGATCGGTCTTGATCACCATGAGTGCGATCCTCTCGAAGACCCCCGGCACCTTGCAGAACAGCCTGTAGGAGAACATCGACCTCGCCGATTCCAGCATGTACGTCGTGATGTAACTCCCGGTGGCCATCAGGTTGAAGATCTTCCGTCTGAAGAAACCGTCTGGATACGGGTAATAAAGGAACAGGTCCAAGAAAATGGCCTTCTGCTCCTTCAGGTCCTTCTCGAAATCTTTCGTCTTCGCCATCACATGCGGATGACAGTCCGCCCTTGCCTCATGGTAATAGTACTTCTCCTGATCGAGTTCCGTATTCAACAACTCGTTGATATACGGCATATCATCGGAGAAGACGATGAGATCTATGTCGTTGTCCCAGGGGATGAATCCTCCGTGCCTTATCGCACCGAGTTCGGTACCGAACATCCCGAAATATCTGATACCGTGGTCATCGAAGACCTTGGCCACGGCCTTATACATATCGAGAAGTTCCTTCTGCTCATCGTTCATGATGCCACCCGGGTATCCTTCCACTCGCTATCATCCTGCGCAGTATAAAAGCAGGTATTATGCATATCAGCGTTACCTTCTGGATGTTGTTGCCTATACTGCAGAATATGTCCACAATGGAGAAGTTGAAGAATATCTCCTTGTTGATGAAATCGAACACCGGCAATACCGCATCTGCAGAGATCAGGTTGGTATAGGCGATGATGGAGTTCAGCGCCACCACGTTGGTGTTCAGCATGAGAGTCAATATCGTACCTGCTACGGCCAAAGCTATCCAGATGTACTTGTAACGGTCATCCACGACCATCATGCAGTAGACCAGGAACGGTATCAAAGTGACGAGATACTGCATGTTGGTGTACAGCAGCATGCATATGCACAGCAGTATCATGCTGTATTCCATCATCCTGTCCTCCAGGCCCTCATAAGCATTCAGCATATGCCTCGCAATGACGACGGAAACGGCTACCGCCAACAGTGCCAGCAGTACCGCTAACAGTATGGAGAAGAAACCGAACTTGACTATCTCGACCAGACGGTCGGTCAGGAATGCGAGGCTCCTCGGCAGCGTGCCTTCCATGAACTGCGGATAGAATGTGATCACCGATGCCGACAGGAAACCGATTATCGACAATGCTATCCTCTTCGCCGCGACCTTGCCGTCACCCTTCGCTGCCACATAGATGTAGCACAGCAGCACAAGGATGATCGCAATGGGGAAGAACTTGATCCATACCGCGAATGAGTAGCAGACTCCAGCAAGGAAGTACCTGTCATGCTTCAGCAGAAGGATTGTGAGCATGGTGAACATGGCCGATATCGTATCCGGCATCACCACCATGGATGACGAACCTATCACATGGGGGCACACGAACACGAGAACGAAGGCGATTATCGCCTTCCTCTTGTCATCCGTCCTTTCCATCACCAGCTGATATACCGTAAAGGAAAGTATGAGGTCGCATACCCACAGGATGACCTTCAGTATGAGCAATGATGCGATGGACGATGCCATGTGGGTGTATGCGTAGAGGTCGCTGGTGCTGTAGCTGATCAGATCATATATCGCCGAGGATGAATCGCCTGTGGCGAAGAACGCGTTCTGTATGCCAGCAACAAGACTCAGTATGTAACCCCATACCGGCGTGTAATAGTATCCTTCCATCAGATAGAGGCCGCTCCCCGATTCGATGTTCCTTATCACGACCGCCCAGAAGTTGGTATCGTATTCCAGTGAGAAGGGGACAAGCAGCAGTCTGATCAGCATACCGACAGTGATGGCGATGAACAGTCCGTTGTGCCTCAGATCCTTGATCCTATCGACAAGATCAGACATCGTACGTCCTCCCGTATACCGTGTACGCCCTTCCTATGAAGAGATAGATGACATCCCCGTCAGCGGTAGCGAAGGAACCGCTGACGGTGTTCCTGGTGACCTTCCCCTCATCGTACCCCGCTATGTCACTCCTGTAGCATGTGCCAGATGCTATTATCTGCGATATGTCCTCGAACTGATCTATCCTGAATTTCACTGCTGCGGACTGAACGATCATCCCGTCGCCGTACTGCACCAATGCGTAAGCGTATGTGCTGTCCTTCATACAGCCCATGGCCCTGAATCCCCTTCCGACGGGGAGCTTGGACGTATCCACACCGAGATACAGCTCGTAGCCCAGCAGGCACATCGATCTCGTGAATCTGTCCTCCATGGTATCCGGTGTCAGCGCCTCATCGGTGTTGATGCAGTCGCTGCATCCGAAGAACAGTTCCTGGGCATTCTCCACAACGATTAATCCGCCTTCGCCGTAGTACAGCGAACCGGGGATCGAACCGACCCAATACAGCGAGCCCCCGTTCCCGATCCATTCCATCAGCGGGTCGTGGGCATCGCCTGAATAGATCTCTCCCGGCAATGCATAGGATAACGACAGTATACCGCATCCCTTAGGGTCGGCACCCGTCTCCTGAATGTAATCCACCAATCCCTGCCTGTTGCATACGGTGACGTTATCGAAGGACCTCAGCTTCAGCGACCTCTCCGTCTGCTCCGCATTGTACGGTGCATCGATCGGCGCTACAGGGACCAATGATTCCGCCCATCCGAAGTTCCCGTTGTAATCCTCGTCCAGATAGATCACCAATCTGTCCACTCTCTTGAATCCGTGGTTCTCTATCAGCAAAGCGGAATAATCGTTGGTACCGTTGGACGACAGCGAATAATCGACTGAATCCCCGTTCCTCTCCGCCGAGGAATCGTATCTGTTGACACCCGATGAATATGTGAGTGCCTCGCCGACGAATATCATCGACACCAGCACCACGGCGACTATGGGAATCCATCTCTTGTCCATCGGATATCACATTTCATCTTCAGACACGCAGGGTATCCGCCGTCCGCGTGACAGCGCGGACGGTCATAACAATGCGATAATATGTCGTGATAAAATCGTTTCTGTCGAACAATGTTCACTGACATGATGCATCTTCTGTCTACTGCTGCACCAAGAGCAATAATGATTGTGCTAATTCAATCGAATAACGATAATCGCTCGCTTATTCGCGATTTTTTCGTACATTTTGTATGAAAAATCTAGATTGTATTTAAACCGAGATTGCCGTATTCATTCAGGTCAAAATTCCACAGACCGGACCTGCCGGATGATCGGCAATCATCCGGCGCCCCTGACAGAATATGACATGCAAGGACTTTTTTAATCCTGGTTCATATATCCGACACGTAGATCGATCATGACCGAGAAGGAATCCGAGAAGAAGTTCTTCAGCAAGGTGTCCCTCAACATGGTGACCAACGTCACCCGTGTCGTAGTGATGGCACTGGTCGGCTTCCTGATGGTGCCGTACTATATCGATCAGTTCGGCATCGCCACCTATGCGATACTGCCGCTGGCGACATCCATAACCAGTTACGTACTGGTGGCGACGGAATCGCTCGCTGATTCATTCACAAGGTTCATGATCCTCGCTATCCACAAGGGGGACCGCGAGGGCATCGACAGGACGTATTCCACGGCTGTATTGGGAATGGTGAGGATAATCCTCATACTCCTGCCGGTCGCCGTCCTAATATCGATATTATCGCCGTTCCTATTCAGCATCGGTGACGATTCCCAAAGCGAGGTCCAGGTGATGTTCTTCCTCATCCTGGCGGCCTCATTGATGGTATCCTTCACCACCAGCCTGGACAGCGTGTACATGGCCCACAACTACCTGTACAGGCTGTACACCATCAGGATAGTCCACTGTCTTCTGCAGGTAGTGTTCGTCATAGGATTCTTCCTGTTCTTCGGTCCGTCGCTCGCGCTGCTAGGAATGTCATACATCATCGCAGCAGTGATTTTGGTGATCTGGCTCTTTGCAGGAATAAGGAGGATAGACCCTGAGATCAGGGTCCGTCGCAGCAGTTTCGATAAGAAACTGCTGAAGGAGATGTCCGACCTCGGGGTGTGGACCGTCGTGACAAGATTGGGGTACATACTGTTCATACAGACCTCACAGATAGTCGTCAACGTGTGTCTCGGTTCAGAGGTGCAGGGAGAGTTCTCAGTCATCGTGAACATCGTATCGATGATATCCACCACCTGCATAGCGTTCATCACCGTCGGTGTTCCCTTATTGTACAAGCATTACAACAACAAGGATATGAAGATGCTCATCAATACCCTGGACCTGTTCACCAGGTTCACAGGGATGATACTTGCATTCCCAATAGCATTCCTGGTGATCTTCGCACCCCAGGTGATAACGGCTTGGTTAGGCGATACGTACGAGTTCATCGTGACCATGGTGATCATCATGGTGCCCCTGTGCGTCGCGAGATGCAGCACCGAGATATTACCTTCTGTAGCGATACTCTACAAGAACGCCAGGACCATGGGCATCGGTACCATCGGCCTGGGGATACTCAATGTAGTACTCGCAGTGATATTCGTGCAGTTCACCGACCTCGGTGTGTACGGTGCATGCCTCGCATGGGATATCGCCATAGGACTGCTGAACTTCGTCTTCTATCCGGTGTTCATATCCAGACTGATGAAGGTCAATATCATGATCTTCTACAAGTCGCTGATCAATAACTATATCGTGTTCGGGATACTGATAGGATTGGGGCTGCTTTTCAACAACTACTTCGAACTGCCGTACGGATGGGGGCCGATCATTCTGGCGTTCGTTCTACTGTTCATGGTCTACTTCGTGACGATAATGCGTTTGGGGCTGAACAAGGAGGAGAGGGGGATAGTGGTGACATACTTCCCGCAGTTCCTTCAGAAGTATCTTGCGAAGCTGATCTGATCACTTGCGCTCGTCGAACAGCTCCGCTTCAACCATAGTGCACAGCGCGTGATATATCGGCAGGTGCAGTTCCTGTATCTTGAACGTCTCGTCCTCGGGTGCACAGATGCAGATGTCGGCAAGGCCTTTGCACTTGCCGCCGGTCCTTCCTGTGAGGGCTATGGCGGTCATGCCCTTGGCCTTGGCCACCATCAGTGCCTTGATTATGTTATCGGAATTGCCAGATGTGGTTATACCGAGGAACACGTCGCCCTTCTTCCCCAATGCGTTGACCAACTGTGCGAATGCGGCCTTGGGGTCGGTGTCATTGGAGAATGCGGTGTTGGATGCAGTAAGGACCGTCAATGGGACGACAGGAAGACCGCCCTCCAGGTGTTTGGATAATTCCTTTCCGTCATCGCCGAACATCTTCACCAGGTTGTCATACAGCTCCGGCGATATGGCGCGGTCGAACAGGAACGATTTCGTCAATTCTCCTGATATGTGGTCGCTGTCAGCGGCGCTCCCGCCGTTGCCTGCGATCAGCAGCTTTCCGCCGTTCTTATAAAGTGCCAGCAGTGAATTGTAAGCCTCGATTATGGATGCCCTGCACGACTCCAGGACAGGATATCTGCTGAACAGTTCCTCTCTCAGTTCATCCGAGTTCTTCTGCTTTCCCTTCATAGGAATCACATGTGTAACCGATTGTTCCGATAATAAACTTACGCGTTCGGAATCTGCGATATGATCACATATCACCGGAGATACGCAGTATGGATTCGAAGAGTGCGATATCCTCAGGATAGGTGACCTTGATGTTCATCGCGGTACCCTTGCTGAAATAGATCTCATGGCCGTAATGGGCGACGACGAGATTGGCATACACGAAATCATGCAGTCCGTCCTTCTCGGCCCTCCTGTACGAATCCAGAAGGATGTCGTATCTGAACATCTGCGGAGCACCTGTCCTCTTGAGATTGTTGCGGCTTATCTCCTTGACCGCACTCACACCGTCGTCGCTGATCATCACCGGCTCGTAGAACGGCAATGTGGAGCAGGCGTTGCCGTGCTCCGTGGCGACGTCGATGAGATCGTCGATGACGAACTGCGGTATCACGGGACGCGCGGCGTCATGTATTATGACATAATCATCAACTGACAGTTTATCCTCGAGACTGAACACACCGTTCCTGATGGAATCGTGCGATGTTTTTCCCCCGGGGATGATGTCCACACCCTTGATATTGAATCTTTCAAGCAACTGTGCCAGATGGTCGATCCAATGTCCCTCGCACACCACCGATAGACTGTCCACCCTCGGATTTTTAATGAAATTGTCCATGGTGTGGATGATTATCGGCTTCCCGTCCACTTCGATGAACTGCTTGGGGCGGTCCGAACCCATCCTGGACCCGATACCGCCTGCGAGGATCAGCACTGCTATTGACACGTCTTCACCTGTCGATCTTCAGCAGTGCGTCGAAGAATTGGTCCATGTACTTCGCACCGGTGATCGTGACACGTAAATATCCTGTCAGACCGTCCTTCCCGCAAAGGATCAGGATACCGTTCTCCTTCAGCTCGTCGGTGACCGTCCTGGAATCCTTATGCTTGGGCTTGATGCAAACATAGCATCCTTTGCCTTCGATGTACTCATAATCGTTCTCTTTAATGAGTTCCATGATCCTCTTCTGCCCGTTCCTGAAGTTCTCGGTCAGTTCCTTCAGCAGTCTGTCGTGGTTGTCCACGATGGCCTCTCCGAAGAGCAGGGCGATGGAGTTCACGGTGTAGTGGGGTTTGTAATTCTCCAGATGAACGATGTTCTTGGAACTCGAAACGATCGTACCCAGACGCAGCGACGGGATGGACAGCATCTTGGAGAACGTCCTCAGCACGAACAGGTTGTCATACTTCTTCGTGAGCGGTATGGAGGTCTCGTCGAAGAAGTAATAGTATGCTTCATCGATTATCACGTAGGCGTCGTTCTCCTTCGCCTTCACGATGACGGATTCTATCTCCTCTTTGGTGTAGACATTGCCGACGGGCATGTTGGGATTGACGAGCACCACTATCCCTGTTTTCCTGTCGATGTTGTCCAGGATGTTGTTGATGTCCATCGTGAAATCGTCCTCGTATTCGATCTCCTGTATGGACATGCCGATCATCTCGGCATACACCTTGTACATTGCGAATGACGGAGTTACACAGAGCAGTTTCTTCCCAGGCTCCCCGAACACCTTGATGATGTATCCCATACCGACGACGCTTCCGTCCGTCAGCGATACGTTGTTCGGTTCCACACCCACGAGTTTCGCATACTTCTCTGTAAGTACACTTTCCTCAGGGTATATGGAAAGGAACTCGGGCGTGACCTTCTTCATCGCTTCGTCAAAAAGCCACTTCGGCACCCCGTCCACATTCTCGTTCTGGTCCAGTCTGAGATATGCTCCGCGCCCTTCGGGCTGGGGCACACGCACTATCTTCTCGATGTTCGGATTGACATACATGATATCCCTTTGATCCGTATTCATTCATTGTCCGCGGAGTATCTCCAGTACCCTGGTGATGGCGGATTCCTCGATGTCGGGTTTCATCTCCTTCTCGTTCCAGTTCATCTTCGGAAGCAGAAGTGTATCGTCAGGCAGCAGGATGTTGATCAGACATGGATCGTCATCGCTGAACCAGTCCTTCACCTCATCCAGCTTGTGATAGTCATCTATTGTCTTGGCCTTTATGCCGTATGCTTCGGTGATCTTCTGGAAGTCGGGGGAAACGTAACCGCTCTGTCCGTTGGTGAGCATGTATCTCTCGCCGTAGTCGGCCCTCTGGATCTCGCTGATCTTCCCCAATGAGCTATTATTGACCACGATTATCTTTATCGGGAGATTCTCCGTGAAGACGGTCTGCAGTTCCTGTATGTTCATCTGCAGCCCTCCGTCGCCTGTTATGCAGTACACTGTCTTATTCATCCCTATGGATGCGCCTATGGCGAACGGAAGACCGCATCCCATGGCAC
>Ga0129307_1003322_pt1 | contig 10406 bp, 11 predicted proteins | sample P1105metagenome_FD_94437 | JGI IMG/M metagenome (GOLD analysis project Ga0129307, IMG submission 94437) | Capybara group fecal microbial communities from Wisconsin, USA - P1105 metagenome | ecosystem: Host-associated > Mammals > Digestive system > Large intestine > Fecal | place: USA: Wisconsin... | reverse complement strand
TATAATACAAATAATACTGATAATAATATGTACTAAATGCCCATAAAATAAGGCTAAAAGCCATAATACTATATGTACCAAATATAGTGATAATATGCTCAAAAAGGGAGCATGTGGCAGTGGTAAAAAATATAAGCAATGTTGTGGTAAATAAACTCGCAAACCCGCATAAAATAAGGGAAAACACGAGTTTTTTTCTTTGCTAAAAAATAGCGATTTTATGCGCTTTGAATCACTTTAGATACCTTTTTCTGCTTTTTTTAAATGAAATTATGAATGCAAAGCATGATATAATAATATTGGAGTTGATATAATGAGTAAATATGTTAGGGTGATGGATGGATTAAAATCTAACGCTGGTGGATTTGAATATAAAATTGATGAAGTTAATGTTACTGATAATTGGAATCCTAACAGTTTAGAAGCTGAAGATATGGGTGGATTTAATTTTGGTACTGAAGATAAGATTCTAAGATGGCTACATAGAGGAGATACTATTTATGATGTAATAATTCCAGAAGATGCAGAAGTGATTAAAGTTGATGATGAAAAAGGAATTTATAGATCAAATAAAATTATTGTTACTAATCCACAAAAAATAACCGATGAAATGGTAATAGAATTATACAAAAAAAGCACTCTATCAAATAAAATAATTGCAGAGTGTTTATTAACACTAATATGGAAAAATAGAATAGAAATATCTAAGTATATAATTAAAGATAGAGTCAGATTAGATAATGTTGATGAAATATTAGAAGAATTTGTTAATTATGCAGGTGATAAAAACTTAGCCTATGAAAGCACTCAAGAAATATATAATATTTTAAAAGAAATTCAAAGTCCAATTGATATTAGTTTATATGTTGATAAAGAACCATATATTAAAGATTTGACAAATGATAAAATCATCAACTTAACAGGACAAAGTGGATCAGGTAAATCTACTTATGCTAAAGAACATTTTAATAGTGATGAATACTTGATTGTTGATACTGATGAAGTTTTATCTGAACATAGATTTAAAAATAGCAACGGTATCAATAAAGAATTAGGAGATTACTTTAGAAGTAAGTATAAAGAATTACCTAATTGTGGAGACGATTTTGATTTAATATATACTGAGATATTAGATTATTGTAAAAAATATGATAAAACTATAGTAATTGATTGTGCTCAATTTCATTGTATTAAAGATATAAATCTTTTAAAGGGTAAAATAATTATAATAAGGACTTGCATTGATACTTGTTATCAAAGGACAATTAATAGATTTAAAGAGAATAATCCAAATTATACAAATGAAGAATTAGAAAAATACAAGGAAAGAAAGAAAGCAATATTTAAATGGTATAAATATTCAAATGAATTTATAGAAAAAATAAATAAATTGAAGCTGACTTTTGATGGAATAAGAAGACATAATCCTAATATGTCATAAGATGAAGTCTTTAATTAAATAATAATTATTAAAAATTATTAGAAATGTTATATAACATTTCTTTTTTTTGACAAAATATGATATAATTTTTAAAGGTGAATAAAATATGGATAATAAAGATATATTTAATAGATTAGAAGATTTAAATGGTAAAGTAGATACTATATGGAGGTTACTTTGACATAGATGATAAAAAAATCAAAGTAAAAGAATTAGAATCTAAAACTCTTGATCCAAACTTTTGGAATAATAGTAATTCATCAGATATTTTAAAAGAAATTGGTGATTATAAAAAAGAAATTGAACTTATAGAGAATTTAAAAGGGGAATTATTTTCGTATAAAGAACTACTAGAAATTGATAGTTCTTATATAGAAGATGTAACATTATTTTTAAGTTCGGTAGAAGAAAAAATTGAGAAATTAGAGTTGGAAACTAAGTTATCCGGAAAATATGATAAAAATGATGCAATTTTGGAATTACATTCTGGTGCTGGAGGAACAGAAGCTTGTGATTGGGTTTCTATGCTTCTTAGAATGTATGAAAGATGGTGTGAAAGACAAGGATTTAAATATGAAGTAATTGATGAACTTCCTGGTGAAGAAGCTGGTATTAAAAAAATATCGTTGTTAATAAAGGGTTTAAATGCATATGGATATTTAAAGTGTGAAAGAGGAGTTCATAGATTGGTTAGAATATCACCATTTGATAGTAATAAAAGAAGACATACATCGTTTGCATCTGTTGAAGTTACCCCTGAAGTAGATGATGATTTAAACGTTGAAATAAAAGATGAAGATATTAGAGTAGATGTTTATAGAAGTACTGGTGCAGGTGGACAAGGAGTTAATACAACAGATTCTGCTGTTCGTATTACTCATATTCCTACAAATATAGTTGTTACTTGTCAGAATGAAAGAAGTCAATTAAAAAATAAAGAACTAGCGATGAAAGTTTTAAAAGCAAAATTAATAGCATTAGAAGAACAAAAGAAACAAGAAGAAAAGGATAGACAACTTGGTACTCAAAGTGATATTAATTTTGGTTCCCAAATTAGAAGTTATGTAATGCATCCATACTCAATGGTAAAAGATCATAGAACAAACTATGAAACTGGAGATGTTAACAAAGTTATGGATGGCTATATAGATGAATTTGTAGAAGAATATTTAAGAAAGGGTGTTATGTAATGTTTTTTAAGAAAAAAGAAAAATCTGATAATGTATTGCATATTGTTGAAAATAAAGATTTATTAAAGAGATATTTTATGTTAATCATTGGATTATTAATTTATTCAATTGCGTATAATTCGTTTTTTGTTAGAAATAATTTGATTTTTGGAGGATCAAGTTCAATAGCAACTATAATTAAAGACTATGTTAATCCTTCCATAACAATTACTTTTATATCGATAGTTGCATTATTATTAAGCTTTATATTTTTAGGTAAAAAAGAGGCTGCAGATACGGTAGTTGGATCATTTTTATTTCCACTATTTGTTATATTGACCTCAGCAGTTGAATTACCAATTCCTAAAGATGATATGATGCTTGTGGCAATATGTGGAGCTGTTCTAATAGGACTTGCCAATGGAATAATGGGTAGAAGTGGATTAGGAGCAGGTGGTCTTGATTCTTTAGTTCATATTTTAGAAGTTAAATTAAAAATATCATCTGGTAAAGCATTTATGTTCTTAAATGGAATAATAGTTACAATAGGTGGATTTAAGTTTGGTTTAAGAACTCTTCTATATGCATTGATAATCCTATACATTATTAGTATAGTAACTGATAAAGTTGTTATGTCTATATCTATGAACAAGACATTTTTTATAGTTACATCAAAGGTTGATGAAGTAAAAGAATATATATTAAATAATTTATCTAGAGGTGTAACAGTACTTAATGCTCATGGTGGATTTAGTGAACATAAACAAGAAGTTATAATGGCAGTTATTCCAACAATGGAATATTTTAAAGCAAAAGAAGGAATTCTAGAGATTGATCCAAATGCATTTTTTACTATCACAGATTCATATCAAGTATTTGGTCAAGATTCACATAGAAAAAAGAAAAGAAAGGATGTGGAAAAATAATGGAATTTATTAAAATGACTGATGTAGAAAAAGTATATAAAACTGGTGTTACAGCGGTCTATGGATTAAATCTACAAATAAAAAAAGGTGATTTTGCATTTATAATTGGAGCTTCTGGGTCAGGTAAATCCACTTTAATTAAAATGCTTTATAGAGAAGAAAAACCATCTAAAGGGACTATTATGATTGGTGGAGTAAATGTTGGTAAGTTAAGAAATAGAAAGGTGTATAAATTAAGAAGAAAGCTAGGAATAGTATTCCAAGATTTTAAATTATTACCTAGATTAACAGTATATGAAAATGTAGCATTTGCACTTGAAATGTATGGTTTACCTAAATATGAAATTAGACAAAAAACAATAAAGGCACTTGAATTAGTTGGATTAAAAGAAAAAATTAAGAATTATCCACATGAATTATCTGGTGGAGAACAACAAAGAGTAAGTATAGCAAGAGCAATTGTTAATTCTCCTAAACTATTAATATGTGATGAACCTACTGGTAACTTAGATCCAGATACATCATTAGAAATTATGAAAGTACTAGAAGTTATTAATAATTTAGGAACTACTATAATAGTTGTTACTCATGATAGAGATATAGTTAATAAGATGAAAAAGAGAGTAATTCTATTAGATAAAGGTAGAGTAAAAAAAGATTACGAGAAAGGAACTTACGATAAAGATGAGAAACTTAAGAATATTGATTAGAAATATCAGAGATGGTTTTAAAAGTGTTTTTAGAAACCTAAGCCTATCGTTTGCATCTATATCATGTATTACAGTTACATTAATATTAGTTGCAACTGCGATAGTTGGTTCTTGGAACGTAGAAAACTTCACTGATTTAATTAGAGATGATTTTACTATAGTAGTATTTGTAAATAATAAAGCAACAGAAGATGATCACACAAAGATAAAACAAGATTTAGAAAAAATAAAAAATATAGAATCAATTGATTTTATATCTAAAAAAGATATAATGGCTGAAATGAAGAAAAGTAGTGATACTTTTAATAGTGTAATGTCTTCTTGGGGAGATTCAGAAAATCCTTTAGATGATACTTATCAAGTAAGAGTTAAAAATGATGAAAAAATTAGTAAAACAGCAGAAAAAATAAAAAAAATAGATAAGATTGATAAAGTATCTTATGGTGAAGGTATGGTTGATTCTATGATATCAATCTTTAAAATAATTAAAAATGTATTAATAGTTATAGTAGTTGCACTAGTAATAGTTACAGCATTTCTAATTGTTAATACTATTAAAATAACAATATTTAGTAGATCAGATGAAATAGAAATAAAAAGACTTGTTGGTGCATCAAATTTTTCTATAAAACAACCATTTGTTATTGAAGGTTTAATAATAGGAATTCTTGGTTCAATTATTCCAATTATAGTTACTATTTATGGTTATTCATATTTGTATACAACAACAGGTGGAAAGATTTTCTCACAATTCATTAAATTAGTTAAACCTTTCCCATTCTCAATATATGTTTCACTTATTTTATTGGCAATAGGTGTCTTAGTTGGTATGTATGGTAGTAATAAAGCTGTAAGGAAGTATTTAAAAATATAATGAAAAAGAGATTACTATTAATACTATTATTAGTGTTATTAATACCAATTAATGCCAATGCCAAGACTTTAAAAGATTTTAAAAATGAGTTACAAGCGGCACAAGAAGCATTAGATAATAATCAGTCTCAAATTCATGCTACACAAGAAGAAATAGATGCAGCTAAAGCAAGGGTAGAAGAAATTCATAATGAAATGACAACAATTGATAATGAAATGATAGAGATTAATAAAAAAATTGCTCAATTAAATGAAAAAATATTAGAAAAAGATGCACAAATTAAAGATATTATGAAATACTATCAATTTTCTAATGGTGAGTCCGCTTATTTAGAATATTTATTTAAAGCAAAATCAATAACAGATTTTATTTATAGAATGTCTGTAACTGAACAATTATCAAAATATAATGATGATTTGATAAAAGAAATGCATGTTATGATAGATGAAAATAATAAAAATATAAAAGATTTACAAGCCAAAGAAAAAGAATTAAAAGCTTTGCAAAAAGAATTAGGCGAAAAACTTGTTATATTAGGTAGTCAGATGCATGATTTAACTGATGATGCAGTTGAATTAAAAGATGAATTAGCAGCTGCACAAGCAACAGTTGAACAATATGAAAAATTAGGCTGTGGAGATAATGATGATGTTTCTGTTTGTGCTAGAAATTTGTTACCAGCTGGTACAAGATTCTGGAGACCAATGAATCTAGGTTATGTAACAGCACCTTATGGTTATAGTTCAATCTATGGCTCTAGTTGGCATACAGGAATGGATATGTCTACATACCATTGGGATGGAGGAACAATATATTCTATTTCTGAAGGTAGAGTAGCGTTCGCTGATTACAATGGAACTATGGGAAATGTTGTTATGATTCATCATAATATAAATGGAAATGATTATACATCAATCTATATGCATTTAAGTGAAATTTATGTTGGATCAGGACAATTAGTTACAAAAGATACAGCAATAGGAAAAATGGGTGAAACTGGAGCAGCATATGGTGCTCACTTACACCTTAGTCTAATAACTTGCCATATATATAATGGTGATTGCTTCAATTATAGAAACTATACAGTAAATCCAAATGACTATATAAATTTCCCATCATCTTTATATGCTGATTGGAATGATAGAACTAGTTATTATCAATAAAAATTGTGATATAAAAATTCACAATTTTTTTACTCTTCTTATATATTTATTATTACTTTTGTGTTATAATTTTATAGTACTAGGAGAAATGTATGAAAAGAATAAAAAAGATATTATTATTATTTTTGATTATAATGTTAAGTGGTTGTTCAGTAGAATATAATTTAACAATTAATGAAGATTCTTCAGTTAATGAAAAAGTAATTGCTAAAGAAGTTACTAACAGGATGAAAGCTAATACTGGATTGAGTTCATCACAATCAGTTAATTATTTATATAAAATGTTTGATAGACCAGGATTAAAAACAAATCTTTCTTCAAAAAAAGAAGGAAAACTTACAGTAGCGACAGTTACTGGTAGTCATAAATCATTAAATAAATATATTAAAAATTTTAAATCAGATGTATTTGAAGAAGCTAATGTTGAAAGAGATGGAGATATTGTTACTTTGTCATTTGACCAGTCAAAGGTACTATCATCTTCTTCTAGTAGAGGTCTTATTTATAATGATATTACAGTTATGATTACAGTTCCTTTTAAAGTACTAGATCATAATGCAGATAGATATTCAAGGGATACATATTGCTGGGATATAAAATCTGATGAAGATTTAAGAAAGATAAAAATACAATATGATGAGAGTAATCTAATTAACAAAAAAATAGTTAAAGTAGGTAAGTTTAAATTTGATATAAAATATTCTTTTGTTGCAATTGCAGTAATTGCACTTATAGTTATATCTATAATAGTTATTGTTTATTATAATAATAAAAAGAATAATAGAATATAAATGGAGGTAATTTATGAATTTAAGTAATATATGGACTTTAATAAAACAAATAATTGATGTTTGTTTTGTATGGATTGTTATCTATTATCTTTTAAAAAATATAAGAAAAAATGTTAAATTTTCGTTATTATTAAAGGGAATAGTATTAATACTAATTATTAAGTTTATAAGTGATAAATTCGGATTAGTAACTATAGGTTTATTATTTGAATATGTTATTACTTGGGGACCATTAGCATTAATAATTATATTTCAACCAGAAATTAGAAATGCATTAGAACAATTAGGTAAAACTAAACTTTTAGGTAGACATAAAACATTAACTGTCTCTGAAAGAGAAAGATTAGTATCTGAATTAGGAATAGCATTAGATTATTTAAGAAAAAATAGAATTGGCGCTTTAATTGTATTTGAAAGAGATACAAGTTTATCAAATTATATTGATAAAGCGAAAAAAATATATGCAGAAATATCTAATGAATTGTTGTGTGCTATTTTCTTCCCAGATAATCCACTTCATGATGGTGGTGTAATTATTCAAGGAGATAAGATTACATGCGCAGGAGCAGTTTTTCCAACTACTGTGGATATGAAATTTAGTAAGAGATTAGGTACAAGACATAGAGCTGCAATTGGAATAAGTGAAGAAAGTGATGCCATTGCAATTATAGTATCAGAAGAAACAGGAAGAGTATCTGTAGCAATAGGTGGAAAACTTAACTATAATTTATCAGTAGATGAAGTTAAATTAATGATTCTAGATGAATTAATGCCAAAATCTGAAACATTTATTGTAGAAAATGATGAAGAGGAGGATGAAGTAGATGAAATTAATTAAGAATATATATAAATTCTTTGATAAAAGAATAATTGTTCCTATTACAAAATTATTTGTTAATTTAGGAAATAAATTAAAACAAAGTGGAAAATCCTTAGAGTCATTAACAAGATCTAAAACAAGTATAATTGTTATTTCTTTAGCAATAGCTATATTTGTATTTATACAAGTAGATAAAAGAAGTACAACATTACTAGAAACAAATGCCAAAGTACTATATAATCAACCTGTTATAGCATCTTATAATGATGAAGAATATGTTATTGAAGGTATACCAGAAACAGTTGATATAACTATGATAGGTACTAAAGCTAATTTATACTTAGCAAAACAATTACCTACTCAAGCTGTAACACTAGATTTAAGTGATTTAAAAGTAGGAGTTCATCAAGTAGAATTAAAATATAAACAATCAATTACATCAGTTGAATATAAACTAGATCCTTCTACAGTAACTGTTGTAGTTAGTCCAAAACAATCTTTAACAAAAACAGTTTCAGAAGAAATTATTAATTTGGAAAAATTAGATTCAAAATTAGCAATTGAATCAATATCTTTAAATAAGGATGAAGTAATAGTAAAAGGTACAGAAAATCAAATAAAAGAAGTATCTACTATAAAAGCATTGGTTAATGTAGAAAATATTTCAGATCCTAAAGTAGGTAGTAATAAACTAAAAGATGTTCCTGTAGTTGCGTATGATAAAGATGGAAAAATATTAGATGTAGAGTTAGTTCCAAATAAACTAAATGCTACAATTAATATAGAGTCTCCAAGTAAGGAAGTTCCTCTTGAAGTAGTACCAACTGGAATAGATAGTATTGTATTCGGTAAATCTATTGCATCACTAAGTTCAAGTGTAGATAAGATTACTTTATATGGTACAAATGAAGCATTAGATAGTATTAATAAATTAGTAGTTAATATCGATGTATCTGAATTAAAAGATAATAAGACATTTACTAAGACTATAAAAAAACCTAAAGGTGTTAGAGAATTATCTACAAAGACTGTAACTGTTAAGATTCAGTTAGGAGATGAAGCATCAACAGAAATATCAGGTGTTAAATTAAGTTATAAGAACTTGGATAGTAAGTATGTAGTTCAAGTTACACAAGACAGTACAACAGAAATACCTGTTATTCTAAAAGGTGTTAAATCTGTTATAAGTGATATAAGTGCAACTGATATATCAGCAATTGTTGATTTAAAAGGATTAGAACCTGGAGAACATGAAGTAAAAGTTACTGTTACTGGTTCTGATTCAAAAGTAATTTATACTCCAAAGATAACGGATGTAAAGATTTTAATAATAGAGAAATAGGATATAATTCCTATTTCTTTTAATTTACTTATTTACTAATTAAAGCTACTAATAAAAAAAATTCCAATAATTGGAATTTTTTTACTTGTTCTTTTTACAATATTTTTTATTAACTAATTTTACTTTTTTACCTATCTTAGTAACGAATTTTTTTCTAACTCCATCTGGTAAGTTTGCTTTTATAACTTTCATTTTGTACCTCCGTTTGCAATATAATTATACCTTTTTTGTAAATTTATATCAAGTAAAATATTATATTTATTGACATTCTAGATAAAATCTAGTAAAATCAATGTTGGTACATTTAAAAACCCCACAAAAGAAATTGATCCCGGGAAAGTCAATTTCATAAAGAAAGGGAAAAAAACAATGAACACATTTATGGCTAAAAAGTCAGACGTTAAGCGTGAATGGTTTGTAATTGATGCTGAAGGCAAAAACTTAGGTCGTGTAGCATCAAAAGCAGCACACATTTTACGTGGAAAACACAAAGCAATTTTTACACCACATGTAGATTGTGGAGACTATGTTATCATAATTAATGCAGATAAAGTTAATTTAACTGGTAATAAGTTAGACGCTAAGATGTATTATAATCATAGTGGATATCCAGGAGGATTAAGAGAAAGATCTGCAAGAGTAATGAAAGAAAGTTATCCAGAAGAAATGCTTGAAAGAGCAGTTAAAGGTATGCTTCCAAAAGGAAGATTAGGTAGAGCTATGGGAAAGAAACTTTTTGTTTATAGAGGTTCTGAACATAAACATCAAGCTCAACAACCTAAGGAATTAAAGTTTTAAGGAGGAAATATTGAATGGCAAATAAAGTTTATCAAGGTACTGGACATCGTAAATCTTCTATTGCAAAAGTAACTATGGTTTCTGGAAAAGGAAAAATCACAGTTAATGGAAGAGATGTTAATGAATATTTCCCATTTCCAACATTAGTTATGGATTTAAAACAACCTTTAACATTCACTAATACTGAAGATAAATTCGATATCGAAGTTTCAGTAAAAGGTGGAGGATTCTCTGGACAAGCTGGAGCAGTTCGTTTAGGAATTACTAAAGCATTACTTGAATATGATAAAAATACTGATCCTACTTCTGATTCATCTTTCAGAAAAATTCTAAAAGCTAAAGGTATGATTACTAGAGATTCTAGAATTAAAG
>Ga0129307_1003319_pt1 | contig 10415 bp, 13 predicted proteins | sample P1105metagenome_FD_94437 | JGI IMG/M metagenome (GOLD analysis project Ga0129307, IMG submission 94437) | Capybara group fecal microbial communities from Wisconsin, USA - P1105 metagenome | ecosystem: Host-associated > Mammals > Digestive system > Large intestine > Fecal | place: USA: Wisconsin... | reverse complement strand
CTTCAAAAATTGAAATAAAGGATATTTCATTATTGGAAAATGAAACTGTGGATGATGCGTTACTTAGAGTTTCAGAAGTTTTAGCTACAAATGATATTGAATTAAAAAATCGTGCAAAAAACAAAGGAATAACTGTTGCATATTTGAGGCAAAAAAAATATATTGCTGTTGAAGGAAAAATATAATATTAATTAAACTTATTAATTAAATGAGGGATTATTTTGTATTATAAAACAAAAATTGAGGATACTGTAAGAATTCCACCTTACAAATTTGAAAAACCTCTTGAAGAAGTCGCTATCGAAACTTTAAACGAAACTTATGAGGGTCGTTTAGATAAAAAACTAGGTTTACTTATCTGTGTCAACGATATTGATGAAATTAGTGAAGGTAGACTCATTATGGGTGATGGAGCTTCATATCACAATGTTGTATTTGAAGCAATATTCTTTAAACCTGAACAACATGAAATATTTGATGGTGAAGTAATTGATATTGTTGATTATGGTGCTTTTGTAAGAATCGGACCTATGGACGGTCTAATACATGTTTCTCAAGTAACTGATGATTATATTAGTTATGATGCTAAAAGAGGAGCATTAATTGCAAAGGAATCTAATAAAACCTTGGATGAAGGCGACTTAGTAAGAGCTAGAGCAGTTAGTGTTTCAATTAAAGATGAATCTACTAATAATATTGAGAATAATAGGAATTCAAAGATTCCTCTTACTATGAGACAATCCAATTTAGGTAGATTCGAATGGATTGAAGAAGCTAAAGAAAAAGGTAAGAAGGGTAAACAATGAAAGCATGTACAGTTTGTAAAATGATTTCAGATAAAGATCAATGCCCTAGTTGCGGAAGTCCAACTTCTGATAACTGGAGTGGTCTTTTGATTATTACAGATCCGGAAGAATCTGAATTAGCTCGTGAATTGAATATTGAAATTCGGGGAGAATATTGTTTAAGAGTAAGATAGAGGGTTTTTTGTGTTAAGATTAGATGCAGAATTAAATAAAGATATAATAGCTGAGCTTAAAAAACCGTTAGGCAAATTATATCCTGACTTTGAAGATGCGATTGATGATATAAAATCTTCTGAGTTTTTAATTTCTGTAGGTGATGAGACTTTCTCAAATCTTACTAAATATGAATTATATCCAAATATTGGTATTATTGATAACTTAATTCAAAGAAAAAATCATACTCATGACGTTATACGTGCAGATCATATTTTAAAAGCAGATAATCCTGCAGGATGCATTACAGATGATCTATGGGAAACCATAGGCCAAGCTCTTGAATTATCTAACACTGGCGAATGTTATGTAATTGAAGTATTAGGGGAAGAAGATCTTGCAGTTCTTCCTTGCATCATTATGACAAATCCTGAAACTACCATTTTGTATGGTCAGCCAAATGAAGGATTGGTGCTTTTAAAGGCATCTGATTTAAAAGATAAGGCTCAAAAGCTTATTGACGGATTTATTAAAGAATAAATTAAATTGAGGTTTAATCATGGAAATCGAATTTATCGAAGAAAAAGAAAATAAATTATTTAACAGAAAAGAAATTAAATTTTATGTTGATTATGATGGTGAAGCAACTCCTAAAGTTTTAGATATTAAATCAAAATTAGTTGCTTTATTAAATACCCAAAAGGATTTAATCGTAGTCGACAATGTACAACCACACTACGGTGAACCTAGAGCATTAGGTTATGCTAAAGTCTATGACACAGTCGATGATTTAAAATACATTGAAGCTGAACATATTTTAGCTAAAAATGCAGAACCTGAAGAAGAACCTGCTGAAGAAGAAGCAGATGCAGAAGAATAGGTGATTTGAATGGTAAGAAAATCTGATTTATACAAAGTAGATGGAGACAAAATTGAAAGGAAAAACCCAATTTGTCCTCGTTGTGGTGAAGGTGTATTCATGGCTGACCATGGTGACAGGTTTGCATGTGGTAAATGCGGATACACCGAAATGAAAAAATAAGATTTTTCAAATCTTAATTTCTTTTTTTATTTATTTTTATTTTTAAATTATTTTTAAGAAGGGATTTCTTTGGATAATATTAGAAATGGTCGTTTTAAGACTGGAATGACTGATGAAGCAGCTGAATACACTTCATCTCTTGAAGCTGATATGCTTCTTTTTGAAGCTGACATCAAAACTAATTTTGCGCACACTTCAATGTTGAAACATGAAGGAATCATCGATGAGGAAATTGCAGATAAGATTTTATGTGCTTTGGATTGTCTTAAAGAAGAGGGTTACGAAGCTCTGGTGTTTGATCCTTCTGTTGAGGACGTGCATATGGCAATAGAAAATTATGTAACCTCCAAAATTGGTCCTGAAGCTGGTTTTATGCATACCGCAAAATCCCGTAATGATCAGGTTGCATGTGACGTTAGATTGGTTCTTCGCGAGATGATTGAGGATATACAAATTGGCATTCTGGAATTTATGGAGGGATTAGTTGAAATGGCGGGTGAGCATTTGGACGATATTTTCATAGGTTTCACTCACTTACAACATGCCCAGCCAATTACAATAGCCCATCATTTGATGGCTCATGTTCAAGCTCTTAAAAGGGATTATGAACGTTTGGCGGATACTTATAAACGTGTCAATTTAAACCCGTTAGGTTCAGCGGCCATGGCAACCACTAGTTTTCCAATTAATAGGCAATTAACCACTAATCTGCTGGGTTTTGATGCATATTTGGAAAACTCTATGGATGGAGTTTCAGCACGTGATTTTATCACAGAAACAGTCTTTGATTTAGTGTCCCTATCATCAACTCTTGCAAAAATCTGTGAAGAGTTGGTATTATGGAGCACTTATGAGTTTGGCGTTATTGAAATGGCAGACGAATATTCATCAACCTCTTCTATTATGCCGCAAAAGAAAAACCCTGATGTAGCAGAGCTCGCAAGAGGCAAAACCAGCATTGCAACTGGTGAGCTGATAACTATTCTAACAATTCTTAAAGCTATTCCATATACTTATAATAGGGATTTGCAGGAAATAACTCCTCATTTATGGAATGCGGTAAAGGTGACCAGTGAAACATTGTCAATCGTTACAAAAATGATGTTGTCTGTTGAGTTTAAGGTTGATAGGTGTGCTGAACTTGCAGGCAAAAACTTTGCAACCGCAACTGACCTTGCAGACATCATGGTTCGTGAAAAGCAAATCCCATTCAGAACAGCTCATAAAATCGTTGGAAGAATTGTCAATGAAGCCACTGCAAATGAAATGGTTGAAGAGGACATTACTTCCAAATTCATTGATGACATTGCTTCTGAATTGGGCTTTGAAGAATTGAACTTGGATGACGGTTTAATTCAAAGAGCTTTAAATCCTGCTGAAAACGTTAAAATCAGAGCCGTTCCAGGAGGTCCTGCTCCTGAAATGGTTGAAGAGGCCAGGGACAATATTAAAAATTTCTTAAATGAGGAATTCGAGAAAAAAGGAATTTAATCGTTCCTTATATTTTTTTATTTTAAAATTTATTTAGGTATACCTAAACTTTATATACTTCTAGAAACAATATTGTTATTGTTGATATAATCATTGATTATTGAAACGTGATTGGTGGGGATACTAGGAAGCTTATTAATGATTGTTCATCAGTGATTGATAAGTAATGCTCAGATCCTAATATCTCATTACCTAATCATTAACTGTTTAAAAAGTTAAAATAAGCTATTCTTCTTCTTTTTTAGATTCTAAATAATTTTCGCGGATTTCATCAGCCAAATCCTGGTTTCCTTCTATAATAGGTCCTGTATATTCGCAATCGTAACAGACCCATTGTGACCAATTCTGTGGAATAATCCATTTGACGTTTTTAGATCCGCATCTTGGACAAATTTTGTGCATCATATTATCTACTTCTCATTAGTAATTATTTAAATTTTTGGTTTCAATCAGTTTTGTAAAAACTCCAAATCAAATCCAGTGCCTCGCCCGGTTCAAGTGCGCCCGAGCGGGTTTCCCTTAGAATTCTCTGTATTGAAAATTTCTTCATATGTGGAAATTTCCTATGGACTTCATACAACAGCGGACAGCCGAATCCTTTAAACTCGCTTAAATTATAGTTTCTGATTAAGGATTTTATCTCTTGTTTGCCAACGCTTAAACTTGCTGGAAGGTTCAAACGATATAATGAATCATCTTGCAGATTTATGCATTGGCTGCCGGTTGCAAGCATATCACCGAAGATAATTATTGGAATTTCTCTTTCTTTTGCATATTGCTTAGCAAGTTCGGATGTATTTTTGGAACATCTTCCGCAGGGATGAAGTTTCCCGGTAAATGATTCATTTATGATGTCCGAGTAATCTGTTTTGATGTATTCGTGGTTGACATCTAATGATTCTGTCAATGATTTAATGTTTCTCTTGAACTGGTTCGGCAAGATAATTGTTCCCGGATCAATTGTAATGGCTATTGGATTGAAACCTAGTTTTTTAGCTAAAATCAATGAAAAGCTACTGTCAACACCGCCTGAAAGAGCAACGACAGCCTCTATATTTTCAGATTCCTCAAATTTGTTTTCACTGAAATAGCTTTCAAAATTAAAACTGTAGATGCTATCCAATTTGTCTTCAATTATTTTGTTAAGGTTTTTAACACCAACTGAATCCAAATCAAGATTATCAACTGTTTTTTTAGATAGCTTGAGCTTATATTCCTTGTTTAAAAAATCGCCATAGGATTCAACATGGATGCTGGAAAGGCCCAATTTCTCTTTAAGCTTTCCAACCACCCATCCTCCTTTTCCTATAATGGCTGATTTATCAGGACGGTCTTCAGTAACAATCCATAATTCATTGTTTTCAAAGTAAAGCTTTTCTATTGAAATGTTTACTTTTTCATGGCCAATCTCATCTCTTATGGCATTGACTTCCTCTAAAATGAATTCCTTCGTATACATTTAACTCATATCTTTTGTAATTGAAATGCTTTCACGTGAGTACTTTTTGTTGTCTTCGATAATCTCCAAGGCTATCTTTTCAACAGATGCCATTGTGGAGATATACCCTTTTGGGGCTTCGCCTTTTTTAGTTAGTACATACTCGTCTTCGTCGCCATGGATTAGATAACCGCATCTGAGTATTGTGTAGTCCAAGTCACTTTTTTCAATGATGTCGACAGCATTTCTGTTTGGAATCTGCTCTTTTTCATTATCCACATTATATTCGTCGCCGTTGCCTTCAGCCAATTCGTTATAGATTCCGACAACGGTCATATAAATCAATCTTTTAGCGTTTAATTCCACAAGATTTCTGGCAATGACTGGCTGATCCACGCCTGAAACGGCACAGTATACCAAATCATGTCCTTCCAAAGCCTTTTCGAGGTCTTTTTGATTTGTGGCATCAATGCTTTTTGCAGTTACTCTGTGGCTGTCTTCATAGATGCTGCTTGCGGATTTTGATATTAATGTTAGCTGGTAGTTTGGATTTGAAAGTAATTTGGCTGTAAATAATCTTCCGAATTTCCCGGTTGCTCCGATAATTGCAATATTCATTTTTTCACCTTTATCATTATCTTTAGATTTGTTCGTATAAATATTAGTAATTGTTTTTATAAATATTATATTTGAGGTTGGCTAATGATATATAGGAAGTTGGGAAATACTGGAATTGAGGTATCGGAAATTGCATTCGGGGCCGAATTTTTAGTTGAAAGGCCTTATGAAGACACTGAAGAGCTAATTAGAGCTTGTGAAGATAATGGGATTAACTTTGTTGACTGCTGGATGAGTGAGCCCGATGTCCGCTCCCATTTGGGCAAAGCTATAAAAGATAATCGTGACAATTGGATTATTCAGGGACATATCGGTTCAACTTGGCAAAATGAGCAGTATGTAAGGACCCGTGAAATGGACAAGGTGATCCCTGCTTTTGAAGACTTCATGGAACGCTTTCAGATTGATACTTTAGACTTTGGAATGATTCATTATGTGGACCAGCTGGAGGATTATGATGAAATCATGAACGGCCCATTTATGGATTATGTCCGAAAGCTGAAAAGTGAGGGGACAATAGCTCACATTGGATTAAGTACACATAACCCTGATATTGGGCTTTTAGCTGCAGAAAACCCTGAAATTGAACTTCTGATGTTTTCAATCAATCCCGCTTATGACATGTTTGGAGCGATGGATGACATTGAGGAGTATAGAAAGGAAGATGCTTTTGATAATGATTTGTCCTCCATCAATCCCCAAAGAGCAGAAATCTATGAGTTGTGTGAAAAGAACGGCACTGCGCTAACAGTAATGAAAGGTTTCGCTGGGGGAAATTTATTGTCTGATGAAACTTCCCCATTTGGAGTTGCATTAACTCCTGTTCAATGCATACATTACGCTTTAGAGCAAAAAGGGGTTTCAAGCATTTTTGTAGGCGTCAAAACTGTAGACGAGCTTATGGAGTCATTAAGGTATTGCGAAGCTGGTGAAGCAGAGAAGGATTATTCTGAAGTATTGAAAAATGCACCTAAACACTCTTTTAAAGGTCAATGCACTTACTGTGGGCATTGCCAGCCATGCAGTTCAGGAATCGACATAGCAATGATAAATAAATTGTTTGACCTTGCAAAAAATCATGATGAAGTTCCTGCAAGTGTTCAGGAACATTATAATAACTTAAAATATGATGCAACTGAATGCATTGCATGCGGGGAATGTGAACTCAGATGCCCTTTTGAGGTGCACATTGTAGATGTGATGCTGGATGCACAAGATTTATTTGGATTTTAGAATATAATTAAAATTAGTGATAAAATGGCGTATGAAATTAAAAACAAAAAGAACATATCAACAATTGGTGTGCACGCTGGTCAGGAAGAGGTTGATGAAACCGGCTCAAGGGTAACACCGATTTATCAAACTACATCTTATGTGTTTGATAATCCTGAACAAGCTGCAAACAGATTTGCACTTAAAGAAGGAGGAAACATTTATACAAGATTAACAAATCCAACTACTGAAGCATTTGAAAAGAGAATGGCAGCCATTGAAGGCGGAACTGCAGCATATGCAACCGCTTCTGGAATGTCAGCAATTTTTTATGCAATCATTAACTTAACTCAAGTGGGAGACAATATCGTATCAGCGGATAACTTGTATGGTGGAACATACGAGCTATTTGAAAACACTTTAGAGGAGTTGGGCCGTAGTGTAACATTTGTCGATTCGCAATCCCCCGAGGAATTTGAAGAGGCCATTGACGATAGAACTCGTGCAATATATGTTGAATCTATTGGAAATCCGAAGTTGGATATCCCTGACTTTGACAAGATTTCAGAAATTGCACATTCACATGGAATCCCCTTGATTGCCGATAATACTGTAGGTATCGGTTCAGTTCGCCCATTTGACCATGGTGCAGATATCATTTCATCATCTGCAACTAAATACATTGGAGGTCATGGAACCACTCTTGGAGGAATTATCATTGAGAAAGGCGATTTTGATTGGATGAACGGCAAATTCCCTACCCTTTCAGAGCCTGATGATACTTATAATGGTTTGGTATTCGGTGAAACTTTCAAGGGTGCCGCTTTTACAACAAGAATCCGCGCTGTCGTTGGAAGGGATACCGGTGCCGTGCCTTCTCCATTCGGGTCATTTTTACTTTTACAGGGTCTTGAGACATTAGGCTTGAGGATTGAAAGGCATGCTTCCAATGCAATGGCTGTTGCAGAGCATCTGGAAGCCCATCCTAAAGTTGCTTGGGTAACCTATTCCGGTTTGGAATCTTCTCCAAATCATGAAGTTGCTAAAAAATACGCTGAAAAGGGTTATGGTGGAATTGTTTCCTTTGGTCTTAAGGCAGGCTATGACGGTGCCTTGAAGTTCATAGAGAATGTGGAATTGTTATCATTTTTAGCTAATATCGGTGATGCAAAATCACTTGTTGTTCATCCTGCATCAACCACTCACTCTCAGCTGACAGAAGAGCAGCAGTTATCCACTGGTGTGACTCCTGATTTGATTAGATTTTCAGTGGGCATTGAGGATATCGAAGATATTCTGGCTGATGTGGACCAGGCTTTGGATAAAGTTTAATTATTGATTAATTTTAATCAATAATTTTTTCTAATAAAAAATGTAATATACTAGTATAGTAGGTGAAAAATATGAAACTTGAGGAACTTTTAGCGCCATGCCCAAAATGTGGTTCTAAAGATAAGATAGCTTTAAGGAGATTGCTTGACAACCACAGGGCACATGCAGAAATGAATGCGGTTAAATGTGAAGAATGCGGTTACGTTTTCTTTGTAAATGAAGATATGGAACCTGATGAGAAAAAACAATTGTTAAATGAGTTAAACAAAGTTTACGGTTAAAATGACATTTCATGTAATGATTATACCGACCCTAAATTGTCCATCAAACTGCAAATATTGTTGGGGTTCAGAAAATACAAAAGAGATGATGGATTTTAAAATCATCGACCAGATTATTGATTGGCTGGATGATTTTAGAGATGATAAGGTTCACTTCACATTCCATGGCGGTGAACCGCTTCTTGCAGGCTACGATTTTTATGAATATGCTTTGGATAGGCTTTCAAAATTGGATAATTTCGAGGGATTTTCCCTTCAAAGCAATATATGGCTTTTAACAGATGAGCTCATTGACCTGTTTGTAAAATACGATGTTGTTGTAAGCACAAGCATTGACGGACCAAAGGAAATCAATGACTATCAGAGAGGAGACGGTTACTTTGACAAGACAATGAGCAAATACGAGCTAGCCAAAAGCAAAGGATTGATAATCAACTTCGTTTTGACAGTAACTGACTACTCTAAGGATTTCTCAGATGAATTGTATGAATTCTTTAAGGGAGAAAAAATGAGTCTAAAGATTCATGCTGCCCTTCCATCACTTAGGGGGGACAATGCAGACCCTTGGGCACTTGACCAGGAAGAGCACGGCAAGCTCCTTGTTGACTGGTTGGACAAATACCTTTATGACTTGGATAAGTTTTCAATTATGGATCTGGACCATATCTGCAAGTCTTCACTTAGGAGAAGAGGAACCCTTTGCACCTTTGCAGATTGCATTGGGACCACACTGGCAGTCGGATCAGACGGTTCAATCTATCCATGTTACAGATTTGTTGGAATGCCTGAGTATGTCTTGGGAAATGTTGCAGATAATCCAAGCTTTGATGATTTGAAAACATCTGATGCATGGGCAAAACTTCAGGAATTCAGAGATTTCGTCGATGAGGACTGCAAAAGATGCAGGCATAAAAAATACTGTGAGGGAGGATGTCCATATAATGCGATAGTGGCATATCAGACACCTCAAGCGGTTGATCCTCAGTGCACTGCCTATAAAATGATATTCAGTGAAGTTTCAAAAAGGATGAACAAGGAATTTGCCAAGTCCGCTTTTGGAATGGGTGCGCCAGCCCCTAGAAAAGAAGGTGGTCCGTTTAGCATAATGGACCTTGCAATGAAATGAGGTGTTGATGATGATTTGTGATGATTGCGAACACTTGGAATTGAGAAACAAATACAAGATTGTATGCAAAGTTCACGAACATCTCTTATTGGATGTTAAAGAGTGTCAAAACTTCAAACAAAAGGAAGATGAATAGAATCAAATTCTATTCCCATTGTTTATTTTTCATGCGCCCTGAAAATTCGCATAATTTATTGTTATGATAAAAACTGTTTGCTAGTGATAGATTTGATAACAAAGCAAAAGAGAGTTATTTGTAATTTTTTAGCCAATTAATCTATTTTTAAATCATACTGAAATTAAATCAATGTTTTAATAATTTATTTTAAATTATAAAAGATAATTTACACTAATTTTTTCTGAGTAATACGGACTATATAAATGAACTCAAAAAAAGTAATACTTTTATATACTTCCTAGTCCAAAATAATAAATAGTAATACTGAGTATATAAATGAACTCAAAAAAAGTAATACTTTTTGGCTGTTGGTAGTTACTGAATGTAATTTTTTTTAATGTTTTTTCCTAAATCTTGGAGAACTCCTTTAAAAAATTTTTGAGTAATACTGGGTATTTAAATAAATTCAAAAAAGTAATACTTAGAGGTGTTTTGTGTGATTGATGAAATAACTGACTTCCTATTTGGACTAAAAATGACAATTATTTCAGGAATTTTTCTATTAATAGCAGTTATTTTTATGATATTTGGAATAGATACTCCAATTTACTTGAACCCAGCATGGGTAACAGTAATAATAAGTGGTATTCCGATGCTGCTTCTGGCGATGACCAGATTGATTCGTGAAAAATGGATTTCATCTGCGCTTTTGATTGCAATAGCTATGGTGGCATCACTTTTAATTGGTGAGATATTTGCAGCAGGTGAAGTCGCATGGATTATGGCCTTGGGGGCTCT
>Ga0129307_1003317_pt1 | contig 10420 bp, 8 predicted proteins | sample P1105metagenome_FD_94437 | JGI IMG/M metagenome (GOLD analysis project Ga0129307, IMG submission 94437) | Capybara group fecal microbial communities from Wisconsin, USA - P1105 metagenome | ecosystem: Host-associated > Mammals > Digestive system > Large intestine > Fecal | place: USA: Wisconsin... | reverse complement strand
GTAGGCGTATTTCGGATCGATCTCGCTCAATACATAGAGGATCATCGGCGTCGATAAAAAGCCAGTACCGAGTCGCCATCCGAAATTCTCAAGCGCTTTGATCAGCCTCTGCTTTGCGTAGGCGGTCTGTTCATCGTTTAAGAGGTCCATATATAAGGGCCTGACCAGTCTGGCCTGACGGTCGCTGTCGAGCGTAAATTCTTCTGTTTCTCTTAAGCTCTGATAAGCTTTCCGGCATTTAGCGGCGTAATCGCGAAATCTTTCCGCATCTCTCTTTTCATTCAGCAGTTCAGAGATTTCCGCCATCTTCTTTAAGACATGGGAAGTGTAGGCGGTCGAGACTTCCATCTCCGGCATGACCACATTGGACCAATGGTTCGGATAGACCTCCTCCGGTTCCGCCCATTCGCCATAGGCCTGTCCGGTGTTGACGATGTATTTCCTGTCTTCTCCCTTGACCGGGTTCTTGTGCGACAGCAGGGCATTCTTTCCGATTCTGAAGATCATGAAATTCGCATACTTTTTCATCCCTTCGTAGTACTTCTTCAGGATTGAAATATCCCTGTATTTCATATAATGCTCATAGGGCATGAGGATGCCGACATCCGCCCAGCCCACGCTTCCATCCATCATCGTCATGTAGAAATCGACACCGCCTTCCGGTGCGATCTGCGGCAGAAGGCCGTTTTTCTTCTGCCAGTCGTAGATGTCGTTGAGGTACTTCCTGGCAAAGGAGGCATAGTCGAAGAGATAGGAAGCACTCTTGAAGAAGATCTGGGCATCGCCCGTCCAGGCATGGCGCTCCCTGGTCGGACAGTCGGTCGGCGAGTCGGGTGAATTGGACTTGGTAGACCAGACGGTCGCTTCGACAAATCTGTTGAGCAGCTCATTAGATGATTCAAAATAGCCCGTCCGTTCAAGATCCGAGTAGACGGCAATGCCGGTAAAGTCATCCGGGTTGACGTCGACATCGCCCTCTATCAGGACATACTGGTAGCCGAAGATGGCGAATCTCGTCTTGTAGTGATTCCTTCCTTCTTTGCAGGTATATTCGATTTTCTGTAACGGACTTGTCTTGGACTTGGTCACGCACTGGATGTTCTTCTGGGTGAATTCGCCGTCTTCATCCAGCATCTCACCGAAGTAAAGCATGATCTTCTGATCTTTCTTTGCATCGACATAGAATTCGATATAGCCGGAAAAATTCTGACGGAAGTTCAGGATCGTCTTTCCGGAAGGGGTCGTCACGAGCTTGGGTTTCAGCCTTTCGTGTTCTTTAATGAAGACGTTGTTGGAAGCGCTTGGCGTCACATTGTGTTTTGTGACTCTGACCTTGCCGTTATAGGAAGAAACCATGTTCGCATCGACGATCTCGCCGTCCTTGTTGTCGGCAAAGCGGACAGGTCCGTCGTTTGACCAGGACCAGCTGCTATCTGTTGCGATTGTCTCTCTGTTTCCATCGGCATAGATGATTTCCAGCTGCGCCAGGATCTTCGTCTCGCTGCCGTATTCCTGCAGCAGTCCCCAGGCACCGACCGAACCGCGGTACCAGCCGTCGGCCAGATCCACGTTCAGTTCATTGTCCTCTTTCTTCAGCATCCCTGTCACATCATAGGTCTGATACTGGATGCGCTTGCGGTAATCCGTCAAACCGGGCGCCAGCACAAAGTCACCGACCCGTTCGCCGTTGATTCTAGCTTCATAGAGACCGCAGGCCGTGATGTAGAGCCTGGCCTGCTTAATTTCCTTTGATATATTGAACTCTTTTCTGAAACAGTCGATGGGATACCTTTCGATCTCCATATGGGTGATCATGTCTTTCACATAGGCCAGACCATTGAGGGCGAAGTTCTTGCCGGTTTTTCGGTTTCTTCGATCAAGCCTGTCATCCGGCTGATAATCGCCACTGATCCATGTTGCCTTCCAATCACTCTTGTTTAGTAAACCCATTTCAAAGAAGGCGGGTTCAGACAGTTCGCTTTCGTCATTCTCGTCATAGAGGCGGATCTGAAAGTCGACCCTTTCCCTTGAGGATAGATCCAGAGGATACTCCACAGACATCCTGTCTGTTTCGACTTTCCCTGAATCCCATTGTTTTGAAACGAACTGAAAGGCTTTCTGTTTCTTTCCGCCTTCGCAGTTCCAGGTGATTGTCGGATGAAGGATGTCGATGCCAAGGGGATCCCTCAGATATTCTGTCCTGATTCTTACCGCCTTCATTTGCGCACACTCTCCAGGCTGTTTTCTTCGATCACCTTTTCCAGCATCGGCCTGATGTAGAGATCTCTCCACTTCAGTCTTGCCTCGTGGGTCAGATGGATGCCGTCCTTAATGAAATACTCCTCTTTATATTCGCCATCTGAGAAAGTCATATCCTCGGAATCGACATAGTAAAGCCAGTCAACGCTTTCGCAGTACTCCTTTAAAGTCTCGTTGACGAGCCGGACGATCGGCGTATATTCGTCCCTTCCGGGCATCAGAATACCGCTCATGACGATGAATTTCGCTTCCGGAAGTTTCTGATGAAAGAGTTCAAACATCGCCTTCTTCTTTTCCACGCATTCCTCTGCGATCTCCATATCGCTGCCCTCCATGTAGACATAGTCGTTGGAACCGGTCTGAAAGACGACGATGACCGGATTATAGGGATATAGGAGCTTGTCGGCATATCTGATTAGAAGTTTGTCTGTCGAACCGCCGAAGCCGTGATTCTGTACCCTGTATTCTTTAAGATCCTCTTCCATCTCCTTCCACAGGCGGAAGTTGGAGGCGCCGTAGAAGACGATCGCACCTTGATTTGTCTTTGGATCGTATTTTTCTCTTACCTTGTCGGTCTCCTCATCCCAATCAAAGAGATCCCGGAAGGGACCCCAGCCCGTCTTCTTTCCGCTTATGACCAGTCCGGCCAGGGATGATGCGGCAAGCGCCGAAGTGATGAGGATTGTCTTTTTCAGTCTTTTATTCATTGGCGTTTTCCTTTCTCTCGCGGATCTCCTTCTGCATTTGAGGGAGCTTTTCTTCCAGATTCATAAAATACAGTACGACGATGATGATCACATACTGAATGATGGCAATGGTGTAACGGATGAAATAGAGCCAGCTGATGACGCCCTGCGGCTGGGCAGTTCCAAGTGCTGCCTGATAACCGAAGGCACTGAGACCCGTCTCATAGACGCCGGCAAAGGCACCGGAAATGATCGTGGCGATCGCTGTCGTGACAGCCAGAGCGACTGTTCCTTCCGGACGGAAACCGTATTTGTATTCCACTTCGTCATTGGCTGATAAGAGCAGTGAATCAAGCACATACACGGTCGGCAATGTTCCGACATTGTTGATGAAGAAGGCGATGACGGCACCGATAAAGTTGTTTCTGACGATGAGGCCCAAAGCACAGCCGATGATGCACAGGAGCGAAAAGGCTATCGTCGTCTTGCGGATCGTGAACTTCTTGCTTAAGGGATAGACGATCAGGATGCCCAGACCCATCGGAAGACCGGATGCGATCGTATAAAAGAGATTGTAGTTGTTTTCCGCTGTCGCACCCAGAATGACCGTACAGAAATTGGTGTTGAGATTGTAGCCCTGCAGGTTTCCGACGATCAGGTTGAGTGTCGTGAGAATGAAAGCCATGGTCCAGTAATGACATTTGAAAAGATCGACGAACTTCTTCCAGTCGGTTCCACTTTCCTGCTTGTACAGGGCGCCTTCAACATCTTCGGATTCCAAGGTGATTCTCTCCTTGGTATAGAAGTAGTTGATGAAAGACAGCGGGACGCTGATCAGTGCGACAATGCCGATGACCATGATCCAGTTTCCCTTCGGGAAGCCATGCAGCATCGTGTAATACAGGATCGAACCGACGACCATTGTCACTGCGACACCTACCAGCATGAACGCCGTTACGCGGTCAAAGAGGTTGATCTGATTGCGGTCATTCTGATTTCTCGTCGCCAGGGTGATCATATTCTTTCGCAAGAGAAACATCGTGATGCCAAAGCCGTTGTAGAGGATATTGAAGACATAGACCCATATCAGCGTGGCCGTATGCCCCATTTCCGGAATCGCAAACATCAGAAAACCCGATACAGCGCATAAAAGCTGGCCGATCAGCACAAAAGGACGGATCTTGCCTTGCGAAGAGTTGGAATGTTCGACGATGTAGGCGACCAGAAGGCCTGCCAGCATCGAGACGATCTTGGTGACCCAGGACATGACAAGGTAGGTACCCACGCCGAAGATCTGGTCGATGTAGAAGATCTCCGTGTAATACAGTTCGGCCAGCTGGTTGATCACTGTCTGTAACGACAGCATGCCAAGAGGGCCGATGATGTAACCCAGGGTCTTCTCCTTCATCGTCATCTCTTCAGTATTGACCTTTGAGTTCATGAACGGTTTTTCAAATACGCTGTTTTTCATAAATTGTGCTTTCATACGATTCACCCTCTTTAACACCTTTATCTTATCAGTTCAGGCGCTTTCAAATCTTGCATATATGTCTGATTTCTGGTATTTTTGTTTTATGATGAAAACGCTTTCTTTCGATATCGACTATCTCTGCAGCAAGATGTCCGACATGTCCGGTCTGCCGATCCGGATCTACAGAAACAGCGTGATGAAATCCAGCTTTGCGGTTATTCCTTTCGTGAAGGATCCGATCGATCTTCGCTATGGCGAAATGGAAAAATACAGGGATCATGTGAACTATCACATCACGGAGAATTCTTCCTACTACGGGATCATCAATTCCGCTGACCTGAAGATCATCATCGGCCCCGGAAGAAGTCTGCCCTACAGCGATCAGGAGCTGCACGATCTGGCCTTTGCCCTTGACGTCCATCCCAAAGACACCGAGGCATTCATCTCGGCCATGCGCTCCATCACCCCGATCCCCCTTGACAGCATCATCCAGATGATGTGCTCGCTCAACCACATCCTGAACGGTGAAAAGCTCAACGTCTCCGATTTCCAGATCAAAGGAACAAAGATACAGGAGAAGATGGACGAAAGGGCACCGGCAGCGCAGTCGGATATCTACAAAAACTACAATATCGAGAAACAGGTCCTCGACATCGTAAGAACCGGTGATCTCAAAACCTTTGAACAGTGGACGAAAAATGCCCCGACGGTACGTCCGGGTCAGATGTCGAGCAATGTGATACGCCAGAACAAAAACACCTTCATCGTCATAACGACCCTGATCTCGAGAGCAGCGATCGAGGCGGGCATGAAGATCGAGGACGCCTTTGCGCTCAGCGATTCCTTCATACAGCGCTGCGAGAACACGGACGATCTGGAGCTGTTCACAAAGCTCGAATATGAGCTGGTCTACACCTATACGAAGGAAGTTCGTAGACTGAAGGACAGCAGCGGCAGCAGCACACTTTCCAACGAAGTCTATCACTATATCCTGCACAACATCTCCAGGCCGATCAGGACAAAGGATATCGCCGATGCCCTCTATCTTTCCAGGAGCCATCTTTCGACAATATTTAAAAAACAGTGCGGCATCGCACTGAATGATTATATACATACGATCAAGACGGAAAAGGCGAAGGAACTGCTGAAGGACCGCTCCAAGAGCGTCACCCTGATCAGCAACTACCTCGGCTACTCTTCAAGTTCTCACTTCGACCGCATCTTTCGAAAGATGACAGGATCATCGCCAAAAGAGTACCGCGACAGCCAGCCAAACTGAGCTAGCGATCCAGCAGCCAGGCGTTGCCGCTTCTTCCATAGCCGTAGTTGTCCCGGTTGACGTAGACTGCATACAGCGTTATGGAAAACATGATGATATTGGACAGCAGGAAAGAATACCACACGCCTTTGACGCCAAAGATCAAGGGCAGGAAAATGATCACGAGGTTTGACAGAACGACTTCATGCAGAAAGGTCAGTGTGGAAGAAGCCCTGTGGTTGCCCAAAGATGCCAGCGTCATTCTCACGGCAACATTGTATCCGAAAAACAGGAAACTAAACGGCGCGATCTTCATGCCGTAATAGATCAGATCTTTCAGCTCTGACACACCGCCTCCGGCATAGAGTTCCGCCAGGATGTAGCCCAGGACCAGGAACATCGCGATGGAAACCACCGTCAGAACGCTCAGCAGGATAAACAGCTGTCTGAAGGTGAGCTTCAATTTTTCTTTGTTTCTTTCGCCCATGGCGTAGGAGAAGATCGGGCCTGTCGTACCAAGAAGGCCGAAATAACCGCTCATGAAGATCGACTGGATATTGTTGACAATGGAGTAAGCCGCCAGATATGCCTCATTCCCCCAGTGTAAGAGCACATGATTGGAAACTGTGACACTGAAAGCGACGGAAGTATTCGCCAGGAAGGCCGAAATGCCGTACTTCATCGAATCCTTCAGAAGCGGCATGAGTCTGCTTTGCGGTTTCCCCAGGCGCAGTTCGCTATGCCTTGATGTGAAAAAGGAAAGCCCGATAATGATCATGATGATGTTGGCGATCAGGTTGGCGTAGGCCGCTCCGACCATCCCGATCCCCTTATAGACGACAAAATACCAGTCGAAGAAGAGGTTGCAGGAAACGTTGACAACGGAAGAAAACAGCTCCATCTTCGGCTTTCCCGCCGGAATATAGAAACGGATGAACGTATTGGAAACCAGGACCAGCGGCGTATAGAGAGCACCGACCTTCTGGAAGGCCTCGGCATAGGGATAGATGATCTCGCTCGCTCCCAGCAGTACCAGACTCTGGCGTATGAATATCCGCTCAAGTCCCGCAATGACGATTCCCAGGACAAACACAAAGAGCAGGATGCAGGTGAAATCCGATTCCGCTTCCCTGCTCTTCTTCTCGCCCATCTTATAGGAAGCCAGAGATGCGGCACCGCCGAACAATGAAGACAGGGCGGAATTGATCATATAGACCGGCGTCAGTACGGAGAAGGCTGCCAGACCGTTGGGTCCCACATAGCGCGAGATGAACAGTCCGTCATCGATCGTAAACAAAAGCGGAATGAAAAACTCATTCAGAATTGCCGGCAGCGCAAACAGCGCCAGGCTCTTGGTCGTATATTCTTTTCCGATCGTCTTTGTCTCTTCCATATTCCGACTTTCTCATTATATTCTGTCGTTTACAATCAGACAATTCAAAAAAGGACGGCTGTCCTTTTTTCGATCTCTTATCTTCCTATCATTTCCACGAGCTTGAGGAACTTTCTGTCGTTCATCTGCTCGTTGGAGATGTAAACACCATCGTGAAACAGCGCATAGGTCGTGACCGGTGTCGGGGCGTTTTGCGCCTCTTGCCTGTTTTGAATGTGGATCGCCTTGAAGGGAATACCGTTTTCCCTCGCCGTTTCAATCAGGATCGGTACGTATTTCCCATTGAACGGACACTGGTTCGTGTAATAGAGGACATATCCCTGTTCATCGATGCGGGGATGTCTGGCGCATTCTTTAAACTTCGGCTTTACAGCATCTTCTTCAAAAGGCAGATACCACAGCTGTATGCCGTTGTCCGCCGCATCGGCGACTTCAAAACCCTTGTAGCTCAGAAACTTTGGATCGGCCAGAAAGGGCTTTTTCTTTGCGCCGGACAGGATGCACAGGCCCTTCTTGCCTTTGGCTTTGCTGTCGGCGATGCACGCATTCAGCAGGTCGCTTGAATAGCCGTGTCCCTTCAGGGATCCGGCGACCCAGAGACAGTCGATGTACATATAGCCTTGCGCATCGATGGGATTCCAGGCGTTCTCGGCCGGGATATATTCGATGAAGCACTTGCCTCTTTCGACACTCTTCAGAAAGACCAGGCCTTCTGCAAAGCGTTCTTTCAGCCACTTCTTCTTCGATTTCACCTGTTCGTCATTGTCGGAGGCGATCGCACAGCAAATGTGCTCCTTTTCCAGATTCTCGCCAGTCACCTGAACATATTCCATAGGTCCTCCTCATTCAAACAGACTGAGCTGCTGCTTTTTCTCGGGAAATTCATTGACATATCGGAAGCAGGCATCCGCGTCGCAGATGATGCCGTTTTCACTGCAGATCCTTTGAAACAGTTTCATCAGCTGCCCGCTTTTTGGACTTGGCACCTGATAGGCGTCGCCATAGGTCCTGATGTATTTTTCCTTCAGTCCGGGAAAGTGCCTGTCGAGCGCCGCGTAGTAGTACTCCCGATCGCCCTCCCTGAGCGTGAGTCCCATGTCGAAACAGACGATGCCTTTGACTTTGACGCGGACACATTCCGCAAGGATGGCCTGAATGTTTTCTTCGGTGTCGTTGATAAAGGGCAGGATCGGCGTCAGCCAGACCACTGTCGGGATCCCCCTCTTTTTCATCTCTTCCAGGACATCGATGCGCCGCTTCGTATTGCAGACATTTGGCTCGAGGATCCTGCACAGTTCATCATCGTAGGTCGTCAGCGTCATCTGCACAACGCAGCGGGACTCATAATGGATCGCTTCCAGAAGATCGATGTCTTCCAAAACGCGGTCGGACTTGGTCAAAACGGAAGCGCCGAAACCGTACCTGCGGATGATCTCGAGGCACTTCCTGGTCAGTCGGAGTTCTTTTTCGCAATGCATGTAGGGATCGGACATCGAACCGGTCATGATCATGCAGCGCTTCTTCTTCGATTTCAGCGCTTTCTCCAGAAGCTCGGGTGCATTGCGTTTCACCTCGATGTCTTCAAAAGGATGCGAAAACTGATAACAGGCGCTGCGGCTGTCGCAATAGATGCAGCCGTGGCTGCATCCCCGGTAGATGTTCATTCCGTAATATCCACCGCTGCTGTTCAATATCCCTTTGGCATCAACAAAATGCATAGCTATCCTTTCTTTCTGATCGGGTGGCGTATAACTGTCCTGAGCTTTTCCGGGACAGTCTTTCTGGCATCGGAGAGGTAGATCTCGTGATGTCTTCGCGCATCGGAAAAGTCGTTCTCATAGCCATTTTCTTCGATATACCGATCCATCATTTCGACTGTCACCGGTTCATCATCATAGGGCCCCAGATGCATGCATTGGACACAAAGGCCTTCTTCGATGCTCAAAAACTGTACTTTTGAAAAGTCCTGTTTCTTCTTTCTCTCCGCTTCCTGTTTCGCCCAGAGGACGTCCTCTTTCTTCACAAAATCGGGCAGGCGGATCACGGAGATCCAGTTGAAGCTTTCCTTGTGATTGTAATCTACGCTGTTGATTCCATCCTGCCACCAGAATCCTTCAAGTGGAGGTACCACGAAATCGAAATAACCGTCGATCCTGTGATCGCCTTTTTTGGACATCTTGATCGTAAACGCCACGCCATAAAGCAAGCCGATCGCTTCCTTGTATTCGCTGTCTTCGGGATTGGGATCACCGCTTCCATAGACCGCGATGTAATTCATCTTCGGAATCGTGATGATCTCCGGTTTTGCCTTGGGCAGGTAGTATTCCTTATATTCTTTCTTGAAATCAAACGCCATCCTCACCGCTCCTATGATATGCATTCATCATTTTTTCTATTCTTTCTTCCATCTTCTTTCTCAATTCTTTTGGTTCGATCACTTCCGCTTTTTCGCCAAAGGTCAGAAACCAGGTCAAAAGACTCTCGCCATCCGTATAATCCGACTCAAACAGAAGTCTGCCGTCTTCCGTTTCTTTGAAACAGTCCGGTCCGAATTCATCGACCAGACGCCACTTCATAACGGGATCAAAAAGTGCCTTTACCCTGACTTCACCCGGGAATATCTTTCTGTCATCAAGATTCGGCGGCGTCACTTCGCGGCAGGCAAATTCCTCCTTCGCCTTTTGAATTTCCGTCATCCGGTTGAGCTTGAAGAGGCGAAAGTCTTCCCTCTCTCGGCACCAGCCCCACACATACCAGTTCGACCAGCGGAAGATCAGGTAGTAGGGTTCAATAAGACGCCTGCTCTCACCCGAAGGGGCGAAATAGCAAAACGAAAGCATATGGCGCTCTTCGATCGCTTCCTGTATCACTTCGATCTTGGGTGCCAGCGAATTCCTGTACCAGGACGAGAGATCGATCAGGACGGAATCCTTTCCGGCGACAAATTCCGATGAGCCCAGTTCAAGCTTTTCCATCAGCTGGCTGTAATAACTGCTGCCGCTGACGCTGTCGAGGCTTCTGAGACCGGCCAGGATCATCCGCATGTCTTTCGAGGTCAGAATCGTCCGATCCATCCGATAGCCGTCCACGATGGAGATGCCACCCTCCCTTCCCTGCAGGGTCATGATCGGTATACCGGCTTTGGAGAGTGTCTCGATATCCCGGTTGATCGTCCGCCGGGACACTTCAAAAAGCTCCGCCAGCTCGGGTGCTGTCGTCTGTTTTGACTGAAGCAGGACGGAAAGGATGCCGATCAGACGGTCGATTTTCATGATTTTATCCCTACGGTCTTATCTTAACATAGAAAACATGACAGCTATATGTCATGTTTCTTTTTTTTCTTTTTCTTTTTC
>Ga0129307_1003316_pt1 | contig 10420 bp, 9 predicted proteins | sample P1105metagenome_FD_94437 | JGI IMG/M metagenome (GOLD analysis project Ga0129307, IMG submission 94437) | Capybara group fecal microbial communities from Wisconsin, USA - P1105 metagenome | ecosystem: Host-associated > Mammals > Digestive system > Large intestine > Fecal | place: USA: Wisconsin... | reverse complement strand
CTGATCTTCTCCGGTCAGATAACGCAGCTCATTGACATAATAGGGATTCGGCAGGCAGCGGACATCGAAAACGATGTCGGCATCGGCAAGGATCCCGTATTTGTAGCCGAAGGCCACGAATTCGATCGTCATCGTGGTGCCGCTTTCTTTCCCGAAGATCGAAAGCAGCTTCTGGCGCAGGGAACCGGACGACAAACGGCTGGTATCGATCACGATATCGGAAAGAGACCGCAGCGATGAGAGCATGTCCCTCTCCTGCTTCAGGGCGGCCGGCAGATCTTTCACATCCCCTTTCTGGATCAGAGGATGCAGCCGCCTGCTCTCCTTATAGCGGTTCTTCAGGACGGTATCCGATGCATCCAGATACAGGATCCGGGCGTGAATGCCCTTTTCCTTCAGGCCGCCGATGATCTTCTCCATCCCCGTCAGCAGTTGTTCCGAACGGATATCGATGGTCACCGCGGTCTTGTCATGCGGCTCCGATGAAGACAGCTCGGCATCCAGCAGATACAGGATCAGCTGCGGCGGCAGATTATCGACGCAGTAATAGCCCATATCTTCCAGATTCTGCAGGGCGCGCGTCTTGCCGGCGCCGCTCATGCCTGTCACGATAAGAAGTTCCATTTTTCTCCTTAAAACAAACAGGGCACGGCAATGACTGACCGGGCCCTGTTTTGCTCATTAAACGCCTTCTGTTATTTTCTCAGGAAGCCGGGAACATTGATCTCACGGCGCTGGACTGTCGATTCCGGGACCCTGATCTGAGAGCGGTTGTAGCTCTGTCCGGGGTTCACCTGCGTATTGTTTTCTCCGGAAGCAGGAAGCGGGGTGGCGTTCGGCTTGAAGCCGGACGGACGGGACCCCAGCATGCCGGTATTGCTGCCGCTGTTGAATGCTCTGGAAATGCTGGAACTGCTTCCGCTTTCCGGCTCTTCCAGACCGGTGGCGATCACGGTGATCGTGACTTCATCCTGAATGGTGTCGTCATACATGGCGCCGAAGATGATGTTGGCTTCTTCGCCGACCAGCTCGGTAATATAGTTCGCAGCATCATAGACTTCCATGAGGCCGATATCGCCGGATATATTGATGATCACACGGGTCGCACCGAGAATGGTGGTCTCCAGCAGAGGGCTGGACGCGGCCTGCTTGACGGCTTCGATGGCCTTGTCATCGCCCTTGGCACGGCCGATACCGATATGGGCAATGCCCTTATCCTGCATAACGGTCTGCACATCGGCAAAGTCCAGGTTGATCAGAGCAGGAACGCTGATCAGGTCGGTAATGCCGGTGACAGCCTGCTGCAGGACTTCATCCGCCATCTTGAGTGCATCAGGCATGGTGGTGCGGCGGTCAACGATCTCCAGAAGCTTGTCGTTCGGGATCACGATAAGGGTGTCAACGTTTTCACGCAGGCGTTCAATGCCGTTCAGCGCGTTCTGCATACGCACCTTGCCTTCAAAACGGAAAGGCTTGGTCACGACGCCGACGGTTAAGATCCCCATTCCCTTGGCGATCCGCGCGATCACGGGAGCGCCGCCGGTCCCGGTGCCGCCGCCCATACCGCAGGTAACGAAGACCATATCCGCGCCCTGAAGGGCGTTCGAGATCTCATCTTCGCTTTCTTCCGCGGCTTTTTCGCCGATCTCGGGTTTGGCGCCCGCGCCAAGGCCCTTGGTCAGCTTTTCACCGATCTGGATCGCCGTAGGAGCCTTGCACATCTGCAGCGCCTGACGGTCGGTATTCACGGCAATAAACTCTACTCCGCCGGTATTGGTATCGATCATACGGTTGACGGCATTATTGCCTGCTCCGCCTACACCGACAACAATGATCTTTGCTGCGCTTTCAGATTCGTTGACTTTGATTTCTAACACTGCTTTAAAACCTCCCACATGCCGAACTGACATTCAAAGCAGAAAACAGTCTGTCGAGGCATCTCCCCCAATGACCTCTCTGCGATAACTCAATAGTTGTTTATAAGTATATTTGACTTTTCGGAAATAATCAAGAGCGAAAAACACACTTTTTGCAGAATTATTTAAAAATGTAACTGGGGTGTGCCTGACCCGGTTTATAGCTGTCAAGATACAGTGTTCCGCTGCGTCCGTAGAGCTCCGCGAGGGAATCGCACATCACGGAAAGCTTCTCCTCCAGGTATTCCGAAGACCCCAGAAGAACGCTCGTCTCGCCGAAGATCACAGATACTCCCGCAGAGGAAAAATGGATGCTGTCAGCGCAGTCGGAAAGCAGCTTTTCTCCTTCCGGCAGCGTGACCTTGCTGCTGTCCAGAAACTGCGTGATCGTCAAGATCGTATCGAAGCAGTCCGGGTGCTCCGTGTCCAGTTTTCCGCCAACGACAGCCCTGCTGTTGCCGAGGCCGGTCACCTCAAAGATCCCGGGCAGGCGGACGGTACTGCTCTCCACCAGCGTGCCGCTCCAGTCAAAGTAGAGATAATACTGCTGGAAGCGGAGGAAGCCGATCAGGTTCCGTTCGTAAACCGTGATCACCGCATGGCGAAAGCCGCGGAAGCTCACACTGTATTTTTCGATAAAGGGGATCGTCCGGTGTTTCCCGAACTTTTCCTGAAGGAAAAAGATCAGCGCGCGGCTGCTTTTTCCCTCCATGACCTTTTCGATCAGCTCTTTTTCGGAATAGTAATTGTTTTCACCCTCGATCGTCACATCCTTTAAGGGAAGCAGAAAGGTGAGAACGCCGAGCAGGAGCAGGACCGCGAGAAAGACCAGGATAAAGCGCTTCACGGCCTCTCACCTTCTTCCTCCACGATCTCCATCTCGGGATTATCCTTGCCGACGCTTAGGACCATTCCGATCTCGCCCATATAGAAGAGCGAAGCCGTTCCTCCGTAGCTCACAAACGGAAGCGTGACGCCCGTATTCGGGAAGATGCCGCTCACCACGCCGATATGCAGGATCACCTGCAGGGCGATATGAGCCATCACGCCGACCACGATCATACTCCCGAAAAGGTCCTTGCTGCGGTTGGCGATCATCATCATGCGGTACAGCAGGAAAAGGTAAAGGACGATCAGTGCGATCGCACCGAACAGGCCAAGCTCCTCACAGAGGATGGCAAAGATCATATCGTTCGAGGATTCCGGAACGAAGCCAAGCTTCTGCGTGGAGGCGCCGAGCCCCTTGCCGAATACGCCGCCAGAGCCGATCGCGTACAGTCCCTGGACCACCTGGTAACCGTCGCCGCCCGCGTCATACATCGGCTGGTTCCAGATGTAGATACGCTTCAGCTGATAGGCCTTCAGCAGCCCTGTCTCTTCGAACTTTTCGCCGATCCTGATGAGCGTATCGAGCGGGATCACTTTGATCGTGATCATCAGGGCGAGAACCAGCCCCATCCCGACCCAGAATACGATCTTCCGCGTCTTTTTTTCGCTCACCAGCATGATCATGGCGATGGGGATCGCGAAAATGATCACGCCTGAGCTTAAGTTGTTTTTCAGCACCAGCAGCCCGGGCAGGGCGCAGAGGCCCATAATGATCAGCAGCCATTTCGTCTGGTTGATCTCTTTCGCATAGCGATGGATCAGGAAGGCAGTCAGCAAAATGATGGCGATCTTGACCAGCTCAGCCGGCTGAAACGAGATCGAATCCGTCACCCGCATCCAGCGGGTCTGCCCGTTCACATTGATCCCCAGCTTGGTGAAATCCGTGAGGATCATGCAGATGACCGCCAGGGCATAGGCAGGCCAGACAAAGAAGGCATAAAAGCGGTGAGGGATCAGCGAGATCACGATCGCCGCGGCAAGTCCCAGAGCGTAAAGCATCAGCTGATGGCGGAAGTAATACATCCCGTTATGGAGCTTGCTTTCCGCGGTATAATAGCTGGAGCTGTAGATCATGATCAGTCCGAAAACACAAAGAAACAAGACGACGAACAGCAGGCTGAAGTCGTAGCCGGAAAGCCATCTTATTCCGTTTTCAGACTGTCTTTTTTTCATGCTTCCTCTCTCACCAGACGTTTGAAGTGTTCTCCGCGGACCTCAAAATTCGGGTACATGTCCCAGCTTGCGCAGGCCGGGGAAAGCAGGACGGTATCGCCGGACTCTGCCTTCTCTTCTGCCGCTTTCACGGCTTCTTCCATGGAGCCGACAAAGCAGTAAGGGACCGGACAGATCTTGTCCGTGCAGGCAGCGATCGCCTTCGCAGTCTCTCCCATCAGAATCAGATACTTGACCGTACCTTTGAATTTCTCCACCATCTCGCTGTAGTCCGCGCCTTTGTCAAAGCCGCCTGCAATGAGCACGGTAGGCTTCGTCATGATCTCCAAGGCCTTGACCGTAGAATCCACATTGGTGCCCTTGGAATCGTTGTAATAATCCACGCCGTCCTTCGTGCAGACATATTCCATGCGGTGCGGCACGGCAGTAAAGCTGAGCACCTGCTTCCGGATCACCTCAAGAGGCACGCCGGCCGCTTTTGTGATCAGGACCGCTCCCATCACGTTTTCATAATTGAATTTGCCGATCAGATGCAGGTCCGCGGTATCGCAGATGACCTCTTCAGGCTCGTCCTTCCAGCGAAGAATGATCTCTCCGTCACGTAAGAAGCAGCCCTCCTTCAGTTCGCGGACGCTGCTGAACCAGAGGATCTGCGCCTTCGTGCGGGACACGACCCTGTCCATCCAGGCCGATTCCCGGTTCAGGACCAGGTATTCGTTCTCCTTCTGGGAAAGGGTGACCTTCATCTTGATATCGACATAGTTTTCCATGGAGCCGTGGCGGTCCAGATGGTCCGGGGTGATATTGGTGATGATCGAGACCTCCGGCTCCACCATGGGCAGCGATTCCATCTGAAAGCTTGACATTTCCACGACCGTGATCGAGTCGTCCGTGGTATCCAGTGCCTCGTCCGACCAGGCGTGGCCGATGTTGCCCAGTACGAAGACCTTGTCCATAAACCCGCGCAGGATATGTCCCACGAGCGCCGTGGTCGTGGTCTTTCCGTTCGTTCCCGTTACGGCGATCAGCCGTCCCTTGTGGAAATGATAGGCCAGGGCGATCTCGCTGATGATGGGCACTCCGGCTTCCCTAAGGACCTTTACGAAGGGTCTGGTCAGCGGGATGCCGGGGCTGCTCGCGCACATCTGCATGCGCCTGGCATCTTCTTCCTTCAGCTCGCCCAGAATGATCTCACAGGCATTCCCTTCCAGTTTTTCGATCAGCGCCGCTTTATCCAGCTTCGCATTTTCATCATACAGGACCGGGGTAAAGCCGGCTTTCTGCAAAAGGCGGACGGCATTCAGGCCGCTTCGTCCTGCTCCGGCAACCATGATCGGGATCTCTTTGCTCCAACTTTCGTTCATCGCATTACGCTCCTAAATATGCCACGCAGCAGAAAAACACCGTAATGACCGTAAACACGATCACGATACGGGCTTCTGACCAGCCGTAAAATTCAAAGGTATGATGGATCGGCGTCATTTTAAAGACGCGTTTTCCGTGGGTGATCTTGAAATAGCTGACCTGGATCATCACGGACAAGGTCTCGCAGACGTAGATGATGCCGCAGATCAGCAGCATAAACGGCTGTCTCAGAATGATGGCCGAAGAAGCCACAAAGCCGCCGAGCGCTAATGACCCCGTATCGCCCATAAAAATGCGGGCAGGGTTCGTATTGAACAGCAAGAAGCCAAGGAGCGCGCCGCAGACCGCCGCCGTGACCGGCTCGATGCCGCTTCCGTACAGGAAAGAAATGGCGGTAAAAAACAGGGCGACCACCGCGGTGACGCTGCTGCACAGTCCGTCGATGCCGTCCGTCAGATTCACGCCGTTGTCGGTTCCCAGAACCAGCAGGAAAAACAGCGGAATTACCCAGAAGCCGATATCTACCGGTTCCTTGACAAAGGGGATGCGGATCATCGTCGGGTCTGCTGCCTTTGCCATTCTGTACCAGCAGAACGCCACGGTCATCAGCAGCTGAAGGCCAAATTTCTGCCAGGCTTTCAAGCCCTCGTTCACGCCGTGTTTTTTCTTCAGTCCGTCATCCAGCAGACCGATCAGACCGTAGCCGACCGTCATGGCCAGAACGGGGACGATCTCCGGATGATCCTTCAGGAAGGGGATCACGGCAAAAAGGATCGCGGGGACGAAGGCCATGCCGCCCATTGTAGGGGTACCGGCCTTTTGCTGATGTTTCGGTCCGACTTCGCGGATGTGCTGTCCGATGTGCTTTTTCTTCAGCAGCGGGATCAGCAGGGCGGTAAAGACCGCGCTCAGGATCAAAGCGAGACCGAAGGCTAAGATTGCTTGCTTCATGGTTTAATGCCTCTGTTTATCAGGATTATTGAGATAAGCTGCGCAGGGGAAATGCTCTTCGCGCAGGATCTATTCTTCGGGGATCCCCAGGTAAGGGATGATGCGCTCCATAATATCATGCTCCAGCACAACAGCGCTTCTTGCGGAGACCGTGGTGCCCTCGTGTTCCGGTTCGTCAACGACCACATAGACCAGGAGCTTGGGATTACTGACCGGGGTGAAGCCCATAAAGGAAATGACGTAATTATGCTCCTCAATGGGGTATTTCTGGGCGGTACCGGTCTTGCCGCCCACCGTATGGCCTGCCAGTGCCGCAGCACCTGCCGTGCCTCCGTTGACCGTTTCGAAGGCCGCCTGTTTCAGGAAATCGCAGGTAGCTCCGCACAGGGTCGTGCGTGCCAGCTCCGGCTGCACCGTTTTGACGACGCCGCCGTTTTCGTCCAGCAGCTGACGGACCACATGGGGCTGATAGTAGTAGCCGCCGTTCAGGATGGAGCAATATGCGGCCGCCATCTGGATCATGGTCGAGGAGTAGCCCTGGCCGAAGGAGCAGGTGGCCAGATCGATCTGGCTCATGCTGTTTTCGTTGAACAGGATGCCCGTTGCCTCGCCGGGAAGGTCGATGCCGGTGCGGCTCCCCAGGCTGAAGAGCCGCTGCCATTTCAGCATGGTCTTCGTGTTCAGGCGCTGGGCGATATTCATCATTGCGTCGTTGCAGGAATACATGAGCGCCTGCGTAAGGCTAAGGGTCCCGTGACCGCTGACATTGTTGCAGTGGATCGTAACGCCGGAGATGGTCTCCCCGCCGTCGCAGAGGAATATCGTGTCCGTACCGATCGCGTTTTCTTCCAGCGCCATCGCCACCGTCAGCTCCTTCGAGACAGAGCCCGGCGTATAGGCGTCGTTAACGGTGAAATTACGCCATACTGAATTCTGCAGCGCCGACCGTTCCTCGTCCGTCATGGCTTTCAGTTCCTCATCGCTCACGACGTAGGAGAAATCCATCGGATCGTTCGGATCATAGACCTTGTCTGTCGCCATGCCGAGGATCTCGCCGTTGGTCGGATCCATGACGATCACACCGATATTCTTGTATTCATGCTCAGTTTTGTAATTCGCGATCAGTTCTTCCACCACCCGCTGAACATTGTAGTCGATGGTGCTCACGACGGTGTGGCCGCTCACCGCAGCCTGGGTGACGCTCTCATAATCGCCTTCCGTGTTGATATGGCTGTAGCGCTTGCCGTTGACTCCGCTTAAGGAATCATTGTAGTACTCCTCAATGCCCCAGTGGCCTTCGCTGCTTTCCGCTCCGGAAAAGCCAAGCACCGTGCAGGCAAGCGTGTGATAAGGGTATTCGCGATCATATTCCGTTTCGAACCAGACGCCGGTGACTTTATCGTTGTGCAGCTTCTTCTTATTGGCGTCCTTCGCCGTGTTATAGGCTGTCTGATATTCCAGAAAGCGGTTCATGTCCTCGACGCTGAGCGCGCGCACATAGCGGATATAGGAGCTGGAAGATTTCTCATCCAGCAGCCTGTTCAGTTCATCCCGGTCAAAGCCGTAAACATTGACCAGGGCGCTGACTGTCGCTTCGCGGTTCGGCTGCGGATTGCTCGCCTTGGCCGTGTATAAGATGACAGACGGGTCCAGGATCAGATTGTAGACTTCCTCGCTGTAGGCCAGCACCGTACCGTTGCGGTCCGTGATGTTGCCGCGGCGGAAGGCCATCGTGGACGTCCCGTAGCCCTGCTGCGAGAGGATCCTCAGCTGGTACTCCTCTCCGTTATTGCGCATGAGGATCAGCAGATAGACCACAAATGCAAACAAAACTGCCGCCACCACCAGGTAGGTGAACGCCAGTTTTCTTCGCATGCGGACCGTTAATCTGCGTTTATGGATCTCAGCTGCTTGGGACGTTTTCATGCTGCCGCACATACTCCCTCATCTGTTCGGTATATTCCACCACTTCGTTTTCATCCGGGTAGACCATACCCATCTCTTCAACGGCAATACGGAAGACTTCTTCCAGATCCATCTGCGCGCTCAGGCGGTTTTCCATGACCGCGTTTTCCGCGCGGGCCTTTACCAGCTGCTGCTCCAGACTCGCGATGCGGTTCATGGAAGCGTTGATGGAGGCATTGACCTTCAGATAGCTGAAGCACAGATAGCCAAACAGGAGGGTAACGACAAGCAGCGTAAGCACATAGGGGACGTTAATGCGTACACGGACCGGACGCTGTTCCGGCTGTACGCTTACCCGGAGGATCTCCTCTTCTTCGCGGCGCGCCGGCAGCGTTTCCCGAACGCGTACCGTATTGCCGTCTATATAATAACGTCTGGACTTAGCCATGTCAAATCTCCTGTTCCTCCCCCATCCGTTCAAATACCCTCAGCTTAGCGCTGGCTGAACGGGAGTTTTGGGCCATCTCCTCTTCCGTCGGAAGGATAGGTTTCCGGGTGATCACTTTCCCCTTGCTTTTCCGTCCGCACACGCAGACCGGAAATTCTTTCGGGCAGATGCAGGGGTCTTCTGCCGTTTTAAACGCATTTTTCACGATGCGGTCTTCCAGCGAATGGAAGGTGATGACCGCCAGCCTGCCGCCGGGCGCCAGCAGATCGATCAGATCCGGCAGACACGCCTCAAGCGTGGTCAGTTCGTGGTTCAGCGCAATGCGGACAGCCTGAAAAGTCCGTTTGGCCGGATGTCCGCCTGTATTTCTGTACTTTGCCGGGACTGCCTTCTCAATGATCCGGACCAGTTCGCCGGTCGTTTCGATGGGATGATTCTGTCTTTCGAGCACGATCCGTTTCGCGATAAGCCCCGCGAAGCGCTCTTCTCCGTAATCTCTGAGGATACGGGACAGCTCGGTTTCGCTGCTGTCATTGATCAGGTCAGCCGCCGTTCTGCTCTCCTCAGTATCCATCCGCATATCGAGCGGAGCATTCTTCATGTAGGAGAAGCCGCGGTCCGGGTCATCCAGCTGATGGCTGGAAACGCCGAGGTCCAGCAGAATGCCGTTTACCCGGGCAATGCCGAGCGTCTTCAACGCCTGCGGCATGTCGCCGTAATTGCTTTTGACGAGATAATACTTCGGCCGCCCGCCTTCCGGCATAGCCGCAAGTTCATCTTCCAGCCTGCTCTTTGCTGCCGCAAGGGCTTCATTGTCGCGGTCAATGCCGACCAGTGTGCCGTCTTTTGACAGCCGTTTCAGGATCTGCGAGGAATGGCCTGCGCCGCCCACCGTGCCGTCGGCATAGATCCCGTCCTTTATGATCTTCAGGGCGTCCAGGCATTCATTCAGCAGTACGGGGACGTGGGAAAATTCCATCTCTTCTCTCCTCAGATCCCCAGGTCTGCCATCTTTTCCGCCAGTTCGTCCACATCATCGTAAGCGGAGGCTTTTTCCCAGTTCTCTTTATCCCAAAGCTCTACTCTGCTGCCGACGCCGCACAGGACCACATCCTTTTCGAGTCCGGCGGCGTCGCGCAGGTTCTGCGGGATCAGAGCACGCCCCTGTTTATCCAGTTCGATCTCGGCCGCTCCGGCCAGGAAATAACGGACAAACTTGCGGGCATCCTTACTGGTCAGCGGCAGGGTCCTGAGCTTTGCCTCAAAACGCTGCCACTCGCGGTTCGGGAAAAGAAAAAGGCAGTCATCCAGACCACGGCTGATCACAAAAACATCGCCAAGTTCTTCCCGCAGTTTCGCAGGAATAATGACGCGTCCCTTGGGATCGACCGAATGGTTATACGTCCCCATCAGCATGTTCATGGTGCCTCCTCCTTTCTTTTCCGGGAATTCAGAGGGAAAACGGGCTTAAATTCGCCACTTTGTGGCACTTTCCTCCACTTCTCTCCCCTGTGGCTATGATTCTAAGGGATTTCGCGCAAAAATGCAAGTATTTTTTGCAAAAAACAGCTGATTTGAGCTAAGTTATTTTTGCATTTTGGCAAGTGAAAATTTCGCAGCAAAAAACGGCACGGAAACAAAAAAAGCGGCGGACTCATCGTCCGCCGCAAGGGCCAAAATCTGTCAGATTTTACTTCATCTTTTCTCTTTTTGCCGCGTTTTACCGCATGCTCTTATCGTACGGGATGCATTCCGCCTTGGGTGCCTTGGAGTT
>Ga0129307_1003315_pt1 | contig 10421 bp, 7 predicted proteins | sample P1105metagenome_FD_94437 | JGI IMG/M metagenome (GOLD analysis project Ga0129307, IMG submission 94437) | Capybara group fecal microbial communities from Wisconsin, USA - P1105 metagenome | ecosystem: Host-associated > Mammals > Digestive system > Large intestine > Fecal | place: USA: Wisconsin... | reverse complement strand
TCATTGAATCAGGATAAGCGAGCCGCAGTTGGTCCGGCTGCGTTAAAAAGGACCCGTTAAATACAAACGCTAAAAATAACAATTCTTTCGCACTGGCTGCTTAGTTCAGCCCCGCGCGTCGGCTTGCATTCACCTGCAGGTGCACGATCCGGCGTCGACATGCAGGAAAACCTTGCGTGAGTTCCCGGTAGCGTAAGGGACCAACGGGATAACGGATCGGCAGGCCGCCTCTCGCCTCGCCGCTAAGCGAAAATTCCAACTGAGGATGCGCTCGGAGAAATTCTTGTGGATGTGGTTTTGGACGCGGGTCCGACTCCCGCCAGCTCCACCAAAACATGCCGCCCGGCGAGTCGCGGAAGCGAGAGCCGCAGGCGGCATTTTCGATAGAGACATCCGCGATTGCGAGCAGAGCGAAGGCAGAACGAAAACGGCTCGAACGTGCAGTTCGCAGGCAGACCGATGGTCTGCCTTTTGTTTTGCTGATTCGGGCGGCGCAGCAGGGAATCGGGGCCTCTGTTTTTCGTGAAGGGGTGCGGATTAGTAGAGAACAATAGATTGACAAGAAGAAATTGCTATGCTAATTATAGAGTATAAAAAAAGCAATCTATTAAATAGTATAAAAAGAAGTAAGTGTTGCATTGACAACAGCATGAAACGGGAATTGGAGCGGAAAGGAGAAAGCTAATGCGACCACTGGAAGGAATCAGGGTGCTTGACCTTACCCAGGCCTACAGCGGCCCTTTTTGCACGTTGCACCTGGCGGACCACGGCGCAGAGGTGATCAAGATTGAACGGCCCGGCATCGGGGATCAAACCCGCACCTGGGGTCCGATGAAAGATGGTCAAAGCGGGTTTTACGCCTATATGAACCGGAACAAACGAGGCATCACTCTGGACATGAAATCCGAGGAAGGGAAAGAGATCTTCAGGCGGCTTTTGAAGGACGCGGATGTGGTCTGTGAGAACTACAAACTCGGTGTTCTGGAAAAGCTGGGCTTTTCCTATGAGACGATGAAGGCGATCAATCCGCGTATCATCTACGGCAACATCACGGGGTTTGGCTTGTCGGGGCCATTGGCAGACCGGCCGGCTTATGATATCGTAGCGCAGGCTATGAGCGGCATGATGGATGTGACAGGGTTCGCTGACGGGCCGGCGACCAAAATCGGTCCTGCTGTGGCGGATAGTTACACCGGCACTTTTCTGTGTCTGGGTATCATGATGGCCCTCTATCAGCGCGAACGGACCGGAGAAGGTTGTCATGTGGATGTGGCCATGATGGATGCTCTCTTTTCGGCGATGGATCACTTTGTCATCGATTACACCATTTTGGGTGAAGTATGCACCCGCAGCGGGAACATCGACCAGAGTATTGCGCCTTTTGATTCTTTCGAGTCAGCGGAGGGCCCCTGTGTCATCGCCTGCGGGACAGACGGCATGTTCCGAAAGCTGTGTGAAATCATGGACCGACCGGATCTCGCGGAGGATCCGCGATGCAATACTAATTATGAGCGTTGCCTGAACTACTCGTACCTCAAACCGGAGGTGGAGAAGTGGACGAAGCAGCAGAGCCTGGATTATCTGGAGGAAAAGATGGTAGAGGCGGGCATTCCCTTCGGCCGTATCCAGAATATCCCTCAGGTATCGGATCACCCGCAGATCAAAGAACGGAACATGCTGTGGGAGGTGGAACAACCGGGAATGGGCTGTATTGTTATCCCCGGCACCCCCATAAAATTCACCGGTGAGCAAGATACAGTCCAGAAAGCCGCGCCGTTGCTGGGAGAAGAGAACAACACTATCTTACGTGAATTGGGTTACGACGAAGCGCAGATCGAAGCATTTCGGAAGAACGGTGTTATATGAGTTGTTGCTTTTGACTTGGTCGAAGATCGATAGCGAGAATCATAATAATGAGAAAGGAGAGAGTGATGGGAGAAGCAGTAATCGTATCAATGGTGAGAACCCCTGTCGGGAAATACGGGGGCGGGCTGTCCAGCATTTCCGCCGCCGATCTGGGAGCCATAGCCATCAAAGAGGCAGTACGCCGTGCGGATATCGACCCGTATTGCATCGATGATGTGTACTTCGGGAATATTCTGAATAACGACTGGCAGAACATCGCCAGAACTGCTGCAGTAGCCGCTGAATTGCCACTGGAGATCCCTGCTATCAAGATGGACCGGGAATGCGGGTCCGGCGCTAACACGGTGGCATTCGCATCTATGAGCATAGCTGCCGGCTTTGCGGATGTGCTGGTGGCAGGCGGCGTGGAGAGCGATTCGACCAGGCCGTACGTGATGGTCAAACCGCAGAAGGCGAGAGATTATACCTGTCCGGTCATGTACAACGATCCGCCCAGTGTTACTCCCGCTGTAGGAGAGGTACCTATGGTGGGTACCGCGCAGAACGTGGGTGAGAAATATGCCTTGAGCAGGGCAGAATGCGACGAGTTTGCGCTTCGTTCTCAGGAACTTGCCGAAGCCGCCTGGCAGAGAGGGTTCTTTGATGAGCAGGTCCTGCCTGTTGAAGTGCCGCAGAGAAAAGCGGACCCCATCCTGGTGAGGAAGGATGAGACGGTGCGTTCCACCTCGATGGAACTGCTGGCGAAACTGACGCCTGTGGCGGACCGTGGGGATCTGGTCACGGCCGGCAACAGTTCACCGCTCTGTGACGGTGCTGCTGCTATGGTTCTGATGGAGAGAAGTCTGGCGGAGAAGATGGGGAAAACACCCATCGGCCGGATCACCGGATATGCGGTAGCGGGGGTACATCCGCATTTCATGGGCGAAGGCCCGATCGCAGCGGTCACCAAGCTGCTGAAAAAGACAGGAAAAACACTGGACGACATCGATGTGATCGAGATCAATGAGGCTTTTGCTGCGCAGGCAGTCCCCTGTTGCAGGGTGCTTGGTTTCGATATGAACAAAGTAAATGTCAATGGCGGTGCCATTGCCCTTGGGCATCCCATGGGGGCAACCGGCACCATTCTCATCGAGAAAGCGCTGGATCAGCTTAAGGATACGGGCGGACGTACCGGGCTGGTGACCATGTGCATCGGCGGCGGCCAGGGTATCGCTGTTCTGGTGGAAAAACTGTAACGACGGCGAAAACGACAGATAACGGATGGAACGGGCAGAGGAGGAAGAACAATGGATATTAAAAAAGTAGGCGTAATCGGCGGTGGCACCATGGGGGCTGGTATTATCCAGGTAGCAGCCCAGTCTGGCTTTGAGGTGGTATTTAAAGAGGCGGACGAAGAGCGCATCGAAAAGGCCATCGCAACAGTGAGCAAGTTCATTAATAAAAAGCTTGAAAAGGGGAAAATCGATCAGGCAGAGAGGGATGCTATCATCGGCCGCATTCGCGGCACAGTAAACTATGATGACCTGGCGGACCGGGATCTGGTAGTAGAAGCTGTCTTTGAAGATCTGGCAGTCAAACAGGAAGTGTTCCGCGAACTGGACAGGGTCACCCGTGCAGACACGATTCTATGCACCAACACGTCCGGTCTTTCCATCACAGAAATCGGTGCTGTCACCGGCAAAACGGATAAAGTGATCGGCATGCATTTCTTCTCCCCTGTCCCTGCCATGGCGCTTGTTGAGGTTACCAAAGGGGAAAAAACTTCGGAAGAAACCTGTGAGACCGTCCTGGATTTCGCCAGAGCGATCGGGAAGGACCCGGTAGCGCTTTCTGAAGCTCCGGGCTTTGTGGTAAACCGTATGCTGGATCCTATTACCAACGAAGCAGCAGCTATTCTGGCAGAGGGGATCGCCAGCAAAGAAGATATCGATAAAGCCATGCGCCTTGGCGCGAACCACCCCATGGGGCCGCTCGAACTGGCAGATCTGGAGGGGATCGACATTGTGGTCGCTTCTCTTGATACCATGTACCGGGAGACTGGTCTTCTGAAGTTCAAACCGCATCCACTTCTGGTGAAGATGGTACGGGCCGGTAAACTGGGAAGGAAAACAGGGGAAGGATTCTATAAGTACGATTAAAGGCGCATCTGTCTTGTTTTCCGATGTGAATTTACATATAATGTATGCATAGCATACTAAGGTAATTTCGGAAAAGAGGTAGCTGCAACTATGGCAAATAGAGTCTCAAACATGTTCATGGTGCGGGAGAATAATCTGCGCCTGATTAGAAAATACTTTCTTGAACATGAGGAAGCCACAAAACTGGATATTTCCCAGGGGACAGGGTTATCGATTGCTACGAGCGGCAATATGCTCAATGACATGCTCAAGACCGGGGAAATCGTCGAAGCCGGGCAGGAAAACCCAAATGGAGGCCGTCCTGCCACCCGTTACGCATATGACCCCAATCACACGCTTTTTGCAGCGATCCGCGTGGAGGTGGAGAATGGTGACCGGAGCCTGGAAGGGTTCGTCATCAATGGCTTCGGGGAAATCATCAACAAGGAACAGGGGAGTTATCAGGCCATAGATAAGAATACGATTCTGTCCATGGCTGCAGGGATGTTGGCCAAGTTCGAACAGATCCGTCTGCTGATGATCGGTGTCCCCGGTATCGTGAAGGATGATGTCATTGACTACTGCGATGAGGAAAACCTGAACGGAGAAGATCTGGCGTCCCTGATCGAAGAAGAACTGGGCATTCAGGTTTGTGTGGAGAATTTTTCCCGCATCAAGCTTTACGGGTATTACTGCGCCCATCCAAAGATGGAAAAGGAATCTTTGGCGTTGCTTTCCATGCCCAAAGGGCATTGTCTGCAGCTCGGGCTGATCTGTGACGGTCATATGATGTATGGCTGCAATGGGATCGCAGGCGAAAGCCAGTATTTGCCGTATTACTATGGAGCAACACAGACACTGGTGAAAGAAGTTGTCAGCGTGATCTCATCTGTTATCGCGATTGTCAATCCAATGCGCATCGTGATTACAGGCAAAGAACTATCTTCCGAAAACCGCAGGGAAGTCATTCAGGAACTGGAAGCACGGATTCCCAAACAGTATATTCCGGACATCGAATATATCGAAGAGGAAGAAGAGATTTATCTGGACGGTCTGATCCATTATCTGCGGAATGAATGGTATGGACTCTGACGAGCGATGCAGATTGAAGCAGATATAGCGTTGTTCATAATAATTGTCGAGGCGGGATGATGACAGACATCCCGCCTCAGTTTTTTTGCTTAACAATGAATATGCAGCCGGTGACTGCAGGAACTTGTTAATATATTGACAGTAATTTCGACGATTGTTATAATAAGCATAATAAAAAAATAAAGCAAAATGCTTTCTATTAGCAAAAAAAGAAAGGAGGGCACATGGAAAAATATAGATCTTTATTCATTGGGGGCGAGTGGATGGAAGCCTCCAACGGTGCCAAGGCGAAGGTGATCAACCCGGCTACGGAGGAGGTGATCGCCGAGATTGCAATGGCAACGCCTGAGGATGTGGCCAAGGCTGCGGAAGCAGCTCAAAAGGCTTTTGACGACGGATGGGCAGATACTACTCCTGAGGAGAGAGCCGGCTATCTTTTCAAACTGGCCGATGCGATTCAGGCAAACGGTGCGGAGATTGCCCGCCTTGAATCTATCAATGTAGGCAAACCGATTTCTTTGGCAGAAGGCGAGATCGATTTTATTGCCGATACATTCCGCTATTTTGCGGGTGTATCCCGCAACCCGGAAGGGAAGTCCACGCAGGAATACATTTCCGGAGCGGTCAGTTCGATCCGCAGAGAACCGCTGGGTGTAACTGTCGGTATCTGTCCCTGGAATTTCCCGCTCATGATGCTGGCATGGAAGGTGGCTCCGGCTTTGGCGGCAGGCAACACCTCGATCATCAAACCGGCAACCCTGACCCCGCTGACTGCTCTCTATTTTGCTGAACTGGCGGCAGAGATCCTGCCTCCAGGCGTGCTGAATGTTATTACAGGCAGCGGCAGTGCTGTCGGCGATGCCCTCTGCACGGATCCAAGAGTTCGTCTGGTATCCATGACGGGCAGTACAGAAACCGGCCGCCGGATTGCTGAACTTTGTGCACCCACTCTGAAGAAGGTTCATCTGGAACTCGGCGGAAAGGCGCCGGTCATTGTCTTTGATGATGCGGACATCGATGCGCTTATCGAAGAGATTAAAGGCGGTTCCTTCGCAAACAGCGGTCAGGATTGCGGCCAGCCGTGCCGGCTTATCGTTCAGGAAGGTGTCTACGATCAGCTGGTGGATGGTCTTGTCAAAGCCGTTCAGGAAATCGTCATCGGCGACACGACAGACCCCAAAGTGGAGATGGGGCCGGTCATCAGTCTGGAGAGAAGAGACGAGATCCAGGGATTTGTAGACCGGGCTGTCGCCGCCGGCGCAAAAGTGCATTGCGGCGGACAGAAAATGGAAGGCAAAGGGGCTTACTATCCCGCCACGATCATTACAGATGTCGATCAGAAGTCGGAAATCGTACAGAACGAAGTCTTTGGGCCTGTCCTGACAGTGCAGAAATTCTCCACTGAAGAGGAAGCACTGGAAATGGCTAATGATGTCATCTACGGCCTCAACAGCTGCGTCTGGACCAACGATGTGAAACGGGCTCTGCGGATGAGCCGCAAAATGCAGTACGGTTCTGTCGGTGTCAATATGTGCTTCGCGCAGTGCATGGAAATGCCTTGGGGCGGCTATAAGCAGAGCGGATACGGCAAGGATATGTCGGGCTATGCTTATGAGGACTACACGCAGATCAAACATGTAGGCATGACGTACTAACATGCACCTTTTATAATCGATTGTCCCGGCATCGTTCCGGCGATGCCGGGCGTTCAGAAGTGTCATGAACGGGCTTATCGCCCGTGATAAAACCCCCCTCTTTTTACAGACATTACATTAAGCACAACAAAAAAGAGTGTATAAGAGAGGGAACCATCTAATGATTCCAAAAAAAGAGGATGGATCTCCATTCGCGAATGTCATGTAAGAAAGGAGACGAATTATGAAAGTACTGTTGTTAGGTGCCGGTGGTGTCGGTGAGGCTTATGCATCTCATATTCATAAGTGGAAGGGTAAGACAGATTGGTGCGAATTACTGGTAATTGCCGACTACAATGTCGAAAAAGCAAAAGCAGTAGCCGAACGTCTCAATGACCCCCGCATTGTTCCGGAATTCATCGATGCTACGAAAAAGGAAGATATCGTAGCCATGGGTAAAAAGTATGGCGTGGAAATGATCGTCACCTGCCTGGATCTCGAGCCGTTCAATGTGATTACGATGAATGCATGCCTGGAACTGGGTGTCCACTATCTTGACTGCGGCTTCCATAACTGTGAGCGCGACCCCAACAATCCGCTCATTATTACGAAAATGCCTGGTGAAGATCAGCTGGCTCTCTCCGATCAGTTTGAGGAGAAGCAGTTGTATGCCTGCTGCGCTTGCGGCGTAGAACCGGGAATGATCGACTATTTCGCCCGCTATGCGGAACAGTATCTCTTTGATGAACTGGAAGAGATGGGTGTTCGTGACGGCAGCAACTTCGAATCTCCTGAGAGTGATATGCCGTTTGCGTTCTCCATTTATCAGACCATTACCGAAGCCAGCCGCGGGCCTATCTATTGGGAAAAGGATAAAGGCTTCTATTCCAAGCCGCCGATGTCCGATCCGGAAGATTTCTGGCTCCCGAAAGGCATTGGCATGACCCGTATGGTCGCCTGCAAGCATTCTGAGCCCATGAATATGGCACGTCATATTGGCAAAGGCCTGCAGAGAACCAATTTCAAGATCGCATTCGGTCTCACTTTTGAAGATTCTCTGAAGACACTGCAGACACTCGGTCTGGCCACTTCCAACAAACTGAATGTCAAGGGTGTAGAGGTCAGCCCCATTGATGTTATTGCGGCTGCAGCACCGGAGATGGCGGATGTCGGTCTGTCCATGGTAGGCAAGACATGCTCCGGCCTTTGGGTCAAGGGCAAGAAAGACGGTATGGAACGTCAGGTCTATCTCTATCAGGTTGCGGACAATGAAGAGTGCGTCGAGCTTCTGGGCTGCCCGGCAGTGCCGGCAGAGACTGCCTGCACACCGGTCATCGTCACGGGACTCATCGCGGAAGGCAAGATCGTCGGTCCTTACGGAGCTCGTGTTTCCGAAGAATTCGCCTGCGAGCCTGTGCTGACTCAGATCGCTGACTACGGATTCCCGGCGGGTCTCCTTGAGATGGAATCGGAATACAGAGAGTATCTGGAGGCGCAGAACTTCCTGGCTCCGATGATGAAGTAAGCATTGTGGTTTGAATATGGGCCTGCCCCGGAAGGGGCAGGTCCAGCAAGTTGGGTTGATTTTGAAAGTTGTAGGTTGATTCATTCAGAAAGGAGGACAAGATGAGCCTTGGTGCATTATCGTTGATCCCACCGATATTCGTGGTGGCGTTTGCCCTGATCACAAAAAAGAGCGCCTCGTCCCTATGGATCGGCGTTCTCATCACCTATGTCCTATTGTATGGAATACATTTCCTGAATCCATTTTTGGACGGAGTCTATACGACTTTAATGAGCGAGGATTATATCTGGCTTGCTATGTTGATGGTCCTGCTGCAGATGATCATCGCTCTGCTGGAGGTTGCAGGCGCGAAAGCGGCTTTTGCCCGGGTCGTGGCTAAATTTGCTACTACAGACCGCAGGACGATGGTCGCCAACTGGCTGCTGGCTTTCCCGGCCTTTATAGACGACGTTATGGGCAGTGCGGTCAAGAGTACCACCATCCCGATTTACAACGAACGTAAGATGCCTCGTGCAGCTATGGCATACATCAATGATGCTACAGCGGCGCCGTTGGCGATTTTCATCCCCTTTACCGCCTGGGCAGCTTATTTCATGGGTGTATTCGGAGAGTTCGAAGAACTGGCCCCCTATGGCACCGGGAAAGAGCTGTATATGAATTCCGTTCCTTACTTCTACTATGGGATGGCGGCTATGCTTGTCTCGCTGCTTTTCGCGCTGCAGATCATTCCGCCCATCGGCCCCATGAAGAAGGTATGGGATAGAGCGAAAAATGAAGGCCGCTGCTGGGGTGAAGAAAGTGACAAGTATAATAACGCAGGTGCTGGAGATGAGCTGAATGCGGAAATCGAGACAAGACGTCCGGTTCCGGAGTGGCTGCGCCTGATCCTCTTCTTTGTGCCGATCGTGATGATCATCGTTCTGGCAATCACCACAGGGGATATGGTGCCTGCGCTGTGGATTACTCTTCTGGTAACCGTGCCGCTGTACTTCATCGTTGGCGTCTGCACATGGGATAAGCTGATGCAGACCTGTATACAGGGCCTACTGAATGTAGCAGGCGTGCTGCTTATCGTTGCCGGCGCTTATTCCCTGCGGGATGCGACCGTGCTGGCAGGGCTTCCTGACTTCGTCATCGACACTGTTGCACCGATCATGAGCCCGGCGATTCTGCCTTGCCTGACCTTCCTGATCTGCGCCATCCTGACCTTTACTACAGGCAGCAACTGGGGCATCATCGTGGTTACGGCTTCTGTCGTTATTCCGCTTTGTGTGTCGATTGGCGCAAATCCCTTCATCACCATCGGGGCACTGGTTTCCGGTGCAGGCTTTGGTGCACATATCTGCTTCTATACAGATGTTACGGTTCTGGTATCCAACATCGCGAAGATCGAGAATACCGAGCACTGTGTCACACAGTTGCCTTACGGCATCATTGGCGGCGTACTGGCTTTGGTTGCCTTTGCGGTTGCCGGCTATGCGGTACCGATATAAGAGGGTGCCTCAGCCGAACAAGATGCCGGTCCGGTGTCAGTTGGAGTGAACGAAATGGGGAGCTGCAGTTTTATGCAGCTTCCCTTTCACAACCAGGAACACGGCCTTGACTTCTTATGAATGGCCGTGATGATTCATGGAGAAGTAGACAAGATATGGATAATAATGCAATCGACAGTAAACGCAAACTAAACAAGACAGATGTATTTGTTCTGGCATTTGGAGCCATGATCGGCTGGGGATGGGTCGTCCTTTCAGGCACCTGGTTGGAGACTGCCGGGACTTTAGGTGCTGTGTTGGCCTTTATTATCGGCGGTGTCCTTGTCACGCTGATCGGCTTAGTCTATGCGGAACTTGCCTCCGCTATGCCTCAGAAAGAAGGGGTGCTGGCATTCTCCATGCGGGCGTTCGGAAAAGAGGCGGCATTCGTCTGTACATGGGGCGTGCTGTTAGGATTTGTCGGTGTCATTGCTTTTGAAGCAGTAGCTTTGCCGACAGTCATCAGTTATCTGTTCGGGGACTATACAAGAGGATATCTTTACACGATTGCGGGATTTGATGTCTATGCGAACTGGCTGGCGATCGGTGTCGTTGCCTCAATGCTCGTAGCAGGGATCAACATCATCGGTATTAAAACAGCTGCCATTCTCCAGACTGTGCTGACCGTGGTCATTATGATTTCAGGATTGGTCCT
>Ga0129307_1003312_pt1 | contig 10426 bp, 10 predicted proteins | sample P1105metagenome_FD_94437 | JGI IMG/M metagenome (GOLD analysis project Ga0129307, IMG submission 94437) | Capybara group fecal microbial communities from Wisconsin, USA - P1105 metagenome | ecosystem: Host-associated > Mammals > Digestive system > Large intestine > Fecal | place: USA: Wisconsin... | reverse complement strand
TAATGCTTTTGTTACGGCAAACGACATAACCTTTCCGCCACACTCCATCTTGGAAATATAGCCAAAAAGCAAGTCTCCAACATGACCGGCTCCGTATATAACTATTTCATTTGCATTTTCAATAGCCTCATTTAACTCTTTCATGCTCATGGATACTCCGGCGTGAAAATCTGATCTTCTCCGACTCTTCCTTTTATATATTCTCTGATTGAATCACATACATATTTATATTCCTGCGCTATTATGATTCCGTCAGTATCTTTAATCTCTGTTTCGGAAAATAGGATTTCATCAGATTTCTTTGTGTCAGTAACTAAACATCCTTCATAATTCCAATCCCTGTAATTCATGTAATCCGCGACATTATGTCCCCAAACGCCCGCTCCATATATAAATATCCGGTCATGATCTTTGACAAAGCATTCCATTTTATCAAAATCAAAATACGGACCGATATACCCTTTCCGCTGATACTCTTTTATATAATCTTTTATCAGTCTAGTGTCATAAACACAGTTTGCTTCAATATAATCAAGAGTCTGAATTGCATTTATAAGGCAAGGATTTTTGCCATAAAAATTTGTTTTTTTTACAATAGGCACTCTGTATTTTGAAACAAGCTCGTAAGCATAAACCATATACGGATTGATGCCCTTAGCAGCGTTCAACGACGGGTTGATTACATCCGTATATGCCATACCTGTAAGCTTCCCATTTATAAGACATCTGTTAATCCCAAGCTCGAATCTCATTACAGCTTCAGCCTTATTTTTCGCATATTTAAATCCTCTCCAGAAATTCCAGAACATTTTGCTCCTGATTACTTTCTCTTTAAAACACAGAAAATAACTCTGTATATGTTCCTCGAAATCGCCGAGATCAATACTGTATCCTCCGGGATGTCTCGTAATCCCCCAAAAGTCACAACTTGCATCACTCATAACTGCAAACATATTATCGAATGAATAAAGTGGAGCAAAGTACGTATCATTTGTAAGAATCAACTCATCATAGTTTGAAAGTGTCTTCTCACCAATATAATCACAGATTGCATCCCTATATGCTCCAGAGTCAAAACCGATATTATCCCGGCAAATTATTTTTTTAACATACCGTTTGATGTAATCTTCTCCACCATGTATTTGCTGGAAATTGCATACAACATATATATCACCAACAAAACGTCCAAGCTCTCTAAGCACTTCACCTATGTACGGATTTATAACCCCCTGAACATCGTATATAACATAAATACAAATTGAATTCCCCATATGCGCTCTGTCTACTATTCACCCAAATCATGCCAGATAATATATTCAACATTAGGGTATGTTTCCAACTCACGGACCATTTCCTGTTGCGTATCATGTTTTATGACCGTAATAATCACACCGCATTCATTAGAAAGATTGGCATCTTCCAATGCCATGACGGGCAATCCGTTTATCGCGGTTTCTTTGTTAAGCTTACTGACTATAAAGCCTGCCGGATATAATCCATTTACATGAAGTATATGTAGGCAAGCTCTTCCGCCGGCTCCGGCACCATATAGGTAGACACCGCTCTTTCTCTGAAAAAAATCACCAAGTCGCTCTTCAAATAGTGAAAGATTCTTCATATCCTTAACATTTACAAGCTCAAGGTATTTTCTCATCGTCGAATATGCACTAAATGCATATGACTGTGCAAAAGAAAGAAGTGTAGAGCAGAACTCTGTAGTCATGACTGTCCTGGTATCATATCCGGCATCCTGTGCTACATATGGGAAAATTCTTTCTATTGCATGACTGATCGTTCCATCCGAAGGAAGCGGCTCTTTGTCAAAATCCTCGTATTCCCATGGATACTCTATCAATTTTTTTATCGCCTCTGTTCTCCCACACAATACAGTTCCTAATGAAATTGGAGAACAATCATTTGAAATATCAGCGTGTATTGACAGCTTTCTCGCAAGTTCAATTGTATTATCAAAATCGTCCTGCCAAGAATTCCTGAACCACGAGCAATAGTAATCCCCGAAAGGCTCAGGAGGAACCATCAATCCGCATTCTGGATTCAACTCCAAATAGTTGATAACATTTCTGACATATTGTTCGGATGCCAGAATGTTTTCCCACATATTTCTTATCCAAAGTTCAGCATCGCTTTTAAATTTGGTTTTGACCGGCTTTTTATCATGAACAAAGCAAAAATATTTATGTTTGAGGATCTCTTCTTTTGCAGATATTAGTAATGCAGCAACATCACGTCCTCTGTTTTCTTTTCGTATTATTCTTTTGTCTGGGTATTTTTCATGCAAGATGCTTTCCACATCATCCGACGATGTAATAAATACTGTATCAACTCCATTCTGATCGGACACACTGTCAATATATTTGTAGTATGAAGAAACTGTATCTGCGTAATACAGATATATGATTACCACCACGTCAGAAATAGTTGTTTCTACCGACATGATGGACGATAGAATCACATAATTATCATTCTCTTTTCTAATATCAAACACATTTTTCATATATCCTCGATGGCTGTCTTCAACCTTTCACCAAACTTCTCCATACCAAAAATACTATCGTAGAGTTTTCTCCCATTTTTTCCAATTACACCGAGCTTATTCGTATTGCGAATCACCCATTCTATTTTAATCGCAAGATCTTCCGAGCTTTCGGATTTAAAAATCAATCCGTTTTCATATGGTATAATGAAGTCTTTGAACCCAGTATGGTCAGATACCATACATACCTTTCCATACATCAATCCTTCTGCAATAACTATCGGAAGTGAATCCTCTCTTGATGGCGAAACAAAAACGTCTATTGTAGGCTCTAAAGAATTCATTTGTTCTCTGTTTAACAGACCGGTTATTTTTACATTATCAAAGCTCTCAGCTTTCTCGATTATTTCCTTTGCATACTGCTTATCTCCTATATTTCCAACGATAAAGCATTCAATTCTTTTTTGATCTTTCTGTGTTAATTGGGCTAACGCCTCTAGAAAAATGTCTTGTCCTTTAGTTTTATATATTGTTCCAATTACTCCAATCCGCAGTATTCTCTTACATTCAAAACTATTTATAGCAAGGGAATGATCTGGTATCCCATATGGCAGACACTCTGATATTGCGTCTTTTACATATTGATTAAAATTGTTTTGAGCCAATTTACTTACTGCCATTATTCGAACATTACTGAAGCAAATATTCTCAATTATTTGTTTTTCATCATCAACTAACCTCTCATAAAACTCTGAAGGCTCATGAATCCACCAAAGAAGGGTTCTGTACTGACTGATGGCTTTAACACATCTATACATCTGAAAGGTATTAATCATCACATATAAAAAACGATTTGTCAGCTCTATGTATTCAGCATCTGAAAGAAATGAAATATCTGGAACAATTGCAACTTTTATGCCTTTATTCCTTATTTCATTGAAGGTTCCTTTTTCTCCTCCACACGAAACGATAACCGTAGATAGTCCTATATTTTTCATAGCTTGAACTGCATATACTTCAGCAATTATTCCGCCCACATAGCTTATATATGGTGATATAATAAGCACATCACCCGAGATTGAATCATTAGACGTTTTTTCTCCCAATATGTACTCAAAAAAGAACGTTATCCTATTTTCTGGTACTCCAATTTGAATCAGCTGTCTTTTCATTGATGCCGAATTTTTTTCATTCCCCATCAGAAGAACACCATCATATTTGTATTCTCTTATTCTTGATGGCAGAACAACCTGTATTCCATCCACAAATGCATTGGGTGTCTTGACGGCATTATCTAAAAATAATATTATTTCATCTTTTGATGATAAGTATTTCTTGTTTTCTCTATAAAACTTTCCTGTTCCAAATATTACTATTTTCATTTTATCCACTAAAATAGAATCTTATTGCTCTCGATTCCGCATTCTTCTAAATATGCTTGCATCTCAGATGCAATACTCTGATTAATCGTTGCAATTACAATGTAGTCAAATTTGGTATTCATAATTGATTCGGGTTCTGCTACTGAGTATCCTTTATAAGTGATTCTTTGTTTACTATCTATCCACCCAACAACACTGCAAACATCTTTGTTATATAACTGATCGAAATAAGATTTCCCTACATCGCCAGCTCCATACAAAACGATTTTCTTACCATCAGTTATGTTATGGAAAGGGAATACGAATATTTTTTTCTTTGTTACCCCATAAATCGCATGCATCCTATACTCTATTGAAAATACATAGTAAGAATCTATCTGCAATTTAAGTTCCGGATCAGGAAACCAATCAAGCAAATATTTGTATAAACCGTATGTCTTATCATTGAATTCTGTGTCAGTAATATATCCAGGAATCTCACCTATTTTTCTTTGTCGATGAAAATAGCAATAGTCTTCAAGCAACATCAACGAGTTTACTTCATTCATTAATGGGAACAAGACTGCAACATCCTGACCATAATCGAGTTTTAAATGATTGGCCTTTAATAAATATTTGTATGCCAGTTCCTTCCTTATAACTTTATTACAAATCGAAGGGTCTAATCCAAAATGATCTTCATCACGATTCCATATCATCTTAGGTAGTATTTTGCTTCGTATGTCATTTGTTACATATAAACCAGGTTTAAAGTCATCCTGAGAGTATATAAGCCTATCCACATCTATATATCTGATAATCCCATACGAAACCACATCAATTCCCTCATTTAAGAACGGAACTGTTTTTTCTAAAGTGTTTAACTCAATCCAATCATCTGAATCAATTGTTGTAAAATAATCACAATCAAGCTCTGCAAGTCCATTAAGTCTTGCCACTTGAATACCCTGATTATTCTGATGAATTACTTTTATTCTCGAATCAGCCGCAGCATACTCATCACAGATACTTGCACTTTGATCAGTTGATCCGTCATCCACGATACATACAGAAAAATCTTTATATGACTGGTGAATCACACTATCCAAACATTTTTTTATATATTTTTCTGTATTATAAACAGGGATAACGATTCCAATTGTACTCATTATTTACTCATCCATTCTCGCCAACTACATATACGCTATAATATCCAACTCGATCCGACTCCAATACTGAAAGCGCATTAAATACATCTTTGTCTGAACTTTCATAAATTGATTTCCAATTATTTGGCCATGCAACTTCCTTCACTCCAGTTTCCCTTATAAAAAAACCTGCAGCATGAAACAGATTGCCAAGCGACCTTTCTGTCCAGTTAAATAAGTGTTGACTGACATTATTTAACTCATACCCATAGGCAAGAGGTTCATATGGAACTACAAATATAGCCTTTCCATTATGCTTTAGCTTTTTCTTAATCTTGCAGATTATTTCATAGGGAGATAGGCAGTGTTCCAATGCGTGTGATGATATGCATATATCAATGCTTTCATCTTCTAAGTCATCAACTTTGTCTACACAAGGTATTCCAATTGAATTAGCATATTTTATTGCAACCGGATTTATCTCTATTCCTATTTTTTTTGCACAATCAAGTTTTTCGAGTAATAATCCTCCTCCAGAACCAAATTCAGCTACGTGTGCATTATGTGGTATATATTTTTGAAAGAATTCTCTATCAATTTCAGAGTCCACTTTTGCATACTCAAGCTGCATATTAAAATACTCTTCGTTATAGTAATCTTCTCCAACACCATAAAAATCAATTTTTGCCACACTAACAAAATTGTAAATATTTTCATCAATTAACTGTTTCGATATTTCTGTATATGAAGTTGAAATAATAATGATATCCGAATCCTTTTTTATTCTTTTATAATCGCAAAGAGAATATGCTTTTGAACACCAACCGTCCCCATTGTTGAATGCACTAACAACATCAGAACTATTATCAATAACTCCGATAATCCTGCAATTTCCAATCGTTTCAATTTTTTTATTGGCTAACTCACCCTTTTTCCCGCCTCCAAAAATGTATATGTCTTTATTTGGCAAAATCTTTATCCAATTAGGTTCCGAATTATAGTACATATCACCACGCTCCAATTTACATTTTTTTCAAACTTTGTTCAGGCTATACATCATTCAATGTAGAAACGATTATGGTCATTCTTACTTGCAATCTCATCAATCAAATACTGCATTCTTTCTTTTGCATCGTATATAGATTTTAATTTACTATCCGTTTCTTCCAAATCTAAAGTGCCATGATCTTTCTTAAATATCCCTTCATCACTGTTTAATAATTCACATTCTGACAATCTATCGCTTTCATAAAAAGCAGCGGGACCAAGCAAAAAACATATATCTTTTTTTCTTTCTTTTGCAGGATTTCCCGCAAATACTTTTCCACTACCATATGTCCCGCTACAAACAGTTGAATTAACCCCTATAATGCTTCCAGAGCCTATTACCCCCCCTTTAAGAATAATAGACCGTGCGCCTATCCATACATGGTCGCCAATATATATAGACTTGGCTTCATTAATCCTCTTTTTTGTTTTTGAATCATAAATCAGATGTGCATCTGACGTCATCATCACAGTGCTGCAACCTATAATACAATCCCTACCGATTACAACATTCTGTCCTTCGAAAACATCTATAATTGGTGGAGTTCCTCCCTTTGGATTGATATAAATATTTTCACCCATATAGCATGTTCCATTGTGAGATAACGTAACATCGACATATATAACATTTAGATTCTTCCCAATATATGCGATTGCACCATTTCCTCTGAAAACAAAAGAAGAGTTCTCAAATACGGTATTCCCATCTATATATAAAAGATTGTTGAATCCTTCAAAACGGATCTCCAACCCTTTTGGTATATTTCCATTGTCATAGACGACTATCTCATTGCCTTTATTATCTGTTATCTTCATCACATATTTACCAAATTAAGTACTCAATAATAATCAAATAATACTTAGAAAAGTCTTCAGATCATTTTTTGATTCTTCTTTAACCATCCCATACTCATTAATATCAATCTTCATTTTTTGCGATGCCCAATCATCTATATCCGGATCCGACACAGAATAAATATCTTCAAACCAATAATTATCATTTTCCAAATTATATTTAATCATTTTCCTTGCAAGCGGCAAAAGACAAATCGTAGCTTCTTCAATATAAAACTGCCAATACGCTATATCATTTCCATTATGGTTAGAATACCTATTGATCATTTTTTCCTCAGATAAATCCACCGATAACATAGAATCCACTTGGGGGTTGTAAATCAATAAACAAGCGCCATTTTTAGGTATTAGTATGACACGATTCTTTATGGATATTATCCGTACATAATCATCTAGTACACCATATCCTGAAATATCTACAGTATTATTTAGATTCCCTTCTTCATCATATTTTTTTATATGTTTTCCGTTGAAAGGCAAAACCCAGATATCCTCATTAAAAAATGCAGACTTGATTCTCTCCCCATCCTTCAATTTAATAGTTTTGTAGCTTGCATCATTCATATTCATCTTAATCATAAATGGTGTGCATGAAACCGTTATAGCAAAACTGTTTATTGAATTATGTTCCCATATTTCACCATCAAGACTATCTTCGAGTAATCTGTTTTTTATTGTCCTTACGGTATAATCATCTACATGAATCGCACATAGGGGATCAGATGGCAACGCAGGAATCAGTATAATTTCATCTCTGTTTTCGTTATAAATAGCTCCCTCAATTATGTGATTAATTCCATCTATTTTTTTGATAGACTCACTTTTTGATTTTTTATCATATATACGCATGGGATTATGCATGTCAAGAGGAATTGTTAAGATTGCATCCTCAGTATTTATCATTTCAACAACCTTATAGTTCCCTCTCATCAGATAATCTGAAGGTGTGATGTGGCACTCCGTCAAGCCGCTAGAATTCAAAATATCTATGCTATATAATCCCCCGTATATATCATCTGTAAACCATATGCTATCATTGCAGCGTACATAATTTACAATTCTTGCGTTTTCCAAATGAACACCTCCATGTACACAAAACTCATAAAGTAATAAAATCAAAAAGTCTTTTTATGACCTACAAAGTTATCTTTTCTCATCCACTAAGAGTCCCTCAATCTCAAGCATTCTGGCAAACATCTCCAATGTCTTCTCAGACGGAATTTCTTTAACAACTTCTTTGGAATCAGCATCCAATACCTTTATGGCATACCGGTTGACCTCTTCGTTATAGCTGATCTCGATATTGTGGTTTTTCAAGGTATCCTGTAAGCGATCCATGCGGCGTTGCTGTTCTTTTTCGCTCATGGGCGCATCATCGTTCTGACTCCCATTTTCTGACACATTACTTATGGCTGATACGCTGTTTTTTGCCTGTATAGGCTCCAGATCAGCGTACTTTTCCACCGGCTCTGTATTTCTGATTGTCTGAATCTGGTTATCAATACCGCTTATTTCCATCTCGTCACCTCCGGTATTTCTCTCGAATGCCCTACCCGGACATCCGGCATATAGTGCTACTTACAAAAAAGAAGCACTCACAAATGAACTCATCCCATCACAAAAAAGATACATTCATTTGCAGGTGCGTACTTCAACAATCCAATCAGAAAGTCGTATGCTTTTTCCATTGTCTTCTATATCATTGATCCATTATGCAACAGTCACCTGCAACCGCCATCCCTAAACCTATCTATATGATCAATCAGTCATTTAAACTCTGTAGTCGATTCATTCATATGTGCCTGACCAAAAAGGCACATCCACGATGTGATATGCTCTCTCTGTATATCCGGCCATCCCGGAGAATGGTCGTAGAAGAACATCTTCTCTGCCAACATATAACATGGCTCATTGGTGAGCCAAACGCAACTTTTAGTATACAATATGCCTTAAAAACCGTCAAGATGGTTTTAAAAATAAGGCATAACTCACAATATTCGGTATGTGAAAAAGCTTTTTTTGCACCATACCTTTGTTAACCATTACTTTTATCGGCATTTTTACCCGACTTCCTTATGCGTTGGCCGAAATATTTTTTGTTTTGGTCACCGTTTAAAAAAGCTGATTGTCGTAGAGGTTTTGGTAAGAAGGGAGGAAAGTAACATGCCAAAAATAGGAAAACTTATCTACAAAAGAAAAGACGGACGATGGGAAGGGCGCTATGTCCGAGACAGGATAAACGGAAGAGCGAAGTACGGCTCCGTCTATGCGTCATCTTATCATGAAGTTAAGGAGAAACTTGATATTGCAAAGCAAAAAATGGCTAAGAAACAGGCTCCTGTTATAAAGGCCGGTAATGTAACGGAGATCAGTACTTGCTGGCTGTATGAGGCGTCACCGGACTTAAAGGAGTCCACGATCGTCAAATATGAGGATATCCTTCGGAACTATATCCTTCCGGTATTCGGAGATGTCGATCTATCAGATATAAGCAACGAGAATCTGATTGATTTTGTGAGCGATCTACGTACAAGCGGAGGTGTTAAGAAGACCGGGTTGGCACCATCCACAGTGTCGGAAGTTGTCACGACCATGAATGCACTCAGAATTTATGCGCTTAAAAGGGATTTCACAGTTATGTTCAATACGGAATGCATCAGCGTAAAGCAGGATAAACCTGATATAAGGGTGTTTACCATATCTGAAGAGAACATCTTGATAGCCCATATTCGCCAGAATATGAACCTCATCGGTCTTGGTATCATGGTCTGTCTTTATACAGGTATCCGTATCGGGGAATTATGCGCTCTGAAATGGAGCGATATAGACCTGTCGGAGAAAACAATGCGGATCGGACGGACGATGCAGCGACTTCGCGTGGAAGGAAAGGATCACAAGACTGAGGTTAAGATCCTGGAGCCCAAAAGCTCCCATTCCATTCGCACGATTCCATTGCCGGATGTGCTCTTGAGCCTTCTTACGGAGTATTATACCGAGGATGCATTCCTGCTTACCGGCGATAAGGAAAAGTATATCGAACCGAGGGGAATGCAGAAGAGGTTCAAGACCATCCTTAAGAAATGCGGAATAGCTGATGCCAATTTTCATGCAACCAGACATTCGTTTGCCACCCGCTGTGTGGAGCTTGGCTTTGATATCAAGAGCCTTTCGGAGATACTTGGCCATGCAAGCGTGACGATCACTATGAACAAGTATGTGCATCCCACCATGGAGCTGAAGAAGGAGAATATGAACAGATTTACCGGGCTATTTGGGGAATAGTCGTAAAATATGCGGGGCTGATCATTTCAGCCCCTATATTGGCATCGTATTCTCGTCAGATTTCTGGTAAAAGATCTCCCATCGCCTGAATTTACAAGGGTTTGAAGATATATGGACATCGAAGATGTTCTTCTGCGACCCATATTCTGGTCTCCTGACCATAAAATTCCCGACTTCAGACATAACTTAACTAAGGGTCGAATATTCTGTCTTTAACTTTCATACCCGACCCGGTATAT
>Ga0129307_1003308_pt1 | contig 10436 bp, 9 predicted proteins | sample P1105metagenome_FD_94437 | JGI IMG/M metagenome (GOLD analysis project Ga0129307, IMG submission 94437) | Capybara group fecal microbial communities from Wisconsin, USA - P1105 metagenome | ecosystem: Host-associated > Mammals > Digestive system > Large intestine > Fecal | place: USA: Wisconsin... | reverse complement strand
TTAGCGAAATCCAATTCATTATAGATTCCACAGGCAGTTATATTGCTTGCCTTATTTGTTTTCAAAAGAAGCCTTGACTTTTCAAAAAATCCCTCATCATTTGCTGTTATGAATCCACCATCTTCAACATTGACTATTTTAGGAGAGCCTGTAGACCCAATGATGATGTCTGAATAATTTCCATTTGCCAATCTGTTCTCATTATCCCCAATAGCTCCTGATGCATCTTCCACAACAAGAATATTGTTCCTATGGGCAAAATCACAAATTGCCTTCATATCCTGCTCAGCAGTATAAGCTGCAAAGCTTGTCAAAAATAGAGCAGATTTATTGTTTTCATCATCTAAATCAATGATATATTCTTCTGATGATAAAATAATAGATTCATTGAGTTCATCTAAATCAATTAATCCTTTATTAGTCTTTACAGTGATTAAATCCTTATTTAAGAAATTAGCTATTTGCTTAAAGCCATTCCATGCTCCTTGATCTGGAATTAAAATAGCTCCATCAATGGAATTCATTGCAGCAAGAATGGCGGAATTTCCACTATTGACCAATTTAGCATATCTATGATTAGTGATACTGGCTAACTTCTCTTCAGCCAAACTGTGATAATCCTGATTATCCTCACCACTTGCCACCTTAGACATGGCCATTTGAGTTTCCTTTGATGGTTTTTTAAATTGGAGATTCATATTTTTACCTAAATTCATTTCATTTAAATGATGATTTTTATATAAATTTATTATTGCATATTATTATTGTTGCAAATCCGGAGATTTCTTGAAGAAGGAATCCAATGTTGTCTGCTTTGAATGCAATAATTCATTTAGCAAATTGCTTTGCTTTACATATTTGCTGATTGGAATCTTTAATTTTGTTCCACAGTAAACAAGAGAGTCCTTTAGTGATTCAAACTCCTTGTACTCACCATTCATTGCATATTTAATATTCTCTCTAACATTAAACACACCTAATGGCACATAACCTGAATAAGCTTCCCTAAGTATAATGACACCAGATTGAAGCTTAAGTTTAGCCAATTTATCCAATACTGCCATTTTAGCAGTGTAATAACATCCTCCTACACAGGAATATTCAGTTTTATCAGTATTTGTTTCATAATCTGAAAAAATCATTTCCTCTTTACCAAGTATTTTAATAAATGCTTCAAACCATTCGTATTGCCATTCTGTAGGTGTTAAAATAATAGCATAATAATTTTTCAAGCTTGAAAATTCATAAACCCTATAGGAGTCCATTATATCATAATGTCTGACTTCCTTCAAAAGGTTGTCAGCAATTGTACTGTCACAAGCTGTAATTGACCATCTTGTTGGAACCAATCTTCGATTCTTTTTAAGACCGAATGCTCCAACAGAAAACGCCTTTTGCATTGCTGAAAATGGAACATCCTTATTATGGAGATTCATCACTGCTTCACGAGCCTTTAAATCAGTATCATAGAAGCTTTTTTCAAGCTGCTTATCCCATTTGACTGCATCAATGTCGAATTTTTCAATCAAAGCGCTTGGACCATGAGGTGTGCTTTCTTCACTGAACATTGCACCGCTTGGCCTTGATCCAAAAGTGGCTTCGCTATCAATGGATTTTGATGCAAGGGAAATGTCCTGAAGCTTTTCAACAAAAGGATTCTCCAAATCCTTAATGTCAACCAATTGTTTTCCACGGACAAGGTTCAATCTGTATCCAATAATGTCCTCTTGAGTTTTATTTTCACCTATCCACTGCTCTGGAGAGTCCATTATGTATGTATCTCCAAGTTGAGGAACCATCATTGGTCCAGCATACACTTTAGGATAGCTCCAACGACCTATAAAAACAGATGGTGGTGTACTTCCATCTAAATCCTTCCCAACATCAACTGACCTCATCTGTATATTTTCAGTTAATTTGGCTAAATAAGCATTCTTAGTAGTTTTAGATGTTCTCATGATAATACCTTAAATAAAATAAATGATGATGATTGCTAAATAAGTATGATGAAAAATAAAATAGTTAAAATTAGTTTTAAAAACTAATTTAACTTTAATTTAAGAGAATTTATATAAGAGAATTTTAAGTTAATTAATGAATAATTAACAGAATTCAATAGTACTTGGTGGCTTATCACTAATGGATAAAGCAACATGAGTAACTTCAGAAACTTCAGAAGTGATTCTTCTGGAAATGGTTCTGATAACATCCCAAGGCATTTCAGGAACAGTTGCAGTCATTGCATCAATGGAACTGATCAATCTGATTACAATGAGATAACCGAAGTCTCTTTCATCACCTTTAACACCAGTTACCTTAGTGTCAGTGAGTACAGCGAAATATTGCCATAATTCCTTATCCAAACCAGCTTTTTCCACTTCTTCTCTTACGATAGCATCTGCAGCTCTGCAAACAGCTAAATTATCTCTTGTTAAAGCTCCAACAACTCTTACACCAAGTCCTGGACCTGGGAAAGGTTGTCTTTGTACGATGCTGTCTGGAAGACCTAATTCAGTACCGACTTCTCTTACTTCATCTTTATATAAGTCTCTTACAGGTTCAACTACTTTTAAAACCATACCGCTTGGCAATGCCATGTTGTGGTGAGTCTTGATTTCCCCTTCAGTTTCAATCCAATCAGGAGCAATGGTACCTTGAACCAAGTATTTAGCATCAACTGCTTGTGCTTCCCTTTCAAAGACTTCAATGAATACTCTTCCAATGATTTTCCTTTTCTCTTCAGGGTCATCAACACCTTCAAGCTCGGATAAAAATTCATCAGATGCATCAACATACTTGAAGTTTAATCTTTCTTCGAAAACTGCGCAAACCTGTTCTGCTTCTCCTTCTCTAAGCAATCCATGGTTAACGAAAATTGCAGTTAAATTGTCACCAATAGCTTCTTGGGTAAGAACTGAACAGACAGAACTGTCAACTCCACCGGATAATGCTATAATAGTTTTTTCATCACCAATTTCCTCTTTGATTTTACGAGTAGCATCTTCAATAAATTCTTTTGGGTTTAACATAAAAATACCTTAAAAAATTATTTAAAAATTATTGTTCCAATAAAGCTTCTTTCAATGAATAATAATTGAAATTTTGAGAAATATTATGTAAAAAATTCTTAGATTTATTCAAAATCTTCGATAAATTCCATAATGATAGATTCTAAACCTTCGTCTTTGCCATCCATTACAGCATCCATGATATCTTCATATTTGACATATTTTTCAATTTTAATAGCTTTTTCACCAATACCAGTGATTCTGAATTCTTGTTCGCCATCACCAATAGGAATGCTAATGGTTTTGAATTTTAAGTTAGCTTTATTGTCAAGTGCTTTTTTCTTAAAGTCATCTAAATTATCAAACATTTTATCAACCCTTTTTTTTTAAATTTAAATTAAAAATAAATATAATAAACTCATTTTCTTTTTAATTTATCCATTTTTATAATTCTGACAAATCTCATAAAAATTCTTAAAGATGAATTCTCCTTTAGGAGTGTGATGAACCTCTGGATGGAATTGGATTCCATAGATCTCTTTTTCCTTATGTTTCATAGCTTCTATATCACAAAGAGAGGAACTTGCAATAATGTCAAATTCTTCCGGAAGAGTGTGAACTTCATCTTTATGAGAGCTCCAAACATCAAGAGGAGATTCAAGACCCTTAAAAAGAGTGGAAGTATCTAAAAGATTAATTTTTACTTGAGCATAACTTTCAGTGTCTGAAGTTGAAACTTTACCACCAAAGGTTTTAGCTATTAACTGATGACCTAAACAAATGCCAAGAATAGGAATATCAAAGTGCTTGATGAATTCTGGAGCATTTCCAACATCATCAATGGAAGGGCCTCCACCTAAAATCAAGCCAATAGGATCTTTTGATTCAATCTCTTCAATGGATAGTTGATTGCTAACCAATTGAGAAGGAATCTTAAGATACTGTAAGCTTCTTTGGATTCTGTGGTTGTATTGTCCCTTGTTATTAATAACTAAAATTGTCATATAATCTCTCAAAATCATTTTTTTACGAATAAATTCCTTATAATATTACATTAAAAGCTAAAAATTAAATGCATACATAATGTATAATATTATATTAATTTAATATATATTTAATATAATATATAAATTTATTACATTAACTTACCATATTTTTAAGATAAATTAAACAACTTAAATAAATTTAAATAGTATTAAAAGATAAATAAGAACTATGAAAATCGATGAATTAATAACCTATTTAATAATTATTATAGTTGTAGCAGCTTTAATTAAATTCTTTGCATGGTTATTACCTATCTTTGTTGTATTGGCAATAGCTTATGTATTATATGTATTCATTACTGAAAAAGAATATTAGATTTAGCTCTCTTTAACTAAATTTCTTTTTTATTTTTTCTTATTTTTTTGATTAAAAAATAATTCATTAAAATAGGTTAATATTATAGAGTATTAGAATAATTTAAACTCCAAAAGGAGGTATTAAATGAATAAAAAAATGTTCCGATATTTTTGCGCTATCTTGATTTTTCTTTTCATAATTAGCATAGGCATGATATCTGCAAGTGAAATAGATCAAAGCGCAGATGCTTTTTCAAATCAAATTAAAAGTGACGACTCTGGAGTGGATGAGGTTCTCATAGATAATCCAGAAGGATGCTCAACAGATACCACCCCTGAGATAACAAACCCTACACAAGAAGGTTCAGACAATACAGGATGCTCAACAGATTCTAATCCTGATTCAAATGTAGATGAACCTCAGGAAGTGATATTGGAAAAAACATCATTAAGCTCAGTTGATTATGTCATAAAGAACAATTATTTAAATGTTTATTTGAAAGATAGTTCCAAAAATGCCATTGCAAATCAGGAAGTTACACTTACAATTAATGGAAAGACCCTTTCTACAATTACCAATAGCAATGGAGTAGCTAAATTCAATATTACAAATGCAGCTAAAACATATTCTGTGACATTGAATTTTGAAGGGGATGACAAATACGAGTCCTCAACAAAAACATTGAATTTAAGAGTTATTGCAAAGCCAATCTATACAAAAATGACCATTGCACAATATGGAATCTTTAGAGGCAATTTCTTGAATGTTTACTTAAAAACAGCTGATGGAAAGGCAATAGCTAATCAAACCCTTAAAATAACTATCAATGGGAAAACTTATACAAGAATAACCAAAAAGAACGGTTTAGCTAAATTGAAAATCAGCTTGAAATCTAACATTTATAGCGTTACCATCAAGTATGCTGGAAAAGGAAATTACATGCCTGTAAGCAAAAGCACTAAAGTAAATATACTTACAAGCAAACTTATAGGAAAAACCAGCTATGGAAAGGTATACTTCATTGGAGCTATTGGAAACAGAAGCTCTAAAGTAAAAATAGCTTATGTTGTTGGATTGCATTCAATGGAACATCAAATCCATGATTCACTTTATAAAATCATAAAAAATAAAGTGATAATGAATTATAAGTATTATGTTTATAGAATCGTCTTGACCAATAAGAAAGGATCATATTCCACCTTAAGAATGAGAGGTCAAAAGCTTGCTAAAAACTATATAGTTCCTCATGCTAAAAAGCAAAACTTTGATTTGGTGGCTGACATCCATTCAACTTCTGGAATAACATATAAGCAAACTTACTTTATACATGTTCCAAAGAATCAACATGCTCCTTCAATGAAATTAGCTAAAAAGACCATTAAAATAATTAAATCTATTGAGAAAAACTCTAAGATGCTATATTGGTCTCCTCCAACTCAAACAAGTCCTCCTTACATTCACTTGCCATTGATTAAGGCTGGAACACCTACATTTGTATTTGAGACTTGGAGCTATGAGAAAAAATCTCAAACTGATAAAAGAGCAAAAATATTGATTCAAGCAATAGATAAGGTATTTGATTAAATAATTAAATATCTTATTTTATTTTTTTTTGGAAAAAATTAATAATTCGTTAAAATACGAATGAAAAAGAATTTTAAAAAATTTAAATATAAAAAATAAATTAAAAAATAATTAAATAATAATTAAATAATAATAAAAAAATTAAAAAAATAAAAAAATGAGAAAATAAAAAGAATGATTAAAGATTTAAATAATTATAAGCTGAAATGGCAGCAACTGCACCTTCTCCACAAGCTACAATCCACTGTTTTACACCGCCGGTAATATCCCCTGCAGAATAAACTCCTGCTACATTAGTTGCCTGATTCTTATCAGTAATGATATAACCGCCATCATCAAGATTTACTCCCAATTCCTTAGCCAATTCATTGGAAGGATCATCACCAATAGCTACAAACACAGCATCTGTTTTATAATCCTCTTTTTTACCATCTCTTAAAAGGGTAACTGATTCAACAGCCATATCCCCTTTAATCTCTTCAATGGTTGAGTTCCAAAGGACTTCAATTCCATTTTCCTTTAAAGCATTTTGAAGGTGATGTTCACATCTTAACTCATCTCTTCTGTGAACCAATTTTACATTGCATCCGAGATTATTAAGGTATAATGCCTCTTGAGCAGCACTGTTTCCTCCACCTACCATAAGAACATCCCTTCCAATGAAAAACATTCCATCACAGGTAGCGCAGTATGCCACTCCACGGCCTAAAAACTCTTCCTCACCAGGAACATTCAAATGTCTGTGGCTTGATCCGGTAGCAAAAATGATTGATTTGGTGAAAAATTCCTTTTTACCTTCATCATCAGATGTCATCAATAAAGGAGAATTTTTAGTCTTTAGATTAAAGCCGCCTTCTGTTTTTTCAATTGATTCGATTACAGTGTTTTCCAAGATTTCACAATAATTCTCACTTTGTGCCTTCATCTTTTGGATGAGTTCCATTCCTGCAATCAAGTCAAATCCAGGATAATTCTGCATCATAGGCACTTCCAAACCTAATCCTCCAGCCATCCCTTTGTCAATGACTAAAGTTTTTGAGTTTTGTCTTCCAGCATACATTCCTGCAGTCAATCCTGCAGGACCTGCTCCAATGATTATTATGTCATAATTCTCCATATTAAGCACCTTTAAACAATATTGATTTAAACTTTTTAAAAATTGATTAGTTATTTATCAAAAAAATAAGATATTAAAATCTATAAAAGATTTTGAATCTCTTCTCTTACAATCTTATTCACTAAACTACCATCTGCTTTTCCTTTAAGCTTTTTCATGCTCATTCCCATTAAAGGACCCATAGCACCCATTTGACGTTCCTTGATCATGGATTCGTTTTGGGTAGCGATCTCATGGATAATGTCTCTAACTGCATCTTCACTTAAAAGAGTTAAATTAGCTTCTTCAGCAATATCTGCTACATCAGCATCTGGCTTTTTGCTAACTGCAACCATCAAGTCCTTAATAGCATCCTTAGAGATTTTTCCTTCCTCAAGAAGTGAGAATACTTCAACCAATTTATCTTCATCGAAGATTGAAACATCAATTCCTTCCCTTCTTAGGTCCCTTAAATCTGAAACAAGGACAGAAGCAACAGTTGTTGGGTCCACTTTAACCTTGCTTAATAATGATTCAAAAGTGTCTCCAAGCAATCTTCTAACGATTTGGCTAGCTAAATCTTCACTTAGCTTGTACTCTTTCTTGATTCTTTCCTTCTTCTCATCAGGAAGTTCCGGAAGGTTGTTCTTAATAGGTTCAACCATATCATCAGTGATTTGGAACAATGGAATGTCAGTTTCAAGATACATTCTGTTTGCAGTTGGAAGTGGCCTCATGTATTCGGTATTTCCATCATCCAATGCTTTTCTTGTCTCTTCAACTACACCATCAAATGCCATATTCGCTCTTCTTATGACCTCATTCAATGCATTTACAGCAACATCCTCATCATGAGCTACAATGATGATTGCATCTTGAGGACCTATTTTAAGGAACTCTTTCATAGCATCCACTTCTTCAGCACCGATACCATATGCAGGCAATTCATCTGTGTGGAAAAGTCCTGAAACTCCCATCTTTTTAGCATAACTGGACAATTCAGTACCGAATCTTCTTCCAGGTTGAATCTCTTTACCGATAAGACCATCAAATCCTCTTAAGATAATACCCTTAATGCATTTTGCAGAGGACAATATTTTTGAGGAAGTGTCTTTAAATACTTCATCAAGGTCATAAATGGTATCTTCAACACTGGCATTTCTTTTAATGAGTTCATCTTTAATGTCTGCAAGAGCCAATTGTCTTTGAACCTCTCTTTCTACAATTTCAGGCATTAAATCAAGGTCTTGCACACCTTTGATTTCAACTCTTGCACCTCTTGTAATGGAGATGTTTACATCCTGACGGATTGTACCGATTCCCCTTTTTACATTAGTGCTTCTCAATACCTGACCAATCATATATGCAACTTCCTTTATTTGCTCTGGATGGTGCATTGAAGGATCTGTAGTGATTTCTGCAAGAGGAATTCCTAATCTGTCAAGACGGAATTCAGTAAATTCATCATCTGAATCTATTCTTCTTGCTGCGTCCTCTTCAAGCCCTAATGATTCAATAGCTACTCTACCATATGGAGTGTCTAAGTAACCATCAGTTGCTGCAAGACCGGTTCTTTGGAAACCACCGGTGTTACTGCCATCAATTACCTGTTTTCTCATTGTATGGAATTCATCAACCATTCTCATGTTTAAAAGTGAAGCGATAGTAATACAAATATCCAATGCTTCTCTGTTCAATGCATGAGGAGGTTCATCATCAGTTTCAACAAGACAAGTGTGATTGTTGAATGACTCATACTTAAAGGTCATGTCCCTTAAGGATTCTTGCAAAGCAGCCCTGTCTATTTGACCTAATTCACTTTGAGTTGGCCTTAAGTTTCTTATGATTCCATCATCAAATTCATCATCAATAAGTTCAGTTGAACATGGACAGAAAAGCTTATGCTTTGTATTCAATTGTTGGTGAATTTCTAAACCCATCATAAGTCCAAGCTCTTCCCAATTTCTTTCAATCTTAGGAGTTTCAGACTTTTTGCTTTTGTTTCCTTTGTTTCCTTTTTTAGATTTGTTTTTAGCCATTTTCTACCCTCCTAATTCAAGAAATATTTAAGTGAAGAACTTTCATTCAATTCTCCAGCAACATTGGTTTGAATAATGTCTTTAACTTCATTTACATCTTCAGTCTGTCCTAAAGCCCATGCCAATTTCACATAAGCGGTTTCAGGAGTCATATCCATACCAGAAATTACACCAGCATCCTGCAATAGCCTTCCTGTACTGTAAACATTCATGTTTATTGTACCATATAAGCATTGGGAAGTCATTACAACTGGTATACCTTCATCGTTAGCTCTTTGGAGAGCATCAACCATGTAATCAGGAACATGTCCGAGACCGGTTCCTTCTATAAGCAATCCTTTGTATCCTTTGTCAATGTGATAATCAATTATGTCAGATTTGATTCCAGGGAATGATTTGATTAAAGCAACCTTGCTTTCAATAGCTGTATTCAACTCCAATTCATTTTCTCCACGTTTTGTATATGGGAGATTTACTGATTTCACTTTACCGTCTCTTAAAAGAGCTATTGGCTCTGAGTCAATGCTTCTGAAGGTGTCTCTTCTGCTTGTATGCATCTTGCGCACTTTAGTTCCCTTATGAAGTGCACAGTCACCATCATTCAATGTATTGTGCATCAATACTGTAACTTCTGCAATGTCTGACAATGCAGCACCACAGGAGTTGTAAATGTTAAGGAATGCATCTGTTGAAGGTCTGTCTGAACTTCTTTGTGCACCTGTAATTACAATAGGGACAGGTGTTTTGATCATAAAGCTCAATGCAGCTGAGGTGTAATGCATAGTGTCTGTACCATGAGCAATCACTATTCCATCAGCACCATTATTTATGTCATCAGCAATGGACTCTGCTGCCTTTACCCAATATTCAGGCTGCATATTTTCAGATAAAATGTTATATAACGCTTTAACATCATAATTAGCAAGATCCAATAATTCAGGATTTGCTCTAAGTAAGTCTTCTGCAGTGAATTTAGGGTGTACAGCTCCAGTTTTGTAATCGATAATGGAGGATACTGTACCACCAGTGGATATGATGGAGATGTTTTGTTTGTTAGGGTCTTTTTCTATTTTATCTCCTTCAAAACCTATCTTTGGTTTGTCTCCCTTTTCAATAAGTTCAATTGTTGCAGATTCAATGTTTACTCCAACATTATATCCGCTGTCAAGTTTTATTACAATATAAGCGTCTTTTGCATCTTCAGATCTGTCAAGCAATATTCCCTCATAGGAAATATCTTCCTTTGTTACCTTTATTGTATCACCAATGGTAACATTAGCCTTATCTAAAAACTCTTTGGAAATTTCTTTATAAGTCATTTAATTCCTCTTAATCTTTTTGAATTATAATAATATTAGTATCATT
>Ga0129307_1003306_pt1 | contig 10444 bp, 5 predicted proteins | sample P1105metagenome_FD_94437 | JGI IMG/M metagenome (GOLD analysis project Ga0129307, IMG submission 94437) | Capybara group fecal microbial communities from Wisconsin, USA - P1105 metagenome | ecosystem: Host-associated > Mammals > Digestive system > Large intestine > Fecal | place: USA: Wisconsin... | reverse complement strand
GTTTTTCACTTCCTCGCTGACGGCACTCGAACTATATAGGGGCACGCTCTTGATGACCGAATTGGCAAACGATACCACCATATAGAGTGACGACCAGGCCTGAGCCCGCGACTCGGTCTGTCCGGTCACTTGGAAACGGGCAAACTCGGCCATATTGTAGGGGTTCCAGGCGTCGTTGGCACGCTGGGAGCCCAAGCCGAGGATACATGTATTGTTGTAGAAGAACCACGCACGATTATAGAGAGGCTCTACAGCTTTCATAACGGCATCGTCGCTGGCATAATAATTGTCGGCAGCATAGGTGTGCTGCGGCGTGCGATCCAGAAAATCGTCCTTGCAGCTGGAGAGCATCAAGCTGACCAGCGCCAAGATTGATAATATCAATATATTCTTTGTTTTCATAACTATATGTGTCTTTACCGTTGATTAGAAATTCACTTTAACGCCAAAATTGTAGATGCGCGATGACGGGTAGCGATAGTTGTCGATTCCCTGCAACATCACGTTCGACGAACCCAATTCCGGGTCATAGCCGTCGTAGCCGGTGATTGTGAATACGTTCTGAATGTTTCCATAAATCTGCACCCAGTCGAGTTTGAGAGGTATGAGCCATTTCTTGGGCAGGTTCCACGCGAGAGAGAGCGACTTCATGCGGATGTACGATCCATCCTCGACGAAGAGCGAACTCACACGGTAGTTGTCGTTGTTACTCTGTCCATTTCCGGTAATACGTGCCACTCGGGCCGAGCCCACATTCGTCATATGCACATTCGAGAGGTCGAGCGACGAGCCGTCGGGGTTGATGAGCTCCACACGGGCGTAGCTGGCGGCATCTTTCATCTTGTTGCCCCAGGCCGTTGGGTCGAGGTGGTGTTGGCGCACGTAATTATAGACATCATTGCCCACACTACCGTTGATAAAGAACGACAGCTCGAGATTCTTCCACGTGATAGTGTTGTTGATACCGAAGGTGAAGTCGGGATTGGGATTGCCTATAAAGGTACAGTCTTCCGAGTCAATCTTTCCGTCGCCGTTGACATCCTCGAAGATATAGTCGCCCACCCAGATGCTGTTCGGTCCGATGGGATACATCTCGCCTGCGGCTGTAGCCGGACGAGGGGTTTCCAGAGGGCTGCCGTCACGATTGATGAGCGTCTCGCCGTATTTGTTCTTCACATAGAAATCGGCCTCCTCGGTATACATACCCTTCACCTTCCAGCCCCAGAACTGTCCTACGGGCTCGCCCACCACGGAGCAGGTGTAGTTGTTGGTGCCAATCTGTCCGAACATGGCCGACTCTCCGTTGTTCAGTCCCGTCAATTTGTTGCGGTTGAACGAGATAGTGGCGTTGGTGCGCCATTGCCAGTCCGCCGTGGCAACATTTACGGTATTAAGAGTGAACTCTATACCCTTGTTTTGAATAGAACCTGCGTTCACCCAAGGCGCCCGGATTCCGTAGTAGGATTCTGTGGGAATAAGGTAAGCGGGCAGTGAAGCCACCATCAGCAAGTCGTCGGTCTTTTTGAAGTAAGCGTCGACGATAAACTCTATGCGGTTGTCGAGGAACGAAAGGTCGAGTCCTACGTTCCAGGCCTTGGTACGCTCCCATGTGAGTTTGTCGTTGGCATAGTTCTCGGGGAAATAGCCTGTGCCCCAAGCCGTCGGTACCGCCTTCATGGCCGATCCGTAGGCGAAGTTGCTGGCATTCTGATTACCCACAAGTCCCCAGCCTAGTCGCAGTTTGGCGTTGCTCAGCCACGTGAGTTTCTTCATGAAAGGCTCTTGCGTGATGCGCCAGGCAAGCGCCACAGAGGGGAAGTAACCCCAGCGGTTGCCCTTGGCAAAGTTAGAAGAGCCGTCGGCACGCAACGTGGCGGTGAGCAGATAGCGATCGAGCAGGTTGTAGTTGAAACGGCCGTAGTACGACTCGATGGCCCAATCTGAGCCTTGCTCTTCATTACCTTGGCCGGTGGTGTCGCCCACGTTAAGCGAGTGTACCGTATCAAATATATAGTTCACGCGCGAAGCCGTACCGTTGAACCACTCGCCCTCCTGTGACTCGTGTCCGGCCATAATCTGGAAGTGATGGCCCTTAAGCGGGTCGAAGTCGTAGGTGGCATATTGTTTGAACGACTCGTATTTGTTGCGCGAGTTGCCGTGGGTCGATACCGACTGTTTCACCACATTACCATACGAGTAGTCGGGTTGGAAGAAAAAGGTGTTGCCCCAGCCACGGTTGCCACCATACTCTATTCGTACGACGAGGCCCTTCAGCGGAGTGATGTTGGCAAAGAAATTGTAGTCGAGCGAAGAGTTGGCTCGGCGGTTCTCAATCATCGAAGCCTCGAAGATGGGGTTCGACTGATACTGATACTCGTGGGTCTCGCCAAAGCCCAACGTACCGTCTGCATTATAGGGAGCCACATCGGGATACTGCACAAGGGCAGTCTGAATGACGTTGCTCTCCTCGAAGGTGACAATCTGCTTCGTGTAGGCATAGTAGGCCGATGCCCCCAGTTGCAGCCAGTCGTTCACCTGAGTATCAAAGTTACCGCGGACTGAGTTGCGGCGGAAGCCTGAGCCCAGTCCAACACCATCCTGGTCGAGCAAACCACCCGAGATGGCGTAGTGCATGGTCTTCGTTCCTCCGCTCACGCCTACCTGATGGTTGTGCATGAAGGCCGTCTGGAACAGCTCATCCTGCCAGTTGGTACCCTCGGTAAGCAGGGTGGGGTCGAGATAGTCAGTACTGGGCGTCCAACCCTGTATCTTGGCCCGCTGGTTGTAGAACTCACCATACTCGGGCAGGTTCATCACCTCTAGCATTTTTGGCAGCTTCTGCCATCCGAAGTAGCCCTCGTAACTGAGCTTGGCATTACCCTCCTGGCCTTTCTTTGTGGTAATGAGCACCACGCCATTGGAGGCGCGCGAACCGTAGATAGCAGTTGCAGAGGCGTCTTTAAGCACCTCAATAGAGGTGATGTCGGCAGGGTTGAGCGAGCTCATCACACTAGTGTGCGAATCGGTCTGCCCCGACATAGCCACGCCATCGACCACATAGAGGGGCTCGTTGCCGCTAAGCGAGTTGATACCGCGAATCTGTACTGAGATGCCGCCGCCCGGAGCTCCCGAGTTTTGAGTGACTTGCACACCGGCAATACGGCCCTGCATGGCTTGCTCTATCGAGGTGTTCACGCCTTGCTTAATGGCTTTCTCGTCGATGGAGCTTACCGAACCCGTCAGGTCGGAGCGCTTCATCACACCATAGCCCACCACCACGACCTCGCTGAGCGAAGTGGCGTCTTCTACCATTCTCACATTCATCACTCCGGCTTTCGTCACCTTGATAACCTGCTTCTGGTAACCAATATAGGTAAACTCCAGACTCTGCCCCACCCGGGCTGTGATTTGGAAACGGCCGTCGATGTCGGTAATCGTACCGCCCGAGGCTCCCTGCACCTTTACCGTCACTCCGATGATCTCATCGCCATTGGCGGCGTCGGTAACAGTACCTGTGATTTTCACTTCCTGTGCCAAGGCCGAAAGTGGAATCATGAAGAGTAGCAGCAATGCCGTTACGAACAGCTTTGCGCCCTTGCATGCTTTTCGATTTTTTCTCATAGATACACTTTTTGATGATTATTTATTAAGCTATTTCTTCTTTCTAAGTAGTATTTCATGTGATAGAATTCTAAAAACAGGACTTGCCTCATCCTTTCCTTACCAATCTATATTTACCTCTTTGTTTATGTCGTCATCGCCTGTTGGATAGTCTTTGTGTCTCTCGAAAGCTAAAGTTCCTCCAACTCCGCCAGGAGGAGATACCTGCCGGTTTGAGTGCTCCGGCTTGTATTCTGTTTGTGTCCAATTTGCATTCTTGCATAAAGAGCAACATCTCTCCTTCTGATGAGGTAAGATAGAGTCTTCTATGGGAAGCAGAAAAGGGCCTTGGGGGGCTTAAACCTCATTTCTTCCCCGAGCTTTCTCTTATCTTCAGAATCATGGGGACCACCTCTTTATATATGCGCTTGTCGCCGCCGATATTTCTCAACAGTAGTTCACAGGCCTTGGCGCCCTGCACGTGAGCCTGGTCCATGATGGCTGTGAGCTTGGGTGTCACAAAAGCCGACGAGTCACCGTCGGTAAAACCGATGATAGCCACGTCCTCCGGTATGCGCAGTTTCATGGTCTTGATGGCGTCGAATGCAGCATAAGTGATGATATCGTTGAAGGCCAGAATGGCATCGGGACGATCGTCGCGTGCCAACAGCTCGAGCGTCGTCTGGCGGGCCTCCTCGTAGTCAATCTTTCCGCAGATCACTAGCGAGCGGTCGATAGGTATGCGGTGTTCGCGGAGCGCCTCCAGATAGCCATGCTTGCGACGACGTACCATATCGAGATGGTTGGGCCCACCTATGAAGGCGATGCGTCTGCTGCCCGTCTCTATGAAATGATTAGTGGCATCCTGGGCGGCTACGTCGCCATTGGCCACGACCGACGAGAACTTGTCTTGCAGACAGGTGCGAGCGAAGAATACCAGGGGAATACCCATGCGGCCGATCTTCTCAAAATGGCTATAGTCAACGGTATCTTGCGCCAGACAGGCGATGATGCCCTCCACATGCATGCTCACGAAGTTGTCGACGGCCAGTTCCTCACGCTCGTGATTCTCATGGCTGTTGGCGCTAATGACCGAATAGCCTTCCTTCGAGGCATAGTCCTCAATGCCATCGAGCACAGCCGCATAATAGTGCGTCACGAGGTTGGGTACCACCACGCCAATCATCCGCGGAGCCTCCTTGCGCAGGCTCTGGGCAAACGGATTGGGGCGATAGTTCAACTCCTTGGCCAACTGCTGCACCTTGCGCCGCATTTCCTCGCCCACCTCATGGCTGTCGCGCAGGGCCCTCGAGACTGTGGCGATGCTGACGCCCAGCCGGGCGGCCAAATCCTTTAATGATGTGCGTCGTTGCTTCATAGGTTAGTAATGCTATTCGTGCCACAAAGATAAGTAAAAAAATGATAACCGCAAACGTTTACGTTGATTTTTTCCAAGATAGTACCACCATTTGCAAAATAAATACATACCTTTGCAGTGAAATTAACAAGAATAAGAATAGTTGATATTAATTGAGTAAAAGCATGAGGCCGGAATTGTTGCGAAACACTTCCGGTCTATTTTTGTTTGTCCTAGGGATGCCTCTTGTATCCGTACCTCATGGAACCATACAGCGAGTTCAAACAGGAAAGCTATTATCCATCAATCCGAATACTCTGAATACTCCGAATACTCCGAATACGAGTGTCAGCTCCTGCTATTCGTAATGCATCATTCATATTAGAAAAAAGCTATTTCCTCATTCGTGACTGAGCGGGAAATAGCTTTTTTGCTTCTTATGCAAACAGAATGCCATCTGACTGCCAGAATGCTAGAACGTCATTCTTACCATCATTCTAACACCACGTTTCTGGGCTGTCGGCAGACTGGTGTAGTTGAGTCGCTGGACATACTCTACGTGTAGAATCTTGAAGATATTGTGAATGCCAGCTATCACCTCCACATAGGGGCGCTTGGGGTCCATCACGTAACAACCCTCGGGGAAAGCCATCAGCTCTACCGAACCGGCATAGGTCTCGTTGTTGGGATTGTTCTTGTCGGTCAGCTCGCCCCACAGGCATTTCACGCCGAGATACTCGCGCCACTTGAGTTTCTTGAGCAACGGGATGCGGTTGAATATCTTTCCGTTGAGGTCCCACGACACGTCAAGCGAGGCATAGCGGTCGTTGAGGAACTCCATGTTGTTGATGAGGTTGAAAGTCTCGTCCTCTATGATATACGAGAGATTGGAGGCTGGCGCGATGAGCAGGGGGAAGGGAACCTTCGTCCATTGGATGCCACCCTTGAGGTAGCAGTCTATCTTTCCCCAGCTGTTCATCCAGAAGCGTTTATAGATGCTGGCTTCGGTCACGTGATAGGCATACTCGCCGCCCAAGAGTCCCTTGATGCCGATGGTGTGGCCTATGGTGAAGACGGGGGCGTCGAGGTTGATCTTGATGCGACGCTGCTTGGTGTTGATGAACGTCTCGCCGGGCGCGAAGCGCAGTTCACCATGCAGTTCTGTGGTGCGCATTTTCCCGTGGTGCAGGTTGTCGGGATAGACGGCTGTAGGCACTTCCCTGACGGGCGTGAAAAACATGTCGCCGCAGGCCTCGTTCTGCTCTGTCTTGAAACTGAAAGTGGTCTTGAAGCCCCACTCCTCCTCGCGCTCGAAAGTGAGCTGCTGGCGGTTGTAGAACATCATTTTCTCGACGTTACTCCACTTGAACGATGTGAACACATTATCCTTGTCGGTATGAACGAACTTATCGGAGGGCGAGCACACATCATAGGTGGATGTGAACGATAGGGTGCGCCTGGGGAACTCGCGCGGGAGATACTCTTTCTTATTGAACGAATAAGTGAGGTCAGCCTTATAGTAGTTCTTCTTGCTGTCCCATCCACGTGCGTAATAGCCGGAGAGGAACCAATGGGGGTTGAGGTTAGCGGTAGTCTGGGCGCTCACACGCGTTCGCAGGCCGTCAATCGAGTTGTGGGTGATCATGGTGTTGATAGGGCCGATGTCCACCTTGTTGGGCTTGTCATGGGCCGAGGTCTCGACAAAGTTCTCGATAAGCGCCTTCAGCCCGAAGACGATATACTTGAAGCCTTTGATTTGCTCGAGATTGTGGATAAACTGATCCATCGAGCTCTCGCTCTTAGTGAGTTCCACACCCCGGTATTCGTTCCAGAAATCGTCGCCCCGCATCATCACGTCGGCATCGCGCCGCACCTTAGCCTTGCCCTTAAACAACTGCTTGGGCAGTTCGTCGAAGCCGTAGTCGCTCATACGGGTGGTACGGATGACAAGGGCCTTGCTGAGGAACTTGGTGAGGGCCATCTCGACAAACATATCGTCGACGGTCAGCACCCACTCGCCATTGGGTAGCTTGGAGTATTCCTGACGCACCTGCAGGTTCTCCACAAAGTTGACGTCGCTACGCTTAGGGATAGTCAGGTTGCAACGCTTGACATGGAGCGTGGAGTCCGCCAGCACATAAAGCTCGCCACGGAAACCGAAGTCCTGCTGGTTATTTGGCACAAACTGGAGGTGGTAGCACAAGTCGCGCTCCACATAGACGGTATCCTCGATGTAGAAACGGTAGAACGACACGGCATCCTTGCCGATAGGACTGGTAAAGGGATATTGCAGCAGGCGCACCTGATCGTCGTATATGTCGACATCGGTAAAGACGTCCTTCAGGGCCGTGTTCAGGATGTCGCCCGTCTCGATGAGGTGGTTGATGCCCGTGGAGTTTTGTCCTTTCACTATCTCTTTCTCGCTATGGGGGTCCTTGCGATAGATATGCTGGGTGACGGTCTCGTCAACACTAACGGGCAGGATGAGCTTATTGTTGAGTGGGCACACCTCGACCTGGTTGAGCAGCCATTGGCGCTTCTGGAACTTGGGGTCCTCAAGGTCGACGGGCTTCAAGTCGTTCATGGCCAATGTAATCTTCTGATACTTGGTGAACTGATAGTAAGGATGGTTGTCGAGAGCGGTCTTCTTCTTGGCGGCAATCACTCGCTTCATCAGCTCTACGGCAGGATTGTCCTTGCGCGAGTATTTGCTCTTGCGCTTAGAGCGCACCTCCACATTCCGTAGGGTACGGCTCTCGGGCTTCAGGCGAATGCGAAGCTCGGACTTGGTCTTTCCTTGTATTTGTATATCCTGACTGCGGTAGCCCAGGGCCGAGATGGTGAGCGTCCAGCCGTTGTGGCGGGCTATCTCGAAGCAACCCTTATTGTCGGCCGACACCATCACATGATGGCCGTGGTAGATGGCGCTGGCAAAAGCGATGCTGTCACCGGTGGTGGCATCGATGACCACTCCCTTGATTTGCTGGGCACCGACCCGTAAAAATGTCATGAGCATCAGGATGCCCATTATAATAGTTTTTCTCTTCATTATCTCCAATGTCAATATCTCTTATGTCAATTCATTTATCACTTGACTCAAGTCGGTAATCACCTGGTCGGGAATGCTCTCGTCGTAGGTGTCGTCGGTCCATCCCTCGCCCTTGAACCAAATGGTGCGGCAGCCGGCTTTCTTGGCTGGAAGTATGTCTTTATAGAAACTGTCGCCCACCACGGTCACCTCGCTTGCGGGCAGTCCGAGAGCCTCGACGCCTAACTTGAAGATGCGGTAGTCGGGCTTGCGAATGCCGACCACGGCCGACTCAACCACACTATCGAATAGTGTGTCGAGTTCGAACTCACGCAGCACCACATTAATATTGCCGTAGAAATTGCTCACCAACACCATCGGATGGTCCTTGCGCAACCGAAGAAGCACCTCGCGGCTATGAGCAACAGTAGCACAAACCTCGCCATAGAGGTCATCGAGCAACTCTTTGAACACCATCTTCAGCACGTCCTCGCGCGGGTCCCAATAGCCTTGCTCCATCAGATACTCCAGTTCCAACCGCAGCTTCACCTCCAAGAGTTTGTGGAAGGTGTAAGTGGGCTGAATAATAGGGTTGGACCCCAACGTGCGCTCAGCATGTACGTAAGCCTCGCGGAACTGCTGTTCGCTCACAGGCACCTCATGGCGCTCGTAAGCATGCCAAAGTTTCTTACCCCAATGGCAGCCTGCCGTATCAAGCGTGCCGCCATAATCGAATATATATCCTTTTGTCATTACTAAAATCTCAATCCTCTATTATAAATTATGCATTATAAATTCTTCATCATTTATTATCAATTATGAATTATGCTGATGCATTACGAATTGATTTGAGAGCTTCTCGCAGAGGGTCTCGTGTTTGCGATGCATGTGCACATAGAGAATCGACAAGACGATGATTTCGAACAGGAAGTAAACCCACGGACAATTGAGCAAGGCAGTGATATAGATGCAAATGGCCCGCGTGTTGAACGTGAGCACGTTGGTATACTTCATCAGCGGACGGCTGCCCTCGAGGAACGACTGGCGAACCTGCTCGCGCATCTCCTGCTGAGACGCTTCTGCGGTCTGTGCCTCGTTGTAGAGTTGGAAGAACCGTTGGAACTTAGGTGTGCGTTTCTCCTGACTTCTACAGTAGTTAGCATAGTTATAGAAGAACAAGCAGCCCAGCCAGTCTTTATCGGCCTTCATCTGCTCAAAGACCTTGCGTTGCTGCTCTGAATTGTCGAGCTCAGATCCACTCTTTCCCTTCAGGAAGAAAAGGTGGATATTGCGGTAGTAATCCGAGAGCGAGCTCTGTGGCGAGTGGCACAGGAAGCCTGCAATAGCGCCCAGCACCCATATCCAGATGCCCCAAGTCTGCTCCATGCCCGGAATGGGCTGGTTCTGCATGCGCATGCAGAGAGCCACGTAGATGCAAAAGAACCATACATCGCCCGAAAAACCGTCGAGCATACGTCCTATTAATGTTTTCTTACCGGTCAGACGAGCCATCTGACCGTCGGTGGAGTCACAAAAGTTGGCAAACATGAGCAACAGCACACCAGCCACATTGTGCCACAGGTCGGTATAATAAAAACAAATGCCTGCTCCTATACCGAGGAATATCGAAAGGATGGTAATCACGTTGGGATGCACTCCCAGCTTGTTCCAAAACAAAGCGAATACCAGTCCGATAGGCCGGGTGAAATGCACGTCCAGCCACTCCTCTGTGTCGTTCGACTTAAATGATGCCTGAAGCATCTCCTTGAATTTTACGCTCATCACTTATTGTTTATCTCTTATTTTATTCATTATCAATTAATTCCGCTATAGCACAGGCAGCCTCTTCCCGACATCGCGAGAAACTGGGCCAGTCGTTGAAATCGATGATGGCCAGCGTGCCGTCGCTCCTGACGATACAGTCGCCTCCATAGACATCAACCTGAGCCAGCCGGGCCAGCCGCTCGGCCTCGCTACGGAGGGTATCTTCATCATAGTGGTAATGATGTGCCTTGCCATTAACCACCTCATTACCGAACTTCGAGACGCCATCGTCGGCAGGATAGTAGCAACGGAAGAAACCCGAGCCACGCACCCCGTAGAACTTCAGCAAGTCACCTTTCACATGGGTGCTCACCACCTGTTCGCTAATGCCACGCGACGCCATCTCCTGGCGGGCAACCTTGAGCGCTTGCTCATTGGCACAAAACACGATATCGTCTTTCTCCTCGGCTACTCCATCGCCCCGCTTCAGCCAATAGCCGTCAGCACCCTCGACGGGAGGCATGGCTATGTCGTTCTCTCGCATCAGTCGGTCGAGAGCACTTCTGTGGCAACACAAGGCAATGGCATCGGGATGGTTCACGCAACGTGCCCCACTCTGCCGCATCACCTCCAAGGCCGACTCCGAGCGTGCCATCGACAAGCAGACATCTGCATCCACACGGCTCAGCTGGCGC
>Ga0129307_1003305_pt1 | contig 10454 bp, 11 predicted proteins | sample P1105metagenome_FD_94437 | JGI IMG/M metagenome (GOLD analysis project Ga0129307, IMG submission 94437) | Capybara group fecal microbial communities from Wisconsin, USA - P1105 metagenome | ecosystem: Host-associated > Mammals > Digestive system > Large intestine > Fecal | place: USA: Wisconsin... | reverse complement strand
CCACTGCCCCGACATTTTCTGCCGCAGACCTTGCCGAAAACGAATGGCTCTGCCCATTCTGCGGCAATAAAAATGCCGGCAGATTCTGTTCCGAATGCGGAAGTCCAAAGCCGGCAGAATAAACCCGCTGATATAAGAAAGTGCCATGACAGCTTTTGTTGTCATGGCGCTTCTTTACCTTAGAACAGGGAATCGTAATACTCCCGCAGTTCCGTGAGCATAGGCATCATTGCCTCTATTTCGCTCGCCTTTCCCGTTTCGATATTGATCCGTTTCCCGCTCTCGAATTCTGCATAAAGATCGACGTAAAGCTCTTCTGAATCCTCCTCGCCGTCCTTCGCGGACTTGTCTCCCCAGCCGAAATACCCCATGTCATGGTTGCCGAAGTTGCCTTCCAGATGGTCATACGTGCTGAAATCATACTTCGTGACCGGGTCATATTTTGCCAGGATCTCCGTGACACCCTCCAGATAACCTTCCGGAATCAGGATGAACTGTCTGTCCTTCTGCTGTTTGCCAGCCAGATCATATACCGATCTGCGGAGAAGGTGCTTCTCGCCGTTGATGGCCATGCTGTCCTGCACATTTGTTTCCCCGTAGTCATATTCCAGGCCGTTTTCTGCCACTGTGAGCGAAAAACGCGTCACCGGCGAGGTTTCCTTCGCCGGGAGCAAAGATTCGTCTCCCTTGTCCCGGAACCATTCCGCGAACACGGTATACACTTCTTCCTCCCATTGTGCATAGGGATCATTCAGATCCGTAAACTCCAGCTTTTCACCTGAGGCATATTCCGCTTTCAGACTGCACTTCTGGTATTCCGGGGAAATGCTGTAGTTGTATCTGTTGGTGCCGTTCAATGCTGCAAGTTCATATTTTTCAATAATCATCTGCAGGGCGCCCAGCAGCTTCTCATCCGCCGGGCAGCTGACGCCGGAAACATTTTCCAGTGCCGTCAGTTCCCCCTTGTCATTGGCCTGCACCTGAAACTCAAACTCATGCTGTTCCTCATCCCCGGCCCAGCGTGTAAAGGTATAAAAGCTCGTGTAAAAATCTGTCATTTCCCGGGATTCTATCTCCTTCGGCGCATTTTCATCCGTATAGTCAGTGGTCCTGCTGACTTCAATTCTGCCGGCCGCATCGCCGCCTTCCTCAACTGCCTGTTCATTCTCCGTCCCGGCATCCGCTGCTTCTGAAACTGTCCCGCTTCCGCTGTTTCCGGACACTTCTGCAGCCTGGGATGTTTCGTACGATTTGGACGTATCGGACGCCTGGGATGTTTCGGATACCGTTTCCGCCCGGGATGTTTCGGATACTGCTTCCGCCAGGGACGTTTCCGACGCTTTCGGGCTCCCCTGTTCATTTCCTTTGCAGCCGCCAAGGCCGATCAGCACGCCCGCAAAAAATACTATTGCAAGGGCCCGTTTTCTTCTTTGAAACTGCTTTGCCATATATTCCTCCGGTAATATTTAAACTGCGCTTCCTGTCATGTATTGTAACACAGGATTTTCGGAAAATGAGATCTTCGCGGGAATTTCATTTCCCCGCCATATCTGTTCCTTTCCGGGAAAAGCTGAAACGCTTTGATTCTGCCCCGAATATAGGGATTCGCTTGTCCCGAACGGCGTGTTCTGCTATATTGTTTATAATGATTTTGAATTCTAAAATTCTATCAAGGAGTTGATTATTATGAAAAACAACAAACTTGTACTCTTTACTGCGGTTTCTGTTCTGGCCCTCGCCATATTCACCGGCTGCGGATACAGCAAGGAACCTGCTGCCGGAAAGACTCCGGCTGAAACCAAAGCTGCCATCACAGAAACAACCGCTGCGGAAACCACGGCTGCGGAAACTGAAGCCGTTGTCCCGGAAACTGTTGCCGAAACAGTAGCTGCTGAGGAAACAACTGCTGCAGAAACTACGGCTGTGGAAACTGCCGCTCCCGAAACGACGGCTGCGGAAACTGCGGCTCCCGAAACGACGGCTGCGGAAACAGCTGCCCCTGAAACGACTGCCGCAGAAACCGAAGCCGTTGTCCCGGAAACTGTTGCCGAAACAGAGACTGCTGAGGAAACAACCGCTGCAGAAACTACGGCTGCGGAAACTGCCGCTCCCGAAACCACGGCTGCGGAAACTGAAGCCGTTGTCCCGGAAACTGTTGCCGAAACAGTAGCTGCTGAGGAAACAACTGCTGTCGAAACGGCTGCTGTTGAAACGGTTGCTCCGGAAACACTTGCTGCGAAGCCCTCATCCATTCAGCAGACATTTCCCGATCCGGCTTCCGCCGCAATAACGGAAGAACAGGCGGTGGAGATCGCACTGGAGCATGCCGGACTGAAAAAAACCGAGGTCATCTTCGCCCAGACAGAGCTCCACTACCAGCACGGCAGAATGGACTATGACATTGAATTTTACACCAGGGATAAAGAATACGATTATGAAATAGACGCCCAGACCGGTGAAATCCTCGGTTTTGATATGGATATAGAGCAGCACTACTCCAACCCTGGGCAGACTGTTCCTGCATCCGTACCCGGCACGGCTTCTGGTGCTGCGCCTGCAGTATTCGAAAACCTCACCCAGGAACAGGCGCTGCAGATTGCGCTGGAGCACGCAGGCGTTGCCGAAAAAGACATTTACCTGCAAAAAGCCAAACAGGACTATGAACATGGCCGGCAGATTTATGAACTGAAGTTTTATGTGGGCCGCACGGAATACGAGTATGAAATCGACGCCAAGGACGGTCAGGTCCTGAAGTATGATATAGACCTGAACTGATTCTGTCCATGGTTTCTGCTAAGCCTACTTCTTAAGTTTAGTCCCGCCGAGCTGATTCCCTATACTTAGTCCGGCTGAGTTGATTCCTTAAATATGACAATCCCCCCAGCAGCATGATTTTCTGCCTCGCCGGGGGGATTTTTTATCTGCTGCCATTGCCTGAATCCCCCATAGATATTGGTTTTTGCTTAAATTGGGGGATTCACAAAGTATCTTCAGCTTTTGATTACCCCCAGTCTAACAGACATCTATGCCTGCTGGGGGATTTTCTATTCTCTTAAAGTTGCATTTTTCCCCCAAGTGGACTGGAATCCTTGCCTGTTGGGGGATTTTCTATTCTCTCAAAGTTATATATTTCCCCCAAGTGGACTGGAATCCATGCTTCCTGGGGGATTTTCTGTGCTCCTGCGGCTTCTGATTTCCCCCAAAGAACTAACTGCCTTCCTCCATGGGGGATTTATGCTTTTTCAAATGCCATATCCGTCAGTGCATGCTGCAGCAGCTCGTCCGGATCGGCGTCGGGCCGGATCCATTCATTGACAAGATCCTCCGGCATGATCAACGGCATCCGGTCATGGATGAACTTGATTCCTTCGCCGGGTTCCCGCGTCAGGATCACGAAAACCGGCAGGCCGTTCTCGATGCGGTACAGTCCGCAAAGCCAGGTCAGGCTGCTGCCCTTCGTCTGAATCATATATTTGTCTCCGGTCTTTTTGCGGCCGTCATTGCCTGTCAGATGCTCCCATTCAAAATACCAGGAAGCCGGAACAATGCAGCGGTGCCTCTGCCAGTCTTCCCGGAATGTGGGCTTCGAAGCGGCCGTCTCCGACCGTGCATTCATCAGCAAAGTCCTTCCGGAATAGCCCCATTTCATGGGGAAAACAGCCCTGCTGCCGGTGCGGCCGGGCGCGATTACCGGCACCACATTGGTGGGCCTGACTTCTCCATATGTTACGATGCCCGTAGTTTCAAGCCATTTGGGAACCAGCGGGGAACGGTTCATTTCTTCAACGATTGCCCTGAGCTCCGGAGACTGGTCCGTCCAGTATCGGCAGCACATAATTTACGTCCTCCCTTCTTCATCTGCCGGGCTGCGCCCGTTTGCACCCGATTGGTGCCCTGTATCTGCCGGGCTGCGCCCGCTTATGCCTGATTTGTATACGGAAAATGCTTACGCATGTACTCGATGGTCCTGTACATGGTTTCTCCGTGGAATATCTGATCCAGATGCCCGGCAAAATCCAGCCCGTACCGCTGCTGCAGTCTTGCGAGTTCCGCCTGCAGTCTCTCTTCTTCTCCGGCAGTGCCGCCGTCCGTCAGAAAATCCTCTATCCTCAGCTGCACAAAGCTCTCGCCGGTCAGATGGTAAATGCCTGTCCCGATCAGGCGCACCGCATCCCGGGGAACCTGCTCCAGCAGTTTCAGGGATTCTTCATAGATCGTAATGGCAGATCTTGAGGGTTCCATCATTCGGGAGCGGGTAATGCTTTTCATGTCCGCATAGGTCAGCTTCAGCGTCACGCCCTTGCCGTAAAGCCCCACCCGGGCAGCTCTCCGCTCCACACTCATGGACAACAGCAGCAGTACGTCCTTCAGGTACTCATAGTCCCGGACATCCTCCTGGAAGGTCACTTCCCTGCTGATGGATTTGGCATCCTCCGGCCGGTAAGGACTGACCCTGCGGTCATCCATCCCCAGCGCCAGCTGTGTCAGCCACTGTCCCTGTTTGCCCAGCAGGCGGACCACCTCTTCCTGTTTTTCCTGTATGTCACGGACCGTATGTATGCCGGCCCTGTTCAGTTTTTCCGCCGTCCTGGCGCCGACTGAATACAGCACCCGGACATCCCTGTCTCGAATCAGCTGAACAAAGGCTTCCGCTGTCGGGATTTCAAAGTACCCGTCCGGTTTCTTTTCCTCGCTGGCTGTCTTGGCCGCCGTTTTGGAATAGGCAACGCCGACGGAACAGGTAAGCCCCAGCTCCTCCAGCGTTCTCCTTTTGATGGTGCGGGCAATTTCGCAGGCATTCTCCCAGCTGCCCGCCTTTTCCGTCACATCCAGATAGGCTTCATCCAGCGCAATGGTTTCCGACGCGGAGGCATAGGTGTTCCAGATTTCATGGAGCTGCGCGGATACAGCTCTGTACTTGTCGAAATCCGGATGCATATAGACGCCCATAGGACAAAGCCTGTAGGCGTCTTTGATATTCATGGCGGAATGTACCCCGTATTTCCTGGCTTCGTAACTGCAGGTGGCCACCACGCCTCTTTCATGCGGCAGCGATCCAATAATCAGGGGCTTTCCCCGCAGCGCGGGATTGTCCCGGATCTCTACCGAGGCGTAAAACGCGTCCATATCCACATGGATGATAATCTGGCCCATTTTAAAAGATCATCTCCGACAATTTCATTTTCTGCAGTATTCTCCGGCATTTACAGTTATGCGGCATCTTTAGGCATTCTCATCAAAGGCGGCATTCTCCGGCATTTACAGTTATGCGGCATTCTCCAGCATTTCCTGCTCCAGCCACACGCTCCAGGGTATCTCGTAATTGCCTGCCCTGTTTTCCTGGATATATTCATACATCAGGCGGATGTTGCGGGCCTTTTCGGTATGTCTCCTGAGATCTTCCACCGTAGACCCGTCGGAGTAAAGAAGATATTTGCCGCCGGCCATCGCCTGCCGGAGCACAACATCCTCAACTGTCACATCAGGATTCTTCATCATGTCGTAAATCGACATAAACGTACTTGTACGCCCCTGTCCTGCATAACAGTGAAAATGCAGCCAGACGTGATTCATGTCAATTCCTCTGACAAACTCAATAAACCGGTCGATCTGGTCCGCGTCCGGCCATTCATGATCCGTGCAGCAGAGGCGGAGATATCCGAAGCCTTCGCTTTCTGCCAGCTCCCTTTCCGTCATGACATTTTCTACCGCGATGTCCCGACGGCTGCTCTCCTTGCGGCTGGTGGACTTGTACATTGTCAGCGTAGTCCCCGGCATCGGGCGGAACCGCATCTCTTCGTCCGCTTCCACCTGGGGGAGCTTCATGCCGATGTTCTGCTGGTTATCATTGCCATAATAGGAAACTGCATTGCCGTTGAGGAATGCGTGGCTCTCCTGGCGCAGGTCAATGACATAGACCGGATCTCCTGCCGCCAGCGCCCGCAGCTGCCCGGCCAGCTCCCGGAACTGCGGCTCGGAATATTGCGCGCTGCCGGAAATATGAAGAGAATCCAACCCCTGCATGGATGGTGTGTACGAAGGATCTATACCGTATTTTGCGCTGATCCTGTGCAGCTCATACTTCCCTTCTGCCAGGAAGCGGCAGTTATTCGGCAGCTGGCGCTGGTCGGATGCCTTTGCATCCCGCCGGTAAAACGGCTCCGTTGAGCCGGCATAGGCGGCGGGTCCCGTTCCGGCGATCATCGCTGCCGCCAGCAATAAGCTGATCCATTTCTTTGCTGACTTTTTCATATCGTTTCCCCCGGTTCTGCTCGTTTCCCGGTTCTGCTCATTTCCCGGCTCTGCCCGTTTCCCCGGCTTCGCTCATTTCCCCCGGCTCTGCCCGTTTCCCCGGTTCTGCTCATTTTCCCCGGTTCTGCTCATTTTTCCGGCTTTTCAGCTTCAATCGCATCCAATACCAGAAGATCCGCAGGAAGCCAGTTGACCTGTCGCAGATTGCCCAGAGGCAGCCACCTGGCAGCTTCGTGCTCCAGAAGCTTCAGCTGTCCGTCCCGGAGACTGCACCAGAAACACTGCATGGAAAGATGAAACTCCGGATACTCGTATTCTACCGTGGCAAGATAACTGTCCACAGAAATCACCACGTCCAGTTCTTCCCGGATTTCGCGCACCAGGGCCTCTTCCGGCGTTTCGCCTTCTTCCATTTTGCCGCCGGGAAATTCCCACCAGTCCTTATAATTTCCGTAGCCCCGCTGTGTGGCAAAGACATCGTCTCCCCGGCGGATTACGGCGGCCACTACCTGCAGATTCTTTTTCTCCATAACAACAAACACCCTGAATTCTTACCGGCCGCATTGTCCCTGCCGGGTTGCTGCAGCCATTCGTTTCTCCATAGAAAATATTATAAGTAAAGCATTTCCTTTATACAATAAAAAGCTGCCCGCTAAAGCAGGCAGCCTGACAAATTACATTTATCACGGGCCGGATACAGTTTTTTTCCGCCGATTTCTTACTTTGTTCTTTCTTACTTCTTCCCGTTTCCGGATTTTTTACCGGCTCTGCGGTTATAATCCGCCTCAGCCTTCTGCTTCCATGCCCTTCCGATTCCCCCGCAGCTCCTCATTGCACTGACAGCATCACTAATCATATCCGTGCTGTACTCTATGCCGGCACAGTCCGCCACATAGTTGACCGCGCGTTCTTCCGCGATGCCAAAGGACCGTGCTGTCTCCACCGCATCAATATTGGCTCCCATGAAAATGAACTCCCAGCCGGCAGCCGTCTTCTGCTCCTCGATCATCTTTTTCACTTCGTCGCTGGAATACTTATGGCTGGCATTTTCATAACCGTCTGTTGTGATGACAAACAGCGTATGCTCCGGCCGGTCCTCTTCCCGGATATAGCGGTGGACATTTTTAATATGGTGAATTGCGCCGCCGATGGCGTCAATCAGCGCGGTACACCCGCCGACAGAATACTCTTTGTCTGTGAGCTTCGGCACCAGCTGGATATCGATGCGGTCATGCACACACACGCTTTCGTTGCTGAACAGCACAGTAGAAACCAGCGCCTCTCCCGCTTCCTTTTTCTGTTTTTCGATCATGCCGTTGAAACCGCCGATCGTATCCGACTCCAGGCCGGCCATGGATCCGCTCCTGTCAAGAATGAATACCAGTTCCGTCAAATCTTTTTTCATCTTCCATCCCTCCTGCATAATATTCTTTCTGCTCTGCTGCCCTTTCGCCCTCACATAAAAAGTGACCGCAGGTTCTTTATCCTTTACGGTCACATCTTAGCTTATTCAGGTTCGGATTTGGTCGCCAAAAATACGACATTTTCAGGCGCTCAGCATCGGCTGGTCAAACGCCAGCAGGGCATTGTTGATCTCCCAAAGATCATAGATGCCCTTTCTGATGAAGAATTCCACGATCAGGTCGGATTTGTAGGAATGGGAAAATGCATACCCCGCCTTGCGCAGCATTTCCTCCGTCTCATCCATCGACAGCTCCAGTGCAATGGCAAATGCCAGCACTACATTTTTCTTCGGTTTATAATATTTATCGTTCCGGATCTTGGAAAAGAAACGGCGGTCGATATTGGCTTTCCGATAGCATTCCGAATCTTTCATGCCGGATTCATCGATCTTGCGCAGCAGCATTTCGGTAAAACTCTCATCCGCATCCCGGAGTGCCCGCTCAATATCAGGGCTCTGTGTGCCAAGGCTTTCATACAGGACATAGGGCGCTCCCAGCTCATCGTCGCAAATTTTCTCGTCGTACTCTTTTTCGTCATACGCGTTTTTGTCGTATGCTGTTTCTTCCCTGAATGCTGTCTCCTCTCTGTATTCCGCCTTCTTTCTGTATTCTGTCTCCGCCCTGTATTCCGCCTTTTTTCTGTATTCTGTCTCCTCAGCCTTCGATTTGGCTTCTTCCAATTTGGCTTCTTCGGCAGCGGAACTCTTTTTAAACAGCTTCGACAGTCCTGTCTTTTTCTTTTTGGGCGCAGACCGGCGTTCCCCGCCAGTAGCAGAGGACAAGTGCCCTACCGAGACAGAGGGCAGATTTCCGCCAGGGGCAGAGGGCAGATTTCCTGCCGGGGCAGGACGGGAACTTCGTGCCTCAAATATTTCGGAATAATCCGGCAGATTCTGGCTGACCTGCAGTCCCGCCGCGGAAGAATACATTCCATGCCCTTCGAAGGACAGCGCTGATTTGGCGGATAATATCTCCCCGCCCTCATAATTCTCTTCTATATATCGATGTATTTCCTCATAAAATGCTGTTCTGTGCGAATCCGACATTTTCCCGCTTCCTTTTTCCTGATTTCGGCGATTTCAGTCTTTAAAATGCAAACGCCGGTAATGCAAAGTTTGTTTTTCAATATAACTCTTTCAGCACCAGCACTGTAACGCCGGGATTGTCCCCGGGCATAATCCGCCTGACTTTGGGGTCATACTGGTACCAGTCCTTAATCATGGTGCGAAGGCTGGTTCCGCGGTTATAGCCATGTACCAGATGCAGCTGGTAAGTACCCGGGCCGGCGGCAGCAAGGGCTTTATCGATTACTTTAATGGCCTGTTCCTGCGTCATTCCGTGCAGGTCGATTTTGACAAACGGCGCGCTCATACGATGTATTCCTTCATTTTCCCGATCTCTTCCCGGACGCCCAGCAGCATGCTCTGGATCACGTCCATGTGGACCATCCGGCAGGAAGGCCGGTCTTTCAGGATTTCGAGGTCCTTGGCATTATTGACATGGATACCGGTATACGTTCCGAATTCCTTATTCAGCTCTTCAAGGTATTCCCTGGCTGCCAGGATGTCCGGATGCGTCACCTGGCCGGGCACGCCCATGGAAACCGCCATGTCCCATGCGCCGATGCTGATCAGGTCAAATCCGCCTTCCTCCATAATCTCACGCATGTTGGCGCGGTCGATGGAGGCCGGCGACTCCAGGGTCAGCCAGAGGACCAGGTCGTCATTGCCCTCCTGATAGCAGGTAATGTTGTCTTTCAGCCCATACTGGTGCTGACGCACAAAGGGGCAGGATCCCCTCTCCCCCTGCGGCGCATAAAGCGACAGCCTCTTCAGCTTGCGGAGGTCGTCTGCATTTTCCACATTGGGCACCAGCAGGCAGGATGCGCCGAGATCCAGCGCCCGCTTAACCGGGTCTTCTTCGATCACGGGAATGCGCACGATCGTGGCAATGTCTGCGGCTTCCGCCGCCCGGATCATGTCCTTCAGCTGCGAATTGTCAATGGCGCCGTGCTCCATATCAATGGAAACGAAGTCCATTCCCGCATATCCGAAAATCTCCACAAGTTCAGGAGATGAAAACTGGAGCATTGTCCCGATGCTGATTTTATTCTCCCTCAATCTCTTTTTTAATGACTGTCTCATTTCCAGTACTCCTTCTGCCGTTTCACTTTTCCGGTTTACTCATCGTCTTCTTAGTCATCAAACTCGTCGTCTTCGTCATCTTCGCCATCTGTCCAGCTTCCGGCGTTCCATTTATCAGAACCCTCGCTTTTCTCCAGATACTCATAAATATTATGCATTTTAAACTGTTCCATAAAATCCAGTTTGCCGTCTCCGTCCCTGTCAAATAATGGATTGTAGGGTTCCAGACACATCGTTTTTCTCCCCTTTCCTTATACCCGCCTGTTTCCGCTTTCTAAATTACGGCTGTTTTCCCTGGTTCAGCGCCACGACCTCCTGCAAATAGGCCTCCCGTTTTTCCGGCTTCAGGCTTTCGTACTGGTAAACAAACAGGCTGACCATGATCTCTTCCGCAGTCTTTTTTCCGCAGTTGCGGATCCGGTTGAGCACATTTTCCTCTCCTGCCACGGCCTCCGCCAGCTGTCCGACCGTGCTGAAGCCCGCGCGCTTCAGGCTGTTGTAGGCCCGGACTCCCAGCTCCAGGGACTCAATGCTGGTTTCGCTCATTGTCCTGGTAAGATAAAAGCGGAACCGGAATTTTGCGCCGTGACGCCTG
>Ga0129307_1003301_pt1 | contig 10469 bp, 9 predicted proteins | sample P1105metagenome_FD_94437 | JGI IMG/M metagenome (GOLD analysis project Ga0129307, IMG submission 94437) | Capybara group fecal microbial communities from Wisconsin, USA - P1105 metagenome | ecosystem: Host-associated > Mammals > Digestive system > Large intestine > Fecal | place: USA: Wisconsin... | reverse complement strand
GGCTATGGCAGCAGGGCTGTCCATCGCCTGCCAGAGGATGTCGCGAGCCATCGTGCTGCAGTTTTTGTAGAGGAAGTTATAGCGGTACGTACGGTTTTCGGGCTGGCAGTTGCGGGTGATCAGCTCCCAAAAACGGACGGCCTCTTCGGGCGTAAAGGCAAGCGTCTGCTGGGTGACGGACGAGCCGCGCTCCACGTACCCCTTATAAAAAGAGGTATAAGGTTCGACGCCCACGATGTAGTCGGTCTGTCCCAGGCAGAAGCGCCAGACGAAATGGGGTGCCTCGAAGTCGAACAGCCCATAGTTGAACACCACGTCGATGTCCCGCTCCTCATCTTCAAAGCGAATGGCCGTATGGCCGTATTGCTGCCACACCTCCACGCCCGGGTTGCACGTCAGCAGGCTCACGCGGGGGACGTACGCCACGCTATCCGCCATCGCCCCGGGCAGGGTGTCCGCCGGCACGGCCGAGGCGTCCGTCTGGGCGCCGCACACCAGCGTCAGCAGGACAAAGACCGCCGAAAAAACAACTCGTTTCATACGATGAACTCAGAAATTGCCCGCAAAGATAGGGTGAGCCGAGCGAAAAACCAAATTTATTTGAGTTTTTAACTGCGTTTTCGTCCGTCGCGACTCGGCCATCCAAGTAAACTTGATGGCGCTCGCTGCTCCGTCCGTTCCGAGGCGACCCCTATCTAAAAGTCCACCCTTTTATCCGCCATTCAACAAACTTTTCTCCTTTTTAACTTTATTTCATTTGTCAGTTGCCGAAGATTGTGTTAACTTTGCCGCCGATTTTGCATAAAAGTGTCTATGACGAGAAGGATTCACATCGTTTCGCTCTGTCTGTTGGCGTTGACGGCCAGCCTCGCCGCCATGGCCGAGAACGGCATGAACTCACCCTACACCCGCTTCGGCTTCGGCCAGCTTGCCACACACGAGCTGGGCATCCACAAGGCCATGGGCGGCACGGGCATCGGCATGCGCAACTACAACCAGATAGACATGCTCAACCCAGCCTCGTACAGCACGGTCGACACGCTCACCTTCATCCTCGACATGGGCACCACCCTGCAGAACACCAATTTCGTGGAAGGCAACAGCCGCAAGAATGCCCACAACGCCACCTTCGACTACATCGCCACGCAGTTCCGCCTCCGTCCCGGCCTGGGCATGACGCTCGCCTACCTCCCATACAGCAACATCGGCTACAGCTACACGAGCAGCGAGACCATCCTCACCACCGACGACGGCTCCATCACCTCCACCAACACCTACGAGGGCGAGGGCGGGCTCCATCAGGTGCGCGGCGGACTGGGCTGGCAGCCCTTCCGCTGGCTCTCGCTGGGCGCCAACGCCAACTACACCTACGGCTATCTGCAACATCGCGTCTCGAACAAATACAGCGAGATGACCATCAACTCGCGCACGAAAATCTACTCAGCCGACGTCTCCGCCATCGGCTTCGATGCCGGCCTGCAGCTCATCTTCGGCACCGATGCCGAACGCGTCGTCCTCGGCGCCACCTACGCGCCCGCCCGCACCCTGAGCGGACAGCCCTACGCCGTCGACTACATCGTCTCGGGTAGCGTGGCCACCGTTGCCGACACCGTCCACTACACGCCGCTCACCCTGCCCGAAACCATGGGTGCCGGACTCTCGTGGCGACACGGCGACCACCTCATCCTGGCTGCCGACGCCACCCTCACACGCTTTGGCAGCACCACCTTCTTCGACCAGCGCGGAAACGACAGATGGCGCTACTCGGCCGGCGTGCAGTACACCCCCACCTACGACCGCCACAACCTGTTCCGATGCATCCTCTACCGCGCCGGAGCGTACTATACCACCTCCTACTATAGCGTGAACGGCCACCCGGGCCCCACAGAGTTCGGCGCCTCGCTCGGTATCGGCATCCCCATCATCAACCGATGGAACCAACGGTCAACCGTACACATCTCAGGGCAATACGTCCGCATGCAGCCCGCCGTCCCGGGCATGATGGCCGAGAACTACCTGCGGCTGAACCTCGGCGTATCGTTCATCGAAAACTGGTTCACCAAATGGAGAGTCAATTGATATTTACGATTTGACAATCCTATATTATTTACGATTTGACGATTTACGATTTATTGACGATTTGATTCTTTACGATTCACATACAGCCAAACCCCTAACTCTAACCCCTAACCCCTAACCCAACTTTAACCCCTAACCCAAATTTAAACCCTAACCCATTCCCGGCAGTCAAAGAGACAGAAGACGACATAAAACCGAATTATAAACATCATTAAAACCTAACCGATATGAAAAAATCATTCCTGATGATCAGCCTCCTGGCCCTCTCGGCCATGACGGCATTTGCGCAGAAAGGCGTTGAAGACGGCTCCCGCTTCGGACACGGACAGGACAGCATCAACTGCCTCAACAACATCAGCATCTACAGCGAGTACGTAAAAACCAATAACTTCGAGGAGGCCTACGAGCCCTGGAAGAAAGTCTTCCAGGAGGCTCCCTACGCTCAGGCTGCCACCTACACACGAGGCATCGTCATCCTCAAGAACCTCATCTCCAAAAGCAAGGAACTCGAACCCCGCAAGGAGAAGGCCGACGAGCTGATGGCTGTTTACGACCAGTTCATCAAGTGCATCCCCCAGCTCAACCTCATCCTCAAGAACCCCCTCAAGGAGTACCGCATCCTCGGCCAGAAGGCCCACGACTACATCACCTACTATCCCCGCATGGATGCACGCCAGGCCCGCCAGATGCTTATGACGTCCCTCGACGCCGGCGGCATCGACAGCGAGTACTACCTGCTGGGCGACCTCATGAAAATCTCCTCAGCCATCTTCAAGGCCGACGAGAACTTCCGCGAGGACTTCATCCAGGACTACCTCTATGCCTCCGAGCTGATTGCCAACATCTACGGCAAGGCCATCGACGCCGAGTACCCCTCCGAGGAGAAGGCCAGCGAGATGATCAACGCCGTCACGAAAACCAAGGATAACGTCGATGCCTACTTCATCAACAGCGGCGCCGCCGACTGCGACCAGCTGCAGAAAATCTACGCCCCCAAGGTGGAGGAGAACAAGGACGACATCGACTACCTCCGCAAGGTGGTTGCCGTCATGGCCCTGCTGGACTGCACGGAGAGCGACGTCTACTACACGGCTTCCGAGTATGCCCACAAGATCGAGCCCACGGCCGGAACGGCTGCCGGATGTGCCTACAGCTACTTCAAGCGCGGCGACGTCGCCAAGAGCCTCGACTATTTCGACGAGGCCATCAACCTCGAGCAGGACAACGCCAAGAAGGCCGACTACAACTACAAGGCTGCCGTCATCGCCAACAGCAACAAGCAGCTCGGCAAGGCCAAGAGCTACGTCAAGACCGCCATCGGCCTCAACGGACGCAAGGGCGCCTACCACATCCTGCTCGCCAACATCTACGCCGCCGCACCCAACTGGAGCGACAAAGCCGAGCTCAACCCCTGCAAGTACTACGTCGTCCTCGACAAGCTTGCACGCGCCAAGAGCGTTGACGAGAGCGTAGCCGCAGAGGCCAACCGCCTCATCGGACTCTACAAAGACCACACTCCCGACCCCGCCAACCTCTTCTTCCTCGGCCTCAAGCCCGGTGATACCGTCCACGTCGGCGGCCTCATCGACGAGGACACCACCATCCGCTGATTCCGTTTGGATACCATCCCCATACGTCCGAACCATACGAGTAAAGCAATCGCCCTGCTGACGATTGCTTTGCTCGTATTTGCTTCGTGCAGTCACGGCCACAAACAATATACCGACGCCATCACCAACCGCGACTCCATCCCCGGCCTCACCACCTACGACATCGAGACACTCATCTCCGACTCAGGCGTCGTGCGCTACCGCATCCTCGCCGACCGCTGGGACGTCTACGACCAGCTCAATCCCTCCAAGTGGGCCTTCGAAGAAGGCGTCTATCTCGAGAAATTCTCCGACAGCCTCACCATCAACGCTACCGTCAAGGCCGACACAGCCTACTACTTCGACCAGACAAAGCTCTGGGAACTCTACGGACGCGTTCACATCGAAAACCTCGAAGGCGAAATCTTCGATACCGACACCCTCTTCTGGAACCAGGACACCGAGCGCGTATGGTCCGACGCCTTCATCCGCATCGAAAAAGCCAACGGTACCGTCATCACCGGCTACGGCTTCACCAGCAACCAGCAGTTTACCGACTACCGCATCCGCCGCACACAAGGCATCTTCCCCATCGAGGAGAACGACCGCGCCACCCGCAACGCCGCCGGAGAAATCGTGGCCGACTCCACAAACAACGTAGTTAAGAGCTAAGAATTAATGTTTAACGTTTAATGTTTAACGTTTAACGAACACGTCCTCAGAACTATTTTTCTTAATTCTTAACTCTTAACTAAATAAACCTCCGGCGCAGCCGGAACTAAACCCATAAACCACGAATAATGAGTACCGCCGAGATTGCCCTCCTCATCGCCAGCCTGCTGCTTTCCGCCTTCTTCAGCGGCATGGAGATAGCCTTTGTCTCCAGCAGCAAGCTGCGCTACGAGGTCGATAAGTCCGACCGCAGCCTTGCCTCGCGCCTTCTCGGCATCTTCTACCGCCATCCGGCCAGCTACATCTCCACCATGCTTGTCGGCAACAACGCCGTACTTGTCATCTACAGCATCCTGATGGCCAAGCTCCTCGACCCCTGGCTCACAGCCCTGCTGCCCGGCATTACCGACACCCCGCTCCTTGCCATCGACACCATCCTCTCCACCATCGTCGTCATCATCTTCGGCGAATACATCCCCAAAACCCTCTTCCGCCGCGGGGCGAACAACACCCTGAGAGCCTTCTCCCTGCCCGCCTACCTGTTCTACATCCTCCTCTACCCCCTCTCGCTGTTTGCCGAGTGGAGCGCACGCGGACTGCTGCGCATCGTCGGCATACACATCGAAAAGACCTCCACAGGCAGGCTCTACACCAAGATGGACCTCGACGACCTCATCGAGTCGGGCATCGGCACCAGCGACGAACCCGCCTCGACCGAGGTGCAGATCTTCCGCAACGCCCTCGACTTCTCTACCCTCCGCGTACGCGACTGCATGGTGCCGCGCAACGAGATTGCCGCCATCGACAAAACGACTGCACCCCCGACGAACTCCTACGCCTCTTCGTCAAGACAGGCTACTCCAAGATCATCGTTTACGAGGATACCATCGACAACATCGTCGGCTATATCCACTCGTCCGACCTCTTCCGCACAGAGTCATCCTCCATTCCTGATTCCTCTTTCCTAATTTCAAATTTCATCCAGACCCTCCCCATCGTGCCCGAGACAGCCAACGCCCAAAAGCTCATGACCACCCTCATGCAGCAGAAGAAGTCGCTCGCCGTTGTGGTCGACGAGTTCGGCGGCACAGCCGGCATCGTCTCTCTCGAGGACATCCTGGAAGAGCTCACCGGCGACATCGAGGACGAACACGACACCACCCGCCTCGTGGCGCGCGCCCTGGGTAACGACACCTACGTCCTCTCAGCCCGCCTGGAGATTGAGAAAGTCAACGAGATGTTCGGTCTTGAGCTGCCCGTTTCCGACGACTATTATACCGTCGGCGGCCTCATCCTCCACCACCATCGCAGCATCCCTGTCGTGGGCGACGTCATCCGCATCCCCGACGACCTCGAATTCACCATCCTCAAGGCCGCACCCGGCAAGATTCTCCAAGTCCGCCTCCACGTCAAGTAAAACCACCAATTCCCCCATAACATGAACAACAGACACGGCTTGCTTTACCTCCTGTTGATGCTGTCCGTCATCCGCATCAACGCCGGCGACGACCTCACACGCGAGGTGGAGGCCGACACAACGCGATTCCCCGTCCCCGTCATCGACGACGAGTGGAATCTGGTGTGGATGCCCCACAACTGTTCCGACCACAACGTATATGTCTATAAGGATAAGCTATACGACGAACTCTTCACCCGCACCCTGGGCTGGAACGGAGGCGACGGCGTCCAGACCGTCGCCCTGCCGGGCGGAAACCTCTTCTGGTCGTTCAACGACAGCTTCTACGGCAGGGTCTCGGCCAGCTCGCGTGCACGCGGCAACTGCAACTTCCCGCGAAACACCATCATGGTCCAGACGCCCGACGAACACGGATTCCCGGGCAACAAAAGCACCAACCTCGTCTGGCTGGCCGACTTCGTGAACACCACCGACCCCTCGGCCTCGCGCTACTACCATGCCCGCACCCATATCCGCCATCCGAAGGGCGAGAAAACGGCGGCGCAGATTGCCGCCGGCGACATCGACCAGCAGTATCTCTACTGGGCAGGCGACGGAACGGTCGTGGACGGACAGCTGCAGGTGCTCTGGGCGGGCGTCTATAACGGCACGCAAAACCTGATGCAGAGCGACAACCGCGCCCTTGCCATCTATAGCCTCGAAGGCACACCAGGCGACGACACCTACCTCAGCCTCGTCTCGGTGGACCATCACTTCTTCGAGAAAGACCCCATCGGCTATGGCCAGACGCTCTGGGAGGACGAGGACGGACATACGTACCTCTACGCCTGCAACCAGTTCAAGAAAAATCCCGACGACCTGCTGAACACCTCCAGCCCCGTGGTGGCCCGCTCCAAGACCCACGACTTGCGGAGCGGGTGGGAGTATTACGTAGCCGACGCCAAGGGCACATTCCATTGGCAGGACTCCTACCCCACGCCCGAGGAGGTCAACCGCTCGGCCATCAGCTCGCGCTCCGTCTCTACGGCATGGGTGTTCAAAGAGGGCGACTGGTACTACATGACGGCACAGGGATACGTCTTCAGCAAACAGGTCTATATCATGCGCAGCCGCTACCCCTGGGGACCCTTCGAACATTGCCACCAGCTCTGGACCCTGCCCTATGTGCTCGACAAGAAAGGCAAGCGCACCTATCAGAACTTCTATATGCCCCATCTCCATCAGGGTCTCTCCCGCACGGGCGAGCTGGTGTTCTCCACCAATACCGACGCCGCCGACTGGAACGACAACTTCAACTCGACGGGAAGCGCCGATTTCTACCGCCCCTACTTCTTCCGCGTCTTCAACTGGCAGGCCCTGTTTGCCGATGACAAGGAAGATTGAATCTTGAATCCTGAATCTTGAATCCTGAATCCTGAATCCTGAAACTTGAATCCTGAAACTTGAAAGACATGAACACTTCAGATACCCACATAAACGGACGGGCGCCCCACTTCATCCGGGTGGCATCACTCCTTCTGCTCGTCGGCGCCGTCGTCACGTCATGCTACAAGCTCATCCGCACCTACGTGCCCACAGAGGTGGTAGGGACGGAGACCTTCGAGGCCCGTATGGTGGTGACCGACGACGGTTCATCGACCCAGAACGCCGTAACCGACTGGTCCGTAGCGGCCGTCCGTGTACCCGAAGGATGGACGGTTGCCGTCCCCAGAGGCTGTCACCAGCAGTATGCCGAGGACTGGGTCTATTATAGCGACGGCACAAAAGTCAACAGCAAACAAAACATGTCCTACAACGCCCACATGTCCGACATCTACAACGCCGGAGCCCCTAAGAAGGGATACAAGTGGTGGGCATTCGTCACGGACAAAAGAGTCCCGAAGCACATGGCGTCGTGCTGGCGCAACGGCTGCGACAGCATCGCCATCACCTTCCTGATCACCCCCGACGGCGTGCCGGGGACCTACCACATCGACTTCATCGCCGGCGACGAAGAGGACGAACAGGGCGTAGGGAAATACAACAGCTACAGCGAGGCAAAGGGTACGCGCCTGTTCCACGCCGCTACCGTCTCCTCCTTCTCCGAAGGGAAAAGGCCTGACAACGCCGCCCCCGGGCTCTCGCGTACCATCGTCGTCAAAGAGGCTTCAGGCATCCTGCCACAGAGGAACACGGAGTCGTTGTCGCGACGGAACCCCGACGCCATCTTCACCCTCGACGGACGCCTGCTGCGCATCGGCTCGTCCACCGACGACCTCGCCCCCGGCATCTACCTCGTGGGCGGAGAGAAAATCATCGTCCAGTAAACCATCAAGCATTTCAGAACTCATTCTTTCACCATGAAACGATTCTTCACCCTCTGCCTTGTGCTTGCGGCTGTGGCAGCCGCCCACGCCAAGAGCATCATCGTCATCGTCAACGATACACGCTATCAGACGGTTACGGGTTTCGGCGCCGCCTGCTGCGACGGCGCCATGTGCCCCTTCGGCACAGACACCCAGCCCGTCAAACTGCTCTACGGCCCGACGTCGCCCATCGGGCTGAACATCATGCGCATGGAGATCTCGCCCAACTTCATCGGCGACGTCGTCGTCCCCGAGTGGAACAACTGGGACTCGCCCTACGACTGGAAGGGCTCCCTGCCGTCGGCCAAGATTGTCAAACAGCGTGGCGGCATCGTCTTCGGTACGCCCTGGTCGCCCCCAGGGGACTACAAGACCAACGGCACGGCCCAGGGCGGCAACGCCGACGACCAGGGCAACCAGCGAGGCGAGCTGCGCGAGGACTGCTACGAGAAGTTCTTCCCCTGGCTGAACACGTTCCTGGAGTACATGAAGAAAAACGGCGTCGACGTCGATGCCGTGTCCATACAGAACGAGCCCGACTGGTGGGTCAACTACTCAGGCTGCCTCTACACGCCTCAGCAGCAGTACAACCTCGTTAAGAACTACGCCCACATGCTCGACCGCGAAAAATACAAGGGCGTGCGCCTCATCAGCGCCGAGCCGCTGGGCTTCGACCCCAAGTACTCCGACATGCTGATGCGGAACGAGGATACGCGCAACCAGATTGACATCATCGCCGGTCACCTCTACGGCCACCCGCCATTGGGGAACATGAAGAGTGCCGCCGTCCTGGCCGCTAAGTACGGCAAGGAGGTCTGGATGACCGAACACTCCGTGACAGACAACATCAACCGCCTGCCCAACTGGCACGAGCAGCTGCTCTTCGCCGAGGAGCTCAACGAATGTATGCTGGCGGGCTGCACGGGCTATATTTATTGGTACATGCGCGCGCATTGGGCCTTCGTCGGCACGGGCGAAACGAAGTACAACCCCGGCAACACGAAAAACAAGCTGCTGCCCCGCGCCTACGTCATGTCACACTTCTCGAAACACGTCACCGGCGCCACCCGCCTCGGCACCCAGTCGAACGTCGCCGCCGCCACCAACGCCAACTTCGAGAGCTCGGCCTACATCAAGGGCGACTCGCTCATCGTCATGGCCATCGACACCACAAAGACCGGCAACCCCCTGAAGCTCATCCTGCCCTACAAAGTGAAGAGCGGCACGCTCCTCCAGTCGACGGCCAACGACGCCCTCTGCCAGGAAATTCCCCTGGAGATTAACGAGCCCATCGAGGAACTGACATATACCATGCCCCCGCGCAGCCTCAACACATTCATCTTCACGATTGACGACGGTACCGCCATCGGCCGTCCTCAGACAGACGAGCCCAAGGTGTCAAAGAACAACATCTACTACGACCTGCACGGACGAATGTTGACGTCACCCGAGGGCCTCTGCATCGAAAAGCGCCCCGACGGCTCCACCCGCAAGGTGTTCATCGGCAACTAAGCCCCATCGGCCCCGCAGGGAAGCCATTCGTGCTTTTTTTGTAGGAGTAAAAATAAATTCCAAGCGCTTGGATCTCCAGTTTCAGGCAGTTGAAACTGACAATCCAAGCGCTTGGAATTGTCATTAGAAGGCTTCGATGTAGCGTGTGCTCGTGCCCTACTTCACTTTCCAGACGTTGAGCACGATGCCGTCGGCCGTAGGTGCGCCGGGAGCGCAGACGAAAAGGGCGTTGTTGAGCCAGGCGTAACGGCTGTCAACCGGCGCCTCGAAGCGCGGGGCGGCCTTGAAGTAGTACGTCGGCTGCCCATGCTCGTCCATCCCGTTGTAGATAATGCCCTGGTTGCGCACGTGGATGTTCACCCCGTCGTCGGTACGGATGGAGTAGATGGCCTCCAACGTGGTACGCGAGCCGTCGAGGCTGGCCAGCTGATAGTCGGCTCCGCCGCTGATGATCGTGCCGCGCAGCAGCGGTCCGGCAAAGGTTCCGCCCGCGATGGGCACCACGTAGCGGTTGCCCTGCGGCGTGGCCCCCACGCCGTATGCCTCGCCGAGCGCCACACGCAGCTGCATCACGAACTCCGTCTTCACGACATCGTCGGCAGGCCACGGACCGTCGTCGGCCACGTGGGAAGTGGAATCGGGCTGCGCCACCACGGCGGCACAGCCCATCATCCAACATAATACGATGATAATCCGTTTCACAATCGGAACGATGTTTAGCGGCGCACGGACTTCACGGCCGTACGGCTGCCGTCGGCATACTCCGTCACGACGATGTAGAGGCCGCGGACAGCTCCGGTGGCCTCCTTGCCGTCCATGCCATAGTAGCGGCGGGACGTTACGACAGGCTCCACG
>Ga0129307_1003300_pt1 | contig 10472 bp, 8 predicted proteins | sample P1105metagenome_FD_94437 | JGI IMG/M metagenome (GOLD analysis project Ga0129307, IMG submission 94437) | Capybara group fecal microbial communities from Wisconsin, USA - P1105 metagenome | ecosystem: Host-associated > Mammals > Digestive system > Large intestine > Fecal | place: USA: Wisconsin... | reverse complement strand
TGATGAGAAGAACAGGAACAGTGATCCTTTCTATCCTGCTCGCAGCCGTGCTGGGCGCCTGCTCAGCCGCTTCGGGCGGAAATCAGGGAAGCGCCGCCGCCAAACAGGAGGCAGCTGCGACCGAAGCGCAGACAACGCAGGCACAGAGCACAGCGGCTGAGACTGCAAAGGCAGAAACCACAGCGGCAGAGACCGCTAAGGCACCCGCGGAAAGCACATCGGCAGGAAGCGCGGCAGAAGGCCTTCCCGCCTATAGCTATCCGGACGGAGATCCCATTCTGTCCGCGGTATGCGATTACATGATCAGCGGGCCCGGAAGTCATTATGACAAGGCAGACCTGAGCATTCCCTGCATCAATCTGGTCGCGGTCGATGAACAGGATCCCGATGACGTCCGCGTGTATGCGGATTTCTGGATCCTCAACTTTGATCTGGACGGAACGGTCCTGCAGACGAAGTCCGGCGGTTCTTTTCCCGGCTGCATGCACCTTGCCCGGAAAGACGGCGCGTATGAGGTAAAGGACTTTGAAATCACGACAGACGGCGCGGGCTTTGATGAAAGCGCCAAAAAGATTTTCGGAGACCGCTATGAGGCCTTCGGAAAGGTCCATTCCGACGGAGACGCCAGGGAGGAGCTGATCCGGCAGACGCTGGCGGACTATGTCTCGGCCAATAAGCTGGATATCACCGCTTATAAGGATTACGGCTGGGATCCGGTGGAGCTCTTTGATTAACATCTGAACGGAAACTTCATTCATTTTCCTGACTGAAAGGACGGCAAAAATGATCATTGAACTGAAGGGACGTATCGATTCCAACAACGCGGAGCAGGTCGAAAACGGAATCAGGCAGCAGCTTGGCGGAGAGAAGCCGGACGAGCTGGTTCTGGACATGGAACAGCTGGAATACATTTCCAGCGCGGGGCTCAGGGTGATCCTGCGTCTGAAAAAAGAGTACCGGAACATTCGCATGATCAATGCAAATTCCGAGATCTATGAGATCCTGGAGATGACAGGCTTCACGGAAATGATGACGGTCGAGAAAGCATACCGCGTCGTTTCTGTGGAGGGCTGTGAGGAGATCGGCCGCGGCGCGAACGGAACCATCTACCGCATCGACCAGGACAACGTGGTCAAGGTCTACAACGACGCCGATGCCCTTGAGGACATTCAGCACGAGCGGGAAGTGGCCAAGCTGGCGCTGATCCTGGACATTCCCACCGCCATTTCCTATGACGTGGTCAAAGTCGGGGACAAATACGGCTCCGTCTTTGAACTGCTGAACGCCAGCGCCTTTTCAAAGATCCTGGCCACCGAGCCGGAAAAACTGGACTGGTGTGTCGGCGAATACGTGAAAATGCTGAAGAAGATCCATGGGACGAAGGTGCCTGCCGGAAAGCTTCCCGACATCAAGGACACGGTCCTCTCATGGGCAGGCTTCATGCAGGCCTATCTGCCCAAGGAGGCAGGTGAAAAGCTGCTGGAGCTGGTGGAGGCCGTTCCTCGTGACGATCACATGATCCACGGCGATTATCACACGAAAAACATCATGCTTGCCGGCGACGACGTGCTCATCATCGACATGGATACGCTTGCGGTCGGAAATCCGGTCTTCGAGCTGGCCAGCATGTACAATGCGTTCCTGGGCTATTCCGAATACGATCCCAGCCTCATCATGAGCTTCCAGGGCTTTGATCATGACACCGCACTGGAGTTCTGGAAAAAGTCTCTGTCCGCTTATCTGGAAACGAAGTGCGAGACCAAGATCCGGGAGGTGGAAGACAAGGCCAGGATCGTCGGCTACACCAGAATGATCCGGCGCTCCATCAGACGGAAGGGCCTGGAGACGGAAAAAGGCAGGGCAGAGATCGAACTCTGGAAATCCGAGCTCCTGGAGCTGCTTGAAAAGACGGATACGCTGACGTTCAGCCTGAATGAGCTGGATATAGAGGCGTCCCCGGAAAACCTGCCGGAGGTGCAGGCATTTGTGGAGGAGCGTCTGGCCGGGGTGGATTGCCCCGAGAAGACCCTCATGCAGATCGGCCTGGCAGTCGAAGAGATTTTTGTCAATATTGCCAGCTATGCCTATGCGCCCGAAAAGGGAAAGGCAGTCGTACGGGTGGAGGTGAACGGCGATCCGCTGTCTGTCTCCATAACCTTTGTGGATCACGGCATCCCCTACGATCCGCTTGCAAAGGACGATCCGGACGTGACGCTTTCCGCGGAAGAGCGCGGAATCGGCGGTCTGGGCATCTTTATGACCAAGAAGATCATGGATGATATTGCCTACGAGTATATCGGCGGCAAAAACATCCTGACGCTGAAAAAGAATCTGTGATGCTTCTTATGAGGCAGAACGCAGGCAGCGGCTTTACCGTATAAGAAACGAACAGAAAAAGGAGAAGTATTTATGAAAATCAACAAAACGCTGAACGGCTCAACGCTTGATATTGCTCTGGAGGGACGTCTTGATACGACCACTGCGCCGGAGCTTGAGGAAGTGCTGAAAGATTCGCTGGAGGGCGTTACGGAGCTCAACCTGGATTTTGAGAAACTGGAGTATATTTCATCTGCAGGCCTCCGCGTGCTCCTTTCCGCGCAGAAGCTGATGAGCAAGCAGGGAAGCATGAAGATCACGCACGTTGCCGACGTCATCATGGAGATCTTTGAGGTCACCGGCTTTAACGAGATCCTGACCATCGAATAAGACAGAAACGGCGGCCTGCAGTTCTTTTGGGCTGCGGTGACGCCGTGCATGGAAGCGTGACCCATGAAGCAGCAGTTCAGAATCGATTTGCATATGCATTCGACGATCTCTGACGGGACGGACAGCCCGGAAGAGATCATTTCCCATGTCAGAGACGCGGGGATCACGTTTTTCGCGCTGAGCGATCACGATTCCCTGAAGGGCTGCGGCATCATCCGTTCCCTGCTGGAAAAGCCTGAGGCAAAAGAGGAGCCCGCGCTCCGTTTTGTGAACGGCGTTGAGTTCTCCTGCAGGGACGAACTTGGAAAATATCATATTCTCGGCTACGGTTATGACCCGGAGGGCGCCTCGATCAGCGCGCTTGCCCAAAAGGGACACAGCCTGCGCATGAACAAACTGAGGGCGCGGCTTGAATTTATCCGCAGCAGCTTCGGCTTTGATTTTCCAAAGGAGGAGGTCGACCGGCTGTTTGCCCTGGACAATCCCGGCAAGCCGCACATCGGCAATCTGATGGTGAAATACGGCTATGCGGATAGCAAGGAGTCGGCCATCAGGGATTACCTGGATCAGCTCCATTTAAAGAGTGAATACGTGCGGCCCGAGGAAGCGGTCAGCGCCATTATCGGGTCCGGCGGCATCCCCGTGCTTGCGCATCCGTTTTTCGGAAGCGGGGATCAGCTGATCGTCGGAGATGAAATGAATGAACGCCTGAAGCGCCTGACGGGCTTCGGCCTTCAGGGCGTGGAAAGCTACTATTCGGGCTTTACGCCCAAGCTGATCAAGGAAATGCTGGCCTTCGCGGAGCATTATGACCTATACACGACGGCCGGCAGCGATTATCACGGAAAGAACAAACTGGTCGTGCTGGGCGATACAGGCCTGCCGGCCGATGAACCTCTTCCCAAACGGCTCGTCAGCTTCATCGAGGAGCTGGAAGCGGGAAAACGCGTTTTATAATGAGCGAAACAACAGGACCCCGTTCGTATACCGCAGACAGGCTATTGCAGGTAAACGGCGTCAGGCTTCATTATGCCGACGTCGGAGACGGCAGGCCTGTCATTTTGGTACATGGCAACGGGGAAGACCATCATCTCTTTACGTCCGAGATCACGCAGCTGTGCGGTGCAGGATACCGCGTGCTGGCGCCGGATTCCAGAGGCCACGGCGCGAATGAGCGTCTGCATGTATATCACTATGCCGATATGGCGGAAGACATGTACCGGTTTATCAGGGCGCTTGCGCCGGACAAGCCGCTGTATTACGGACACAGCGACGGCGGCATCATCGGCCTGCTCCTGGAGATCATGCATCCGGGAACGCTCGGGGCGATGGCTGTCAGCGGGGCAAATCTTTCCCCGGAGGGGATTCTGCCCGGCTTCATCGAAGAATGCAGGGCGGCGGTCCGTGAACGTCCGGATCCGCTGATCAGCCTGATGCTGAACGAGCCGCATATCGATCCGGCTGAGCTCGAAGGCATCCGCATTCCCGTGCTGGTGACGGCCGGGGAAAACGATCTGATCCTGAGGGAGGAAACGCTGCGCATTGCGCGGCATCTGCCGCATGCGGAGCTTGTGATCGTGAAGGATGCGGATCATGACAGTTATATTGCGGGCAGCGAAGTGATGGGAACGCTTCTGCTGAGCTTTTTCAGCTCACTGGAGAACAGGGGAGCTATGGAAGACAGCGGAGATTCAGAAGGCAGTGGAGATTCAGAAGACAGGAAAGACAGGGAAGACGGCGCGAAATGATCGGCATGATGCTCTATAAGTCAATTGCAGACAGTTTCGAGACGACCTTTTTCCGTGAAGAACGATGGAAAATGTTTCTTCAGGGAATCGGCGTCACCATGCTGATCACGGTCCTCTCAGCCGTTCTGGGCACGCTGCTTGGTTTTGGCGCCTATATGCTCTGCAGGGGCGGCAGCAAGGCCGCCAACCGGATCACAAAGCTGACGGTCTGGCTGGTCGAGGGCATGCCCACCGTGGTGCTTCTGATGATCCTGTATTACATCGTTTTCTGGAGCCTGGACGAAAGCGGCATCATCGTTTCGGTCATCGCTTTTACGCTGGTATTCGGCGCGTCTGTTTATGACATGCTGTGCATGGGCGTAGCCGCCGTTGCAGGGGGTCAGCTGGAGGCGGCCCGTGCGCTTGGCTATAAGGACCGGGATGCCTTTTTCCGGGTGGTCCTACCGCAGGCCCTGCCGCACATCATTCCCGTCTATCTGAGTGAGATCTCCAATCTTTTGCGGGCTACGGCCGTGGTCGGCTGCATCGCCGTGCAGGACCTGACCAGGATCGGCGACATGATCCTCGGAAAGACCTTTGAAGCCTTTCTGCCGCTGATCGCCGTGGCGGCTGTCTACTACATGCTTGCCGCGGTCCTGACGGCTTTTGTGAAGCGTCTGACTGCGCGTTGCGACTGGAAAAGCCGGGACGTCCATGAAATTCTGAAAGGGGTAGATACGCGTGATTGAGCTGGTCCATTTGAGAAAAGAATACGGGGATGCCGTTCCTCTGAAGGATGTCAACGCGGTGATCAACGACGGCGATATCGTCTCCGTGATCGGGCCTTCCGGCGCCGGAAAATCTACGCTGCTGCGATGCATCAACATGCTGGAAAAGCCCACTTCCGGCCAGATCCTGGTGAACGGCGAGGACATCACCTCTCCTTTGTGCGATCTGGGAAAGGTCCGTCAGAAGATGGGCATGGTGTTCCAGGCTTTCAATCTGTTCGGCCATCTGACGGTCATCGAGAACATCATGATGGCACAGGTCGATCTGCTGGGAAAAAGCAGGCAGGAGGCCTATGAACGGGGCATGCATCTGCTCCGTACCGTCGGACTGTATGAAAGGGCGCTCAGCTATCCGGACGAGCTGTCCGGCGGCCAGAAGCAGCGTGTGGCCATTGCGCGCACACTTGCCATGGATCCGGATACCATCCTGCTGGACGAGCCGACGAATGCCCTGGACCCCGCCATGGTGGGAGAGGTGCAGGCGGTCATACGGGAGCTTGCAAAGATGGGCAAGACCATGATGATCGTAACGCATGAGATGAATTTTGCCCGCGCCATCTGCAACCGTGTATTTTACATGGATGAAGGCGGCATTTATGAGGAGGGCACGCCGGAGCAGATCTTCGACCATCCTTCCAGGAGAAAGACCCGTATGTTCATCAAAATGCTCAAGGTCCTTGAGCTGGAGATCCATGAGCAGACTTATGATTTCCTGGGCATGCAGAGTCAGATCGAGCATTACTGCAATAAAAACCAGATCCCGTACAGGATGACCGTGCACATTCACCTGGCGTTCGAGGAGATGGTTCAGCAGATGATCGTTGCGCGCATGGAGCACCCTGACGTCAGGGTGACCATCGAATACTCCGCAGATCATGAAAGGACCGATTTTGTCGTGCAGTACGGCGGGGAGTCCTACGATCCGACCGATTCGGAGGATCAGCTGGAGCTTTCCGTGCTGAGAAGCGCGGCAGAGGATATCAGATATAGCTGGTCATCGGAAAAACGCCTGGGCAACACGGTGTCGATGATCATTCTTCCATAAGCATGTTTGTGTCGGGAAATATTCAGCTGAATATGGGAAAGAAGCCGGCCGGGCGGCCGGCATGGCTGCTCCTGCCGGCAGTCTGTCTGCTGGCGGGCTTTTTGCTTGCAGGCTGTTCAGCGGGCAATGCTCAGTCCGCTCCCCCGGATGAACTGAAAACGATACGCAGCCGTGAGGACCTCGCGGGCTGCGGCATCGCCATACTGACCGGGGCAAATTTTGAGGACGCCGTCATGGAAGCCATGCCGGAGTCCGAGCTGCTGTTTTATAACGACATTGCGGATATGGTCAATGCGCTCAAGGGCGGGAAGGCCGATGCGCTGGCCATGGACAGGCCGGCAGCGGGAAGGATCCTTGCCGAGAACGATTCCCTGGCGCTTCTGACTGGACTGTCCGATGACCTGCAGTACGGCTATGTCTTCACAAAAAATGACTTTGGCGCAAGACTGGCGGAGGAAGTATCGGCATTCCTGAGAGAAAAGACGGCTGACGGAAGCGTCGCCGCGCTGCAGAAGAAGTGGTTTGAAAGCGGAAATCTTTCATCGGTGGAAACGGAAGACTACAAAGCGCTGCCGAACACGGCGGGTGCGATTCATCTGGCTGTGGATGAATACCCTCCCTTTGTCCTGAGGGTCGGCGACCGCTGCCTGGGCTATGAAGTCGAGCTCTTTACCCTGTTCTGCCGTGAACGCGGATATGCGCTGGAGGTCACGCAGATGAATTCCGACGCGCTGCTCCCCTCGGTCCAGAGCGGGAAATGCGACGCGGGCGCTTCAGCCCTGGCCATTTCCGAAGAAAGGGCCGAAAAGCTGTATTTCTCTGAAGCAAGTTATATTTCGGATACCGTCCTCCTGGTCAGGAAGGCGGCCGATGAAAGCGCGCCTTCCGGCTTCATCGAAAGCTTTGCGGACAGATTCCGGAGAAGCTTTCTGGAGGAAAGCCGTTGGAAGCTCTTTGCGGAAGGTATTTTTATCACGCTTTCGGTGACGGTCCTTTCCGTCCTTCTGGGCACTGCGCTCGGCTTTTACGGATTCCTGCTTTACCGGAAGGAAAGCCCGGGGATGCGTGTGATCGCGGATGCCGCATTGGCGCTGATCCACGGCATGCCCATTGTCGTGCTGCTGCTGATCCTGTATTATCTTGTCTTTGGAAAAGTCAAAATATCGGGCGCCGCGGTCGCCATCTTCGGTTTTACGCTGTCATTTGGCGCATCGGTGTTTGAAATGATCAGAGCCGGCGCCTCCGTCATCCCGGCCGGGCAGATGGAAGCGGCTTATTCGCTGGGCTATTCGGACCGCGATGCCTTTTTCCGGGTCCTGTTTCCGCAGGCGCTGCCGCACATCATGCCCAAGTATAAGGGCGGGATCTCATCACTCATCAAGGATACCGCCATCGTGGGCTATGTCGCGGCGCTGGACGTCACGAAAATGGGCGATATCATCCGCGCCAGGACCTACGACGCCTTTTTCCCGCTGATCGCGGTGGCTGTCATTTACTTCCTGCTCGCGGAGCTTCTGATTTTTATCGTAGGCCGCATTGAAGTGAACACGGACCCGAAGCAGCGCAGGAAGAAACAACTGCTGGATCTGATCGAAGAAACGAAGAGCCGTTCGGAAAGGATGAAAGGGCCGGAGAAATGAAGGAGGCGATCATGAGAAGGATATGTTTATTCACGGCTGTATGCCTGTGCATGGCCGCGCTGGCAGGCTGCCGTTCAGGCGCCGCGGCGGCGCAGACGGCAGTAAGCGAAACGCAGGCGGCGGAAACGTCAGCTCCTGCGGCGGCGCCGGCATCCGTAGCGGCTGCTGAAAGCAGTGCCGCTGAAACCGCCGCACCCGAAACCGCCGCCGCTGAAGCTGCCGAAGCTGAAACGCAGGGCGAAAGCGCCCGGGACGCCGGGAACAGTCAGACTGCCCAAAAGAACGGCGGGATCTATGTGATATTTACCAGCGACATTCACTGCGGCGTTGAGCAGGGCTTCGGTTTTGCGGGCCTGCAGGCGATCAGGGAGGCGCTGGAAGAGCAGGGCTATGAGACCATTCTTGTGGATGACGGCGATGCGCTGCAGGGAGAGCCCATCGGCATTTTCAGCAAAGGCGAGGCTGTGGTTCAGCTGATGAACGAAATGAAGTACGACCTTGCCATCCCGGGAAACCATGATTTTGACTACGGAACGGAGCGTTTCCTGGAGCTGGCGGAAATGGCTGAGTACCCCTATATTTCCTGCAATTTCATGTATAAGGGAGAGCCGGTTTTTGAGCCTTATCTGATCAGAGAGGCAGCGGGCAGGAAGATCGGCTTTGTCGGCGTGACGACGCCCGAAACGCTTGTTTCCTCTACCCCGGACTTTTTCCAAGATGAGACCGGTGCCTTTGTCTATGACTTCCTGAACGATGAGAGCGGAGAAGCGCTTTATAAAGCGGTACAGGATGCCGTTGACGCGGCCAGAAACGACGGCGCCGAGCTGGTGTATCTGATCGCGCATCTGGGCAATCAGGCCGAATGCGCCCCCTGGACCTATGCCGATGTCATCGCCCATACCACGGGAATCGACGCGGTCCTGGACGGCCACAGCCATGATACGGAGCACGTGGATATGAAAAACGCGGATGGAAAGGCCGTAGCCAGACAGGCAGTGGGAACAAAGCTGAACTGCATCGGATACAGCCGCATTTCCGCGGAGGGCAGGATCGAAGAGACCGGGTTATGGAGCTGGCCCAACAAGACCTCTGCCCCGGTGCTTCTGAACATTCAGAACGGGCTGCGCAGCAGCGTCGATGCAAAGATGCTTGCCCTGGATGAGATGATGGACCGGATCATCGCACATACCAATGTGGAACTGACCATCTTTGATCCGGAGGAAGCGGACGATTCCGGCAACCGGATCCGCATGGTACGCCGCGCGGAAACGAATCTCGGCGATCTCTGTGCCGATGCGTTCCGCCACGAGGGCAAAGCGGACATCGCCATTATGAACAGCGGAGCCATCCGCGCGAGCATTGATAAAGGAGATATACGCTACAAAGACATTTTGAGTGTGAATCCCTTCGGAAATACGCTCTGTGTCGTCGAGCTCACCGGACAGCAGCTTCTGGACGCGCTTGAATGGGGCGCCCGCAGCATCCCGGATGAAAACGGCGCCTTCCTGCAGGTTTCCGGAATGACCTATGAAATCGACAGCAGGATCCCGAATCCCTGTATCGAAGGTTCGAACGGCATGATGCTCGGGATCGAGGGAGAGCGCCGCGTCAGGAACGTCCGTATCGGCGGTGAGCCCCTGGAAGCGGACCGGAAGTATACCGTCGCGGGCATCAATTACACGCTCATGGCGCAGGGAGACGGGCAGACCGCTTTCAATGACGCCGTCATCCGGCTGGAAAACGGAAAGAACGATTACCAGGTGCTGATCGACTATATCACCGGACCCCTTGGCGGAGAAGCCGGGGAAGTCTATTCGGATCCTTACGGTCAGGACAGGATCGTGATCATAGAATAAAAAAACGCATGCAGCCATGCGTTTTGTGAACGGTCCGCCGCGCGGATGGTCTGTTTTCTGAAAGCCGGTCTGTCCGGTCAATGCGTTTTCTGATCGATGCGGCCGGGCTCGAATTTGGAATAACGGATCAGCTGCTCGGACCAGATGCCGAAGTTGCCGGAGAGCAGATAGGTGATGGCGATCACCAGCAGGAAATGGTTGGACGCGCCAAAGCCGAACATCTCAAAGGCAATGAGCAGCGCCGTAACGGGGCAGTTGGTCACGCCGCAGAAGACGGCAGCCGCGCCGAGAGCGGAACAGAGAGGCATGGGCATGGAAAGCGCCGCGGCGTAAACATTGCCCAGCGCCGCTCCCACAAACAGCGAGGGGACGATCTCGCCGCCCTGGAAGCCGCCTCCCAGCGTCACGGCCGTAAATATGATCTTGATGAGGAAGGCCAGGGGGAAGATCCTGAACGCGGGGTCTGTCAGACAGCGCTCGATCAGCGCGGAGCCGGAGCCGTTGTAGCTCTGATCGCCTGCCAGCATCGTCATGACGATGATGAGCACGGCCGAGAACAGGATCCGCAGATAGTCATTGCGGATCAGGCGGGTCTCCAGGTGTTTGATCTCATGCATGATCTTGCAGAACAGGGCGCTGACGATGGAAGCGCAGACGGCAAGCAGAATGAGGAGCAGGACCTCCCCGGCGTCCAGCTTCGGAATATCCGT